>Ga0180431_10007169_pt1 | contig 13054 bp, 14 predicted proteins | sample SS_ome_11_FD_132459 | JGI IMG/M metagenome (GOLD analysis project Ga0180431, IMG submission 132459) | Hypersaline lake sediment archaeal communities from the Salton Sea, California, USA - SS_1_MS_1 metaG | ecosystem: Environmental > Aquatic > Non-marine Saline and Alkaline > Hypersaline >... | reverse complement strand
TCGTATCGTTACGCAGTATGAAAGTGATCATGGAGATTGTTTATGGAAATGTACGCAACTACCTATTCTTGTTATTTTCCTGAATCGAAGTACTCATTTTCCGGATGAACCAGAATCACAGAAGAAGTATTTACGACTGAAATTGAAATAATGGAAGCACGTCAATTTCATACCTGAATTCATTCCCAACAATTTCGCTCTATCTATAAATGCATTTGAAAAAGGAACGTCTACCAACAATAAAGGTAAACATAAAATCGCCATTGCAAGACTTGAGACGGCATCAACAAAAGACCAGACGCTAAGGCCAATCATCGCACAGCTTGTCACTACTTTCCGATCGAAACCAGGATCTTCATCTCTCCAAAAGATAATAGAAAAATACGTTTGGATATGAACGGTAGGTATTGCTATTTGTCTTGCCAAAGTATTAACATTCATGAAATAGGCCTTGTAGATATAACAAGTAGCTTAAAGAATTTTTAAATCAAGGTGCGCTTAAGGATTCGAAACACAACTTTTGACAATATCTCTAGCCCTTGGAATTTGTTGGTCAGCAAAAATATTAGTGAACGATTTATAACAGAAATTAAATTTTTGGAAGTATGTCAAATTGAGACCTGTAGCCATTCCCATCAATAGCGCTCTATTCATAAACGCTTTTGAAAAAGGAACATCTACTAACATTAATGGTGAAGATAAAATTGCTAATACTAAATTTGAGATCGCATCAACAAATGTCCAAATGCTGCATCCGATCATCGCAAAGCTTGTCACCACTTTCCGACCTATACCTGGGCTTTCATCTCTCCAGGTATAAATAGCATGAAAAGCTTTGTAGTATACTTCTGGATTTTCAATCCAATTAGAAGTTGATTTTATATCCATAAATAAACCTTTTTTCTAGTTTAACCTCAATTTTAACACAAATAAACCATATAAAAATAGGTGTTAATATAGTGAAAAACACCCTATATTTTTTAATTTAAAAAAAATAATACCCCTTGATAATTATTAGAATTTTTAATAAACTATTTTCTCATTATGAGCAGTATTTCTTTAACAGCATCTTCACATAAATACGTAAACGATAAAAAAACGATTGAACGTCAGTTAGAGTCGTTTTTTGATGAAGTCGCTAAATTAGGTGTTGAGCGACTCTTCATCCATTCAACGCATGGTCGAACAGATTTAACGCTGATTTGCAACAACACTTTCGATACCAATCTACCTGCACTTTTCATCCTAAAGTTCACAGCCCCTTGTCTAAACCTCAGCGCCCGTGTCAACTCTGTAGCCTTGCAACGTTTAGGAATGAAAGCTCCCACTTTCTACTCATGGGATACTGACGCAGCAATCAACAAAAAAGTCTCCACTATTGTTAAAGAACGTTTCTCATACACGACTGCAGAAAAACACTTCACTTTCATGGAAGCTGTCCCTGGAGCCGATCTTGGTCATCTCATTTCAACCCGAGCGTTATTTAAGCTCACCAAGGAAGATTGGTACCGTTGCTTGAACCTTTGTGGTAAAATTGCGGTGTTTGACCTGCTGCTTGCCAATGACGATCGCTTTTACCGTCCACACCCCTTATATGGAATTGAGGAACCGCCAATTTTTTGCAATAAAGGGAACCTTATGCTGCATCTACCCCTTGTAGAAAAAGAGCGTCGCACACTTGACGATGTCTTTTGCATCGATAATGCAAGCACCAGCAATCTACGTACAAGAACAAAAAAGACACATTCAAAGAACCAGCGCAACTACCTTACTCTACTTTTTGAAGCTTTTAAAAAATTCAATCATGTTGATTTCCAAAATACGTTTGCTTCTATCATTTTCAAAGGGATTAGCAACCATATCAGACTTGAAATTCCTGACGACCGTGAATTAAGAATATTATTTCTTGATCGGGTTGAAGCCCTGCCGGAAATTAGAAAGGGAATCATAGAGGGATATCGCCAAATCTCTGAGTTGGATCCGGAAGAATTTTTACAAACTCTGAAAGACACGCATTTACATTTGCAAATTGATCTGGAATCCGTCACTTTTATGGAGGCTGCCTTTGAACATATCAGAGAATGCCTCAACCATTTACAAGGAGGTAATGGACAATGAGTTCAGAAGTCACACGCCAAACAGGACCAACAGAGTTTCATGAGCTCCCATTCGAGAGATCTCCGCAAAAACTGAAAACATTCCTTCAGTTTTTATCAACCACACTGGATGCTGCAAACACCGACCGCTTGAAGCTTGCCCACAGACAATGGAAAGAGCTGAAAGAATCTGATGTACAGATGCCGGAAATCATCAACACTGTTTTTTCAAGCTACGATGAAACCGATCAAACATTAGACGCTTTTATCAAAGAGTGCGAGAATGAAGCGTTTCACATTAAACAAATCTGCGAAAAATACATTAAAAGCGTCTCGTTAAATTAATTAGCGCACAGATAATTGTATATTTTTTTACTGAAAAAATTAACAATACTTTGTAGACACCCTCTAAAGCTCATCCCTGTTAGACGAAGCTGAGCAACCTGCGATCCATCCCGTTGTCCAGGCGTTCTGAAAATTGAATCCGCCTGTAATCCCGTCGACATCAAGAATCTCTCCACAAAAATACAGACCTTCGCATTTCTTACTTTCCATTGTTTTGAAATCCACTTCTGACAGCTTCACCCCTCCGCAAGTCACAAACTCCTCCTTGTTTGTTGTCTTGCCTTTGACTCCATATCGATCTTTTTTGATCACCTCCAACAATCTGGACAACTTTCCCTTGCTCAGGCCGGCGAACGCCGTCTGTTCATTGATTTCAGCACGGTTTAAAAGCGCCCCCCATAGCTTTTTGGGGAGCTGGACAAGCTTAGCCTGCTTCAGCTGTTTATTTGGATTGACCCGCCGCTCTTTCTCGAACTGTTCTTGCAATCGCTGAATGGAAACCCCTGGCAGCCAATCGATCAGCAAGTCCACTTCATATTGCCGCTCAGCTAATGTCCGGGCGCCGAAAGCGGAAAGTTTCAAAGCCGCAGGCCCGCTGAAACCCCAATGCGTAATCAAAAGAGGTCCTGTCTGTGCCCATTTGGTCTCCATGATCGCTACTTTAGCGGGATTGACTGATACCCCTGCCAGGCTTACAAGGGGAAATTCAGGAACGTTGAAAGTGAAAAGGGAGGGAACAGGATCGACGATCTCGTGTCCAAGCTGACGCGCAAACTCCCAACCTTGACGAGAGCTTCCCGATGCCATGATCAAACGGTCAGCATCCAATGGCGTTTCAGCCCCCACATCCAGACGAAATCCGTCATCGACCTTTTCAATCCCCTTCAACTTGCACTTTGTCCAGATTTTAACCCCGCACCTGCGCGCATCCTCGAGCAGGCATTCGATGATCGTCTCCGATGAATCCGTGGTCGGAAACATCCGTCCATCGCTTTCGGTCTTTAACCGCACTCCGCGCAACTCGAACCACTCGATCGTATCTTTTGGCTGAAAACGGTGAAAAGGTCCCAGAAGCTCCCTGCTTCCTCTTGGGTAATTGGCTGTCAAAGCGCGTGGATCGAAACAGGAATGGGTGACGTTGCACCTCCCCCCGCCTGAAATGCGCACTTTGCTAAGAAGCTGCGCAGTCTTTTCAATCAGGACAACCTCTGCATCCGGATCTGACTGTTTTGCGGCAAGAGCGGAAAAGAAGCCCGCCGCGCCTCCACCTATAACAACAATTTTCATGGGAATATTTTAAATTGTATTAAATTTCTACAGTAGCTATTTCTTGTTTAAATATTTTATATACAATCGAGGAAGAAATGAACAGCGATATGAAAATGAAGCTTTTAAAGCTGTCTCTCGTTGCTTTTGGACTCTTTTTTGTCGTCGGCCTGGTGCCCATGATGCACTTTTTCAGCGACAGCTGGGGTTGGACCCCCTCGCAATATGAATATGAGCAGATGATCCAGGGGATGTACGCGACTCTTGGGGTCTTCCTAATCCTGGCAGCCAAAAATCCTTTAGAAAACCGCAGCTTGATCTGGTTTACCGTTTGGTCAAGCGTTGTCCACGGCGGAATCATGCTGGGTCAGGCGCTCTATGATCCGACCGAACGCGCCAACCTCCACGGAGACATTCCCGCCCTTTTCATTGTGGCGATCGTGCTAGGCGTGCTGATGCCCCGAAAATAGACTTTTAACCCATTTCACTGTATAATGTTTTTACCTAGAAAGTTAAGGTTAGTTATCAGTGGACAGCGTAATCAAGCTCATCGTCGTAGGGGTTTCCCTTTTCGTCTTTTTCCAGATCCTGGCGCGCTTCCGCAATTCTGAGAACCAACTATTCAGTTTCAAAAAGAAATGCGCGCTTTTATTCACAGGATTTGTCGCCAATATCGCGGATACCTTGGGATTAGGCAGTTTTGCGGTCATCGTCGCCCTCAATGACCGCTTTAAGACTTTCGATGATCAAAAAGTCCCCGGGACCCTCAATGCACACAGCGTCCTCCCTGCCATGCTGCAGTCAGTCCTCTTCCTCAACTTCGTAGAAATCGACCTCTATCTGCTGATTTTATTCGTGGTCTCCTCATGTATTGGAGGTTTCCTCAGTGGATATCTGGTGTCCAGGCTGGACAAGCAGACGATCAGAAAATTGATGTGCGGCGGATTTATCGGCGTTGCGCTTCTGATCATTCTCCAAAAAGGTGGATTGCTGCCTGATGCAGGATTTGCGACATCGCTGCCGCCATATAAAATGGCCATTGGAGCCGTCGCCATGGTCTTTGCCGGCATGCTGCCAGCGATCGGCGCCGGCATCTATGTTCCGATACAGGTAATCCTCTTTCTTTTAGGGCTTTCTCCTCTTGTCGCATTTCCGATCATGACAACGACAGGCGCGATTGTCCAGACCACGACGGCGTCCGCCTTTGTGATGAGAGGCGAATTTGCTATTAAAGAAAGTCTCTACCTTGCGATTTCCGGTATTTTAGGGGTCGCAGTAGCAGTTCCGGTCATCACCTACGTCAACCTGTCTACGTTGCGCTGGCTCCTTCTGGCCATTGTTCTCTACAATGCCTATACGCTCTGGAAAGCAAATCGAGCAAATATCATTAATCCTGCTCGCATTTAATTATTTATTCAACTATACTACTTTTTCTAACCCTTTAATTTAGGCTCATTAATGACGTTTGACACTTTAAACCTCGATTCTAAAATTTTAAAAGCAATCGATGCGGCTGGATATCAGAATCCTACAGACATCCAATGCAAAGCAATCCCTAAAGCTGTCAATGGTTTTGACTTGAGAGCTTCAGCCCAAACCGGCTCAGGAAAAACGGCGGCTTTTTTATTACCAGCCCTTCATCAGTGCGTCGCCCATCCGCGAAAGCCGACAAACAAACCGCGCGTCCTGATCCTCTCTCCCACACGGGAACTGGCCATGCAAATCGCCACCCAGGCTGAGAAGTACAGCAAGTACCTCAACTGCGTCAAATCCGTTTGCATCAGTGGAGGAGTCCCCTATCACGTCCAGCAGAAAAAGCTCAAGCGGCCGTATGAGATCCTGATTGCGACACCGGGAAGGCTTCTGGACTATATCAATCAAAAAGCGATCGATCTTTCCTCAGTTGAAATGCTTGTCCTTGACGAAGCCGACCGCATGCTGGATATGGGCTTTATCGAGCCTGTAGAGAGAATCGCCGCAGCGACACCAGCAACCAGACAGACGCTTCTGTTTTCCGCAACAATGCAGGGCAGCGTTCTCAAGCTTTCCAATAAACTGCTCAACAAACCGATGGATATCGTTATCCACTCAGAGAAGACCAAGCATGAGAACATTACGCAGCAACTCCATTACGTCGATGGGCTCCAGCACAAAAATCAGCTACTGGACCACATTTTAGGCGAAGAGATCGTCAAGCACGCCATTGTCTTTACCTCAACGAAGCGGCATGCCTCCCAGCTTGTCATCGAGCTGCACCGAAAAGGGGTGCGCGCAGGCGCGCTGCACGGAGATATGAGCCAACGGCAGCGAACCCGCACCATCACCCAGCTCAGGACAGGAAAAATCAAAGTGCTGGTCGCCACCGATGTGGCCGCCCGCGGAATCGACGTCCAGAACATCACACACGTGATCAATTTCGACCTCCCTCGCAATGTGGAAGATTATGTACACCGCATTGGCAGGACAGGACGCGCAGGCGCTTCGGGAACAGCCCTCTCCTTTGCGGCTGGAAAAGACCTCTCTCTCGTTAAAAAAATCGAACAGTTCACCGGTCAATCGATCGATATCGTTGAAGTTGCCGGACTTGAACCTAAGCCGATGAAAGCCGAGCCTAAGCAAAAACCGGGCAAACGGCCTAAAAATAAATGGAAAGGGAAGCATCGCTTCAATAAAAGTAAAAGAAAGTTCAAGGGATAGTCCTTGAAAACTAAGTAATCTTTCGTTTAATAAGAGCTTTATGCTCTTTCATTTACTTAGATTCCTCTTTCTGTCCGTCTGTTTAAGCGGGTGCATGGTCGGCCCCCGCTATTCAAAACCCTGCCTTCCGATACAACCTGAATGGACGCATGCTCCGGACGAGGCTGAAAATTTTACCTATGACGACGACCCGGAATGGTGGCTCATGTTTGGGGACGAAACGTTAAACGCCCTGATCTACTACGCTTACCTCCAGAACCGCAGCCTGGAAATCTCCGGAACCAGGGTCTACCAGGCCTATGCGAACCTTGCGATCAGCTATGGCCAGCTTTTTCCGCAATTTCAACAATTGCAAACCTCTCACTCCTACAACAGGCTGAGCCAGACCACTGCCACCCCTCCCGCAGTCCCCACATTTCAGAACTACTTCCTCAACTTCTTTGCCACATGGGAGATCGATCTCTGGGGAAAATTCCGCCACGGGGTCGCCGCCTCATACGCTAATTTGCAAGGATCTGTCTTTACCTACAGGGATGTTTTCCGGTCGCTGGCCGGCACGATCGGGCAAACCTACATGCAGATCATCGGATTCAATCGGAAAATCGAATTTCTCAAAGAAAACGTCCGCATTCAGGAAAAAACCGTCCGCATCGTCCATGCAAAAAAAGAACTTGGAGAGATTTCCGCGCTCGACCTCGAACAGGCAATCAGCGTTCTGGAAACGACAAAAGGAACACTGGAACAACAAATCCTTCAAAAGGAGCTCGCCAAGAACTTCCTTTGCACATTGCTTGGTGTCGCCCCCTACGACATTGAGGAGTGTTATGCGTTTCCTTCTGTTCTCCCTTTAGCGCCTCCCCATCCCGATGTAGGCATCCCGTTGGACATCATCCGCTCACGGCCAGACATTCGTGCGGCAGAACAACAAGCGATCGCCCAGGCGCACATCGCCGGCATCGCCACAGCAGAAATGCTTCCTGCTTTCAGCCTCACAGGGTTCTTTGGATGGGAGTCGGCAAACAGCAACCGCTTGTTTAACGGCAACAGCCGGATCGCAGGCTTTGGTCAGGATATCGCCTGGGATATTTTTAATTACGGGCGTCTATCAAACAACGTTGTCGCTCAAAATGCCCTGCTTCAAGAGTTCCTCGTCAACTACCAGAATGTCGTGATCAATGCGTGCCGGGAAGTGGAAGATGCGATGGTCTCTTATATTCAAGATGAAAAGATAGTCGATCGATTTTCAGAAGCCGTGCGTGCAACAAACCGAACCGTTGAGCTGTCCATGACACAATATGAATATGGAGCTGTCGACTTTCTCAACGTCCTGACCGCTCAGTCAAACCTCGTCGCTCAGCAGCTTGCCCTGGTCGATGCGGAAACAGCCCATGTCATCGACTACATCAATATCCAGACCAGTCTGGGGAAAGGATGGGAATTTACCGTCTGCAAAGACTTCGTATCTCCCTGCAGGCGTGAAAAAATCGGGAATATACATTACTTTTGGTGAACCATGCTTGATTATATCAGTTTATTGATCCTTCTCTTCATCATCTGCATCATAGTCTATGCGGTCCTTAAATTATCGGCCCTGCCCGGAAACATTGCAAAACGACGCAACCATCCGCAGGAAGAGGCAATCACCGTTTGTGGGTGGCTGGGACTGGTGACTGGAGGGATCTGCTGGATCGTTGCCTTCATCTGGGCACATACTTCATCAACAAGAAAGGAGCAATGAGGAAACCATGCTTATATTGTTAGCGACCTGCTTTGGCGTCATCATTTGGTTGATCTATTTCAAATGGAAGCTTCTTCCCTACGACCGCAAAAATAAAATCCTTTCGACGACCATCGGTTTTCTGCTGCTCACTGTTATTTTTCTGATCATGCTCATGGTGACCCCCTATTCCAAGGATTTTATGATCCAGGGAAAAATCAATCAATTAGCGCCCAGGGTTTCCGGAAATATAGAGCAGATCTTTATCACACCTGGCGAAGTCGTTCCTCAAGGCGCTCCATTATTTCAACTTGGAAAACACGACTTGACCTTAAAGGTCAAAGAAGCGGAAGGCACTCTCCGTTCAGCGCAAGCAGCATTTGACCGTGCTGAAAAACAGAGGGAAATTGCCAAGGCATTGCAAGCTGCCGATCCAGAGTCGATCTCTAAAATTCAGTTAATTAACGCCGATGAAGCCTTAAATCAAGCGAAAGGGCAACTGAAAAGCGCCAAGAACAACCTTGAGCAGGCGAAAAGCAATCTCACGAAAACAACCGTCTATGCCCCTTCAGAAGGGTTCACCCCTTACATCACATTTTCCAATGAAACACCGGTCACTGCCTATACACCGGTCATGACGTTCATCTCGACAACAGATCCCTTTCCAATGGCCTCGTTCAACCAGAACGCCGTCTCTATGATGGAACCGGGGAACAGGGTGGAATTTATCCTGGACATCTACCCGGGACATGTTTTTTCCGGAGAGGTAATGGAAATATTATGGGCGGCGGGCGAAGCGCAAGTTGGTCAGGGAGGCACCCTTGCGCAAGTGAGCCAAATCTCTGTTCCGAGAGAGTATTTTGTCAAAATCAAGCCGGATACAACGGGAGATAAATTTCCTCTCAGATACGCTGCCAGAGGACAAGCCGTGATCTACACGAATCACTGGAAGCCGCTCCATATCATCCAGAAAGTGCACATCCGAATGATTGCGTGGCTGAAATACCTGGCCTTTCCCTAAAGAATATCCGCAGCCAATGCAGCCAGCTCGGAGCGCTCGGTCTTGGACAGATAAATATGCCCGTACAACTTCTGATCTCTAAACCGTCCCACAGTATAGGTCAATCCATTAGAGTCTTTGTCCAGATAAGGATTATCGATCTGGGTCGGGTCCCCTGTCAGGATAACTTTCGTCCCCTCTCCTGCCCGGGAAATGATCGTTTTCATCTCATGCGGCGTGAGGTTCTGCGCCTCATCGACGATGATGTACGCCTTGGGAAGCGAACGTCCTCGGATGTAGGTCACAGCCTCCATCTCGATCTTTTTGCTGTCCATCACCCATTGAAGCGTGTCGTTGGGACCATTGCCGTCTGTCGAGTCGCAAAGGTATTCCAGGTTGTCGTAGATCGGCTGCATCCAATGAAAAAGCTTCTCCTCTTTCGTCCCTGGCAGATAACCGATATCCCGCCCAAGCGGCACGACAGGACGGCTGACTAGGATGCGCATATACTGATTGTCGTCAAACACCTTGCGCATCCCGCACGCCAATGCCAAAAGGGTTTTACCCGTCCCGGCCGGCCCCATGAGGGTGACAAGTTTGATGTCGTCCCGCAATAACAGATCGACTGCGCATTTCTGTTCGACGTTGCGCGGCCGTACGCCCCAAAGATCGGAAAATTTGATCAAAGGCTTGACAGCCCCTTCAGTTGAATCGTATTTTCCGATCGCCGATGAATTTTCAGGAGACTGCATCACACAATATTCATTCGGCATCCATCCATCGCTTTCCATTTTCAAAATGCTGTCTTTGAAAAACTCGTCCACTTCCCGTTTGGTCACTTCCACTTTTCGTATGCCGCGGTATAAGGCATCGTAGGAAAATTTGAGGTTTTCATAGTCCTCCGCCTCCAGTCCGATCGCCTCGGCCTTGATGCGCGCCGCGAAATCTTTCGAGACAAAAACGACAGTGTTCCCTTGTTCCTGAAGAAAGAGAGCCGCCATTAAAATACGATTGTCCCCGATCGTGGGAGCCAGATCACCGATCATCCCCCCTTTACTGTGCAATTGGATCCGCAAGCTTGACCCATTTTCTAATTTCAACCCCTTGTGAAGGTCTCCTTTTCCCTCATTGGACATCGAAGCAAACAATCGAAATACCGTTCGTGAATTTTTTCCCAATTCATTGGGGAGCCTCTTCATCCGGTCCAATTCTTCAAGTACAGTGACAGGAATGACGACATCGTTTTTCGGAAATTTCAAGATCGACTCGGGATCATGCAATAAAACGTTAGTGTCCAATACAAAAGTTTTTTTCTTCACTTGCACTCCTTTTGGGTAGCACTCTCAATACAAGAGTGCTAAATCAATTGACTTAATTCTATTCATGAGATATATTAGTCTATGTATTCGCCATTAATAGCTCACCAGGCATCGAGCGATAAATAATTGCTTATTTCAGCTCAAGTTTGAGATTGAATTCAAGCGAAAAAAAGGAAACTTTTGAGGTAGATAATGAAAATAAATAAGAAAATTTTAAGCCTCCCACCTTATATTTCTACTAGCTGGACGAACGTTGAGTCTCTTCACATGGAGCACAACTCGCTCATTATCTCCTTGTATAACGGAGAATCCGTATCGATTCCCGAAATCAAGCCCGAACTTCTGGAATCCATTTTCGATGCTCATGCCTCATTTATAGAATCAGGGGGCGAACAGACAGCGGGCCCGGCGCAAACAACAGCTTTCCAGTTTCCCTTTGCCCAAGCAAGCGGACAAGGAGGAGAGTTTCCCTTTAAGTTCGGAGCAGGTGGATTCGAGAACTTTCAAGCTGCAATGCAGCACAATCCGGAACAGGCCGAGATGGACGACCTTCCTGAGGAGATCCTCAGTAAGATCCGCTCTCTTTCAAAAATCCTTATTCCGAAGGAAGCTCTTGAAAGCGCGCCAAAGGGCGAGCCGCACTGCAACTGCATGTACTGCCAGATTGCCAAAGCCCTCCATGAAGGGTGGGGCGGTCAAGCGGAGTGGGACAACGAAGAAGCAGTTGTCGTCCAGCCTACCGAAGAGGAAGTCAACGATGCCGACCTCCAATTCCAACAATGGGAGATCATGCAGACCGACGAGAAAATGTTTACTGTAACCAATCGGCTTGATTCCGGGGAACAGTACAACGTCTTCCTTGGGCACCCCGTAGGATGCACCTGCGGAAAAGTGGGATGCGAACACATCCTCGCAGTCCTTAAAAGTTAGTTTGCGTGAAAATACCCAACAGTCTAGAATCTAAAATTCGACTTTCGAAATTTGCGGCTATTAGTTACCCCGTATTTGTAAAAAGTTGAATTGTGCACATAACAGAATATCCTAGGAGACAACACATGCTTAGAGCATCATCCTACCTACTTATTGTTTCAACCCTTCTCAGCGCCCCCGTTTTTGCAGACGGTTCCCCTACGGATTCCGAGAGTGGCTTCAGCACTGCTGTCCGCAATAACAAAGCATTCACCGGCCGCGTCAGTCGTGACAGGGTCCGCCTTCGACTAAGCCCCACCACTGACAGTCCGATTATCAAAGAGCTCAATCGTGGAGACATGTTCCTTGTCACCGGTGAAGAGGACGACTTTTTTGCCGTCAAGCCAATGAGCGGAACAAAGGCCTACGTCTATCGCACATATGTCCTCGATGGCGTCGTTGAAGGCAACAAAGTCAACGTTCGGATCGAGCCTCACCTCGAAGCGCCTGTGATCGGCCAGTTGAACTTGGGAGACCGCGTTCAAGGAAAAATCAGTGAAAAGAACAGCAAATGGCTGGAGATCGATCCTCCATCAACCACCCGTTTTTACGTCTCTGCGGACTTTGTTGAAAAAATCGGGGACTCTGACTATCTCGCAAGATTTGAGGAAAGGGAAGAACAAGTGAACGACCTCCTCAACGGCACCTATTTGATCAGCCAGCAAGAGCTGCAAAAACCATTCAACGAAATGGAACCGGAAAGGGTCGTCGAAAACTACCAGAGAATTATCGATGAGTACACAGAGTTTCCACGTGAAGTGAAGCAAGCGAAGGACTATCTGGCCAAGTTTCAGGAAGCCTACCTCCACAAGAAAGTCGACTATCTGGAACAACGGGCCAACAATACTCCTCGCGAGTGGACCCCGAGTGAAGCCTATCAAACGGCGATGAAGACAGACGACCGTCAAGCGGCACCTCAACCCCGAAAGCCTGATTCAAAAGAGATCTACAATCAGTGGGTACATGATCAGGAAGCGTCAGAAATGAATGCGCGCATGGCCTTGTGGATCCCTGTAGAGATCGCTTATTATGAAAAGTGGGCGAAGAAGAACCACGACCGCCCGATCCAGGAATTCTACCAGGAACAGCGCGGATCTGCTCTTGCGTTACGAGGAATTATTGAGCCGTATGACCGCCCAGTGAGAAATAAGCCGGGCGACTACCTTCTTGTCAACAGAGGGAATCGTCTTCCGATCGCTTATATTTACAGTACTCAGGTGAACTTACAAGATTATGTCGGCCAGGAAGTTTCTTTAGAAGCTGTATTGCGACCGAACAATAATTTTGCCTACCCTGCCTACTTCATTCTGAACGCAGAGTAAACATCAGACAACATCCCTATCACTCGATAGGGATGTCTTTTTTTAAACAAATCACTTCATAAAGTATAATTGGCACTCAAGGTTTTATGACCTTCTTTGTGCCTGCTATGTTAATTGTCAAAGCCACAAAGATTGTACCCACTAACTCAAGTTACCGATGGTTGTTGGAACGCTTAAAACGAAAAAGTAGCTCAACCCTCACCGTTCCTCCCGCTCCTAAGTAACTTTTTCCAAGTTATTGAGATTCAACTCCTCTTTCTCCAAAACATATCCTAAAGAATGAGCTTTTTTACGAAGATATCTCAGTGTTTTTGCATGATTTT
>Ga0180431_10007167_pt1 | contig 13055 bp, 19 predicted proteins | sample SS_ome_11_FD_132459 | JGI IMG/M metagenome (GOLD analysis project Ga0180431, IMG submission 132459) | Hypersaline lake sediment archaeal communities from the Salton Sea, California, USA - SS_1_MS_1 metaG | ecosystem: Environmental > Aquatic > Non-marine Saline and Alkaline > Hypersaline >... | reverse complement strand
GTTGTGTCCGAGCCGTTGTAAACGTAAAAGTTCAGCCAGGAAGTCATCTGAGAGCTGCTGTCGTTATACCATAGCTTGAGGAAAGAAGTGTTGCTCCTGTCCCAATACCAGCTTATCTCGTCACCCAGGAACCCCTCAGGAACGAAAGCGATGTCAGGGATGGTGATTGTCTTTGTCCCGGCAGCGTCAGCAATGAGATCACCGAGATTTCTTTCTGATCCGGCGGAGTTCTTCACAGAAATGGTATAGAGGCCGTTCTGGATTAGGTAGAGAACCGCTTTATTTTCAATGTCAAAAGTCTGTTCAATGACCGTTCTAGTTGCTCCACCGATAAACTTTTTCACGACAACCGTTCCGTCATCATATTCCCCGGTGAGATCGTTGAGCTGGAGATTGATCTGATAAGCTAAGTCTTCCGTGAGATCAATGCCATAGAAGTTTATTTGTCGGTCAGTGAGTTCCGGCACTAAAGTTCGATAGTAAGAGCTGGATGTGTAGGTCATCTCAAGGCGTAATAAGTTCCAAGCACAGGAAACAGGGATTAAAATGCTGTTTTCGTTGGCTGTTTCGTTGAAATTATATTCCTCTGTGTCAGTGCCACAATAGATTCTCAGCACCGTTGAGGTTGTGTTCTCAACATTGAAAGGTTGGTTGTCGGTCTCTTTCAAGATCGTGAAATTGACATAAGGACTCATGCTGATGGCCTGAGTGGAATTTCCGAGAGCTGTCGCTGTGATGTTGAGCTCATAATCCCCGTAACCGCTAGCTGTGACATTGATTGAGTAAGTTCCTACTGTAAGATTTAAATGTCCGGTTGTTGAGTTTTGAAGTGGAGATGAGAGGTTAAATGAGCTGATTGTTGCTCCAGAAACTGCGTCTGTGGCAGTAACGTAGAGCAGATATTGAGAGAGTTCTGCCTGGAGATTGGTGGAGACGTTCCAATTTAGATAAGTTCGGTTGAAGTAACCCCCTGAATCATTTGAAGAGATAGTGATGTTGTAGAAAGCAGTTGTGTCATTGTTCAAGAGAGTGGTGTTGATTGTTCCGTCCAGCGTTGAGAAATTTCCTACTCCCTCTATTTCTGCGGAGAGATTAAACAAGGAGTATGAATTATTGTAAGAGTCAATTGCTGTGATGGTGAAATTCTGACCTGCTGGAACTATTCCTATTTGCCAGGCGTAGTGCCCTGTTGTTTCACAGGTAATCCCAATGCAACGGACAAAAACTCCTGCCACATCAGTGGCAATTGTTCCGTTAAGTATGTTCACATTATCCACCCACAACTGAGCTGTGTTTGCCGTTAAATCGTATTCTAAAGAGACATTATAGTTAGTATTTATTGAACAAACTTGCCCAGATGAGACTCCGTTATATCTCCAATCATTTGATAGGCATTGTATTCCATTGGCTCCATTTTGAGTATTATTAGCAGAAAGCTCACGCAGTCCAGGGTCGTCAGCCCCGCTTCCAGTAAATTTGTAGTTTTCATAGAATACAATCCAATCTCCAACACTTTCATTACTTTGATAATTGATGTTAGTATTGGCAGAGTAGCTCCATCCATTGGAATCAAAATGCCAATAGTCCGCTGAATTATCAGAAAGTCCTTCATACCACCCTAAATTTAATGCAGAAGCGAAGCTAGCAAAAAGTAGCATTACTATTCCGAACAAGAGCAGTTTCCGTTTCATGAGCTTAGTAGCCAGGATCTCCTGACGAGTCTCTGATAGTGTAGATTACCGCACCAATGATTATTCCCAAGATCATGATCAGCGGCCAATTATTCCATACAGTCTGGATCTTCGTCATTGTCGGAGTGTATTCGGAGCTCATGTTCTCGCTGAACTTATCGTGCAGAATATCAAATGGCTCCGTCATGGTGATCCACACCGTCCCGAGAACGAAAACACTGACTAGAGCTAACAGCCAAACTGCTCCTGCTCCGCCTTTTTTTCCCATTACCATAGTTTTGGATAACTCTCCTTTTCCTTTTTCTTGGGTGTGCTTCCCCAATAACCGCCCGAAGATCCAGTCATTCCCTGAGTGGCTTTTGCGGATCCTTCACCCAATGCAACCAAGCCCTTCATGATCTTAGGAGCAGCTCTCTTGATTGCACCTTCAGCAGCTCTTATCTTTGGGCTGGTTTTTGCTTTGATATTTCTGTAAAGGCTGTCTTCTTTGATTGCCTGGAGTTTCTTTAAAGCGTCTTTTCTCTTTGAGACTTCAGCCATCAGTTTCCTTCTTTCTGCAACAGCCCTCGCTTTGGCACTCGCAGCTCTTATCTTATTCTCAAGCATTTTCTTCTCGTTCATTAAATCCTGATCTGATTTCTTTTTCCAAAACATTTTCTCACCATCCAAATAAGTTTTTCATTGATCTTCCTGAGCCTAAGCCCGAACTCATCATCTTTGCTTTTCTTCTCTTTGCGAGCCATCCTTTGACCGTAATCCCACTTAATTCCCCTGCAGTGTTGATCCGATACTTGTTCTTCTCAACAAATGTTAAAGGAGATCCGCCTTTCTTTGATCTGAGTCGTTCTCTGGCTAGCGAGAAGAAGATGTCTTGCTTCTTTTGTGCTTTGACCTGTCCGGCCCTTCTTAATGAGAAGGTTGCAGCTGTGGTTCTTTCTACTGCTCTGGAGCCGAAGCTTAAGGCGGACATCTTTGGAAGTGGTTTATCTGATACCTTGAGCCATTTCCCCCGGGATTTGACGAAGACGTTGAAACCGGTGACTGATCTGGGGGAAGATTTTTGTCCTGAACCCCATAAAGGAAAGATTGGCTCTTTCATCAGAGGAAATTGAGGAAAGATTGACGGTTTTAGTGCTGGTTTAACAACAGGTTTCAACGCAGGTTTAAGAGCAGGTTGCAAGGCTGGTTTTAATGCTGGTTGAAGTGCTGGTTTGAGTAATGGTTGTAAGGCTGACTTAATTGAAGCTTTGAGAGCTGGTCTTAATGACGGCTTTAATGCTGGTTTTGAGATTGGCTTTATAATTGCGTCTAGAATAGGTCGTGTTTGAGGAGTTGTTCTTTCCCTTATGATTGGCTCAATCTTTGATCGTGATCTGAAAACGTCAAAAGTAGGCTTTCCTGGAGACTTTATCTTTGAAGCCCCATAAGAGGACACCCCAGAAAATCCAGCAATAGAAGCAATTTTAGAAGGTTGTGAGATTGCAGCTGACCGGACTGCTCCTCTTGTGAATGATTGAGCTGCTTCTCCAGATTGATATAAGTAAGAAAATGATGGCTTTAAAGCAGGCTCAACGAGGATTTTCGTAGGCGGAGCCAAAACACCCACCCCTAAATATTGCGATGGATTGACAGCGTATTCTTTCGGAATGAATTGAGCCAGAATGTCATTTGCCCGAGCTGCTGAAGCTTTCTGAACTCCTGGAATTGTTTCTGAGTAGCCTAATCCAACTTTTTGAAATTTCTCTAAGCTCGTTCCTGGATAAGATTGCTTGATTGTATAAGGAAACTCTTGTCCGCCAACTGTAGTGATTCCTTTTGATTTTACAATGATTGGACTTTGCCTCATGCTCTGCACAACACCAACATCAGAAGAAGTCATGAACTTGCCAGCTTTCCCATATTCATATCTTAATTGAGTTCTGAATGGAGCAAGCACGACTTCTCGTTTCAAACTCTTAGCTGACTTGAAAGCTTTGCTTGCCGTTTCCTTGCTGACTGCTTGGATCCAATACGGCTGTTGCTGAACCAGTGTTGTTTGTTCTCCTTTCTTGACAAAGATAGACAAGCCTTCAGGTGGCTTTGTCTTTCCCAATTTAATCTCATAGCCTCGCAGACCTTTAGAATAGGTCATGGTCTTGGAGCCTTTGGTTTTGCCAATCATCTCATAGAGTTCAGCTCCTTTCAGATCAGAAACTCTTCCTGTTCCTGCTCCTTGGTAAGTGGAAAGTTTTCCTTTAGGCCCTTTGATTTGAGCTTGATAAACAACATCAAAATCCGATTTAGTCCCGGAATATTTTGCTTGTCCTAAGACTTCTTTATATTGTTTAGTGAGGAACTTCTTTCCGCCAATTTCATAATAAGTTTTAGCGGATCCTTTGATCTTTCCCACAGAAGTAGCTTGTTGTTTATCACCAATATTGATGACCTTCCCTTTCTGAGTTGTGACTCCTTCCAGCTCAACTTTAAGATTTCTTGATCTTACTGATTGCACTGATTTTTTTGTTCCCAGATTAATCAATTTAGAAGCCCCATAATAACCCGCAACCTGACCAGCAAATTCAAAAGGACGATCTTCAATATATCTCCCTAACTGATAGCCAGCAGCATAAGGATCTTTGGCAAGATTCTTCAACCCAGAACCAACCCCCTTAACCGTCTTGATAGGATGGGTGACAATATTTTTCCCGAAAGAAGCAAGGCCCACACCAAAGCGACCAACACCTACAGCGAACGAGACCGGTGCGTCCTGAAATTTAGTTTTAGTCTTGCCATATTGAGAAAGCTTGATGTCTGCTTTTTCCAGCAGAGGCGTATCTTTCTGCCGGAGTTTATATTCTTCCACTGATGTGACATGGTTCCCTTTAGGGACGGTTGCAGCTCCCCAGACTGCTCCGCTTCCTTTTCTCTGAGTTGTTGTTGGAGCAGGAGTCTCTTTGAACTGAACATATTGAGGATTAAGGGCTTGAACCATCTGAGCCTTACGCATGGCACTTCCGGAAACTTCTAGAGTTGATCTTGTCAGGCCTGTCTTTGGATCATATTGATCTGTCCGCTTTGATCCGGCTTTAATGATATTCTGAGCTAGCTGATTTTTGAGCCTATTCTGCTCAGCTGCATTGATCGTTTGAAGCCTTTGCACTTCCGGAGCTTTCTGAACAGGTTTTGGAGCAGGAGAAGGACCATTGGAAACAGAAGTAGAAGTCTCTCCGCTAGGCGTTGTTGTTATGGTTACCGTTCTGCCAGAAGAGTCCTTGTAAACAGAAGAAGCGGATCCGCCGTATCTCTTTGTATAAGCAGCTCTCGCGTCTGCTGCTTTCTGCGATTGAGCATAAGAAGCTCTTGCAGCAGCACTTTCAGCTTCCCTCTTGGCTCTTGCAGCAGGCGTGTTCTGTTTAGGATAGCTTCTTCCAACCATAAGAAAACAAAAATCTCTTTACATAAAAACTTTGATTTGAATGGAAGAAAAATAAGGGGCTTTCTAACAAGCCCTAGCCTATCGCTAGGCTTATCTGAACGCTAGCCAGATGACTCCGATGATGGAAGCAGCAGCCAACACGATGAAGACTACTGAACCAAGGTCGAAACCACTTGTGACGTTGCTCTTGATGTTTGTCAATGCAGCGTCATCAACAGCATATCCTGGGGGCAGGAGTGTTGCTGCTGATTTAGTAGTGGTCATATTGACACTATTACATACATCTCCTCCTGTGATCGTCCCAGGACTTGCACAGTAATGAGTTGAGTTGTAATAGGTTCCGCCATCCAATAAGTCGATAGTTCCGCCTATTTTTACATAAGCATAGAAGCCCACCATAAAGAGGACTCCGCCAGCTAATAACGTCCCTACAGTTTCCTTAACTCCAAAAGCCATCGATTGACGTTCTTGGAGTTCGATTAATCTTATGTCTTTCATTTTGGTTTAATAAAAAATGTTGGGCTTTCTAACAAGCCCTAGCCTATCGCTAGGCTTATCTGAACGCTAGCCAGATGACTCCGATAATGGAAGCGGCAGCCAACACGATGAAGACTACTGAACCAAGGTCGAAACCACTTGTGACGTTTCCTGTTATGTTGTCATAGGTTGTATTCTCGGCAGCTGTGAAGTTACCGGTGTCAATACTTCCCTTGACTTTGGTGTAGGCATAGAACCCCACCATAAAGAGGACTCCGCCAGCGACTAGAGTTCCTACAGTTTCCCTTACCCCAAAAGCCATTGTCTGGCGTTCCTGGAGTTCAACTAAACGCAGGTCTGTCATGGTAGAAGAAAGATAAAGAGACTTACATAAAAACATTAGTTTGAATAAGCCCTCACTTCTTGACAATCTGATCAATCTCTTTAAGCCAATTCCTGACCGTTGTATGGGCTACGAGAGGCTCTTCTGTCTTTGGATCAAAGCAGATGAACTTCTCAAAGATCTTCAATGTAGGCCTGTCAAAACGGCCTGCTTTGATGGCTCCTTGCAATTCTCCCCATCTGTTCATGAGATTGTATGCCATGATCTTCGCCAGCTCCTTCTGATCAATCTTTCCTTCATCCTTGTTCTTTCTTTCAAAGGCTTTCTTATTCCTTGCTTTGAGGTATTGTTGATAAATATCTTCTGGGACTTTGGGAAAGCGGAAGAAGTCAAAGCAACAAGGATGTTTATGGATCAGTTTGCTAGCAATCTTCTGTAGCTGCTCTTCACTCGTGAAGTAGTGGTATTTTCCCATCTTCTCTTCAAGCTCTTTCAAATGCCAGGGATCTTTCGCTTCTCCAAGATCAGGCTGCATTAACAAGGCAAAGCTCCTGAACATGATCCTCACCCAGAACGTCGTCATGTCATTCCGGTATTTGCTATCAATCCATCTGAACCGGGGAATGTTCGCAAAGACGAGCAGGTGTTTTGTTCTCATCTGAGCAAAGAGTTTCTTCATGGTCTTGCTTTCTGTAGTCATCCAATCCTCACCCATCATGAACCGAACCCCTTCATCTGCAAGAATAGGGCAATATTCAGGCAGCTCAAAGACTTTCTCTCTCACTTCGTCGTTATCGTAAGCAAGATATTTTTCAAAGTTGAACCGCTTCGGTGTCCCTACGTTATTGCTGTGGCATTTAGGACAGGATTGATGAAGCTTCTCTTTGATCTTGAGCTCTTGTCCGGGAATGATGGCTTTGTCTGTATATACCCACTCATGCTGACAATCACTGCACTGCAACCCGAACGTCTTCATGTAGTTGATCGCTGCCTGGATGATAAACGAGGACTTCCCGAAACCTTTAGGGCTTGACGTGATGGTGAGAACGTCCAGATCTCTTTCTTGCATCCAACGCATATAAATGACAAATTGGCTCAGCTTTTCGTAGCTCATCTATATGCCCTCTGTCTTTCTTGTGCTTTCCTGATCTCAGCTGACTTGATCCGGCCACGTTCCAGATCTTGATCATGCCTTCTTCTGTCATTCTCTCGTTGATAAGCAAGCTCTTTCATGAGGCAGTCGTGTTTCAGCAAGATCAGTTCTTTCTCTTCTTCGTATGTTAATCTATTTCCCATAAAGCCCCCCTGGATTTTGATACCGCATTGTTTTGTTGTCTTCACAGATGGAATAACCTAAGCTGCTGTAATTGACGCAGTGAAGATCCTTGAGCAATGTTCCGCCACTCTTAGAGCAGCTCTCATGAGCCCCATAGTGGAAGCTTCCCCAGGCCACTAGTAGGAGCAGGCAGACTGAGAGCCCCATCCTGATCAGCTTCTTAGTCTTTTCGTCTGCCATCTTCCAGCCTGTCAATCTTCTTCTCTAAGTTGTCTATTTTCTCCACCAGGATCGTCAAGTTATGATTGAACGCCTGCTGGAGAGCTTTGAGATCTTCATCAACACTTTTCATGTAATTGTTTAATCGTTGGGAACTTTCAACGATCTGCTTCATTCCAAGATTCTGGAGCATTTTCTTCACCCCCTTTGATCTTTCCCAATGCGAGCATGATGTTGAGCTTCAATTCTCCCAACACCCCAGCAAGATCGTAGCGGTGTCTGATCTCCAATTCAGTGATCTCGTCAAGCAAACTGCTCAGCTCTACTCCCAGACTGCTCTCTTTTGCTTTCTTTTCGTCGTATGGTAACAACAAGCCTATTTCCATGTTTATCAACCTCGTTTATTTGTTCTTCTGCGAGAGCTACAACAAAGCACGCTATAGCCCATTTGCGTATGACGTAGTAATTCTTTTGATATTGGACTTTATGGAGATCAATGCAAGCTCCGCAATAGTCCGCTGATCTGTTATAAGTGCGGTCGAGAATCGGATCTCCGCAGTCCAGGCAATAGTTAATTTTTCTTCTTCCCATGGCAGTTTTTACATAAGGGCCAGCTCAGGCTCTTGATTGTTGAAAATAACTCATTGCAGCGTTTGCAGCGATACTGATTTTTGAATTTTTGAGGGGAATAATAAGACAACATCATAAGATCAACCCCTCAGGATCAATACCCATCTCTCTTAATTGATCATCTAGTTTTCTTCTTCGTTCTAACTTTTCAGCAACAAGCTTTCCTATTTCCTGACGTTCATAGAGTAATTTCTGAGCTTTCCAATCTTTGTAATCAGGATTATCTATAAGATAAATTACAACCAATCTTCTGATCAACTTAGAAAGAGCATTGTTGCCATGAAGCTCAACATATTTTTCAACTAAAATCCGAGCAGGATGGCTTTGTTCGCCGAAGTTTATTGTCTTAATTGCGTATTTCTTTTTTGCACCCATCTTGACCTCTTTTACAACAATAATAAGTTAATAACCCGACTTAATAACAGAAAAGTTCCCTTTGGCTGGTTGCGAATTTTTGTTATTAAGCTTAAAACTTTTAAGCAATCAGCTACGCAATCAGCTACTTTTTTTTAGACTTCTAACTATTGTTGAAGTCTACTTTTTGATTTTTTTTGATTAGTAGCCGCAAAATTTCGACCACTAACCATTGGGTTCCTTTTCGTTATTAACTTGAGTTATTAACTTTGATTTTGGAAATTATCGCTTCTTCTTTGTCTTTACAGACCGTAGTTTTTGAATGGAATAATTGTAATTATTGACGGCTTTCCTGAGCTCTCTGATCTTATGCTCAGACTGCTCCTTCTTTGCCTTACTCAGCTCTGCCCGGAGAAGAACACCAACAGCTTTTCTCTTCTGTTTGTAGCCGTAGATGTTCATCTTACCAGCTCAGCTCTCCATCTGGAAGATACCTAGTCATGCCTTCTTCTGAAGTCATGCTAATGGTTTCAAGAGCTGCGTTTAGTGTTTGATTTTCTTTGCTCCTCATTGTTTATCACCTGCTTTTGATATTCTAGCTCAACGTAATCTCCTTTTGAGATACCTTGCTTTTCCAGGGCATTCTTAGGCAATGTAATCCCTAAGCTGTTCCCAATTTCTACGACTTGTCTGATAACCTTCATATTGAACACCTGTTTAATTGTTTATTATTAGTCATAACTAATTATATTATAAATCTTTGTGACCACTTAAGAATAGAACATAAGTATTATAAGTTATAATTTATTTAAACAAAGAATGAAAGGAATAATCAGTGTTGTTTTTGTTGTATTGATCTTAGTAGGCTGTCAGGGTCTAGTTTCTGATAACAAAGAGAGTTTATCTGATTTTAGTGATCTTGGCCCTTACGTAGGGAAAGAGATTCTTGTCCACGGTAAGTACGAGAGAATCATTAGAGAAGCTGGTGATCATGCCTTAGTTGATGACAATGGCAATTTCCTTCACTTTGATCTATACTCAAACACGCAAGTATTCAAGAAAGGAGAGAACTATAAGATTACTGGAATTGTTGAGGAAGTTTTTGATGATAGGTATGACTTTGATTTTCAAGAGGGCAGGATGATAAACTATAATGAGAGTGTCGGTTTTCGCATTGTTCCAACCGAGCCGATCACAAAATAAGATAGAAAGTTTTAAATAATCTATTATAATTACTTATAACAAAATTAAACTTTCGGTATTTAGCTACTGCATAGTAATTAATTTAATTTTTTGTTTGTTCCATAAAATTGACGTAGTGGCAGCAATCGCCCCTTAAATTGGTTGATGGATGTTCGGAGATCAACCATGCACTACTATGAAAATAAAGGAATCCACAACTTCAAGAGAGCCCTCACCGACCGGGAACTGCATGACTTCTTCACGATCATGGAAAGCGAGAGAGACTATCTGTTCTTCATGCTCCAGCTGATTATGGGCTGCCGGATCGAAGAGGTCACCAAGATCCAGCTCAATGACATCGACTTCCAGAATTGCCGGATTGCCTTAACACCAAACAAGCAGCGAGGAGTAAGGGCCAGGCGTTACAATATTGACATCCCCCCGGAGATCTGCGAGAGGCTGGCGATCTATTGCCATAATGAGCAGCCACACATAGAGTATGCAGACAACTATATCTTCCCAGGCAGGACTCGTAAGAGGACGCACATAAGCCCGGAAGCCATGCGAGACTGCTTCAATCAATACCGCAACAGGCTGGGGCTGCACAAGCAGCACTCAGTGGATAAGGATGGCAAGAAGAGGCCGTATGTAAGGCCCCACACATTACGAGCAACATCCATCAATAGGGTTCTGAGGGAGACCAATGGAAACGTCTTGCTTGCCATGCAGCATTCAAGACATCAATCGCTTAACGGATTCTTGCCCTATCTTGAAGCATATAAAGATGAATTACTAAAGGCTGTGAAGCACAGAGCATTTAAGGGCTTGATGGTGGAACGTCCCCTGACAATAGAGCCTTAATGTTCAGCTTAAGTTCAATATTCAATGTTCAGTATTACTTATTTAATATATTACTATAGGAAATACGGAGAATTGATGAAAAGCCAGCACAAATCTGAAAAGATACCCTTTTCATATATCGCAGCGTTCAACTCAGGCCCTTTCCCTGCCAGGGTGAGAAGTCCGGAGCCCCTGCGGAGCTTTGATCCCGGGAGAACGGAAGTTAAAAGAAAGCCCCGGTTAGTAAGGCCGGGGCAGAGGCGATAGAACTAATTGCTCCGCAGTGCTTTCAGAATTTCATGCAGCTGGAGAGGGCTCTTCTTGCGGAGTTCATTATAACGGAAGCGGTTGATCTTGTCCGTGATGATCTTGATCTGACCGAAGTGGATGATCGTCTTGCCGCCTTTGCGTTCAATCATAGTCATGGGTTAAGTCCTCTTCCTGGTGCGTGGTGATGGCAGCCTCAACGTCTTCCGGGCTGTCAGAAAAATATCGCAGTGTGGTATTGATGGAAGCATGGCCGAGAACTTTCTTGACCAGGAACGGATCCTTGTGCTTCTTGCGGATGAGCTCAGCAACGTTCCTTCTAAAGTCATGCGTGCCAAAACTGTCAAGCCCTAAACTCTGAGCCGAAACTTTTAAGCTATTATAGAAATATGTCCTCTGGGTGTTGATGGTCGTTTCCAGCTCCTGATCGTCAGCATTGTTAAGCTCCGCTGGCAGGAATAAAAATCCACCCTGCCCCTTCAGATATTTCTCAACATAGATCCTAAGCTTTTGAGAAAGGAAAGTGACTCTCTCTTTTCCGCCCTTCCCTTCCAGGCGGATCCGGATCACGTCCGGAGAAAATAAAAGGTCGATGTTTTCTTCTTTGAGTGTGATGATCTCTCTTGCCCTGGCTCCGGTGGCATATTGCAGCAGAGCAATGTCTTTATATTTCTCTTTCTTTATGTTGAGGATGATCTTCCTGATCAAGCTTTCTTTGAGATACTTCCCGAATTTCTTGCGAGGCCCCATCTTCACAGGTATGATTTGCTTGTAGAGGCCGGGCTTTTTGATATAAATAAGGTATTGGCGGAAGGCATATTTCACATAAAAAGAGTGCTTGCTCCTGAAGCTCTTGGCTACATAGTCATTGATGTTCTCAACTGAGAGCTGATCGTATTGATCATGAAAGGCAGAGATCGTTCTAGCATAAAGCCTGATTGAACCTTCTCTCAGATTCGTGTTGTTCCTTAGCCAACTCTCATATTTCAACTGATCCATTTTACCATGCCAATGCAAGCGAAGATTACCGCCAAGGCTGTTAAGTGAATGATGAGCATGATCCGACTCCAGATGATCTTTCCCCCAACAATCCAGATCGGAGAGAAGTGAATCCAGCTGGAAGGATGTTTAATTACCCAGGCTAAGAGTCCCAAATCAAACGGCTCATTAAAATCAAGCTTATGGGAATGGCCGTCCAGATGTTTCTGCTCATGCTGTAGGATCTTCTGATAGAGTTCTGGGCAATCTTGCAGCTTGCGGTTGATGTAGATTGTGTCTCCAATGGTGCTTGCTATTCCATAATCAACGAGTTCAACGGACATTTTTCTTTATCCACCTGCTTCTTTTGTATTCAAACCGAGTAACTTCAACGAAATCATAGAGCAGATAAGCAGAAATCACAACAAGCCCGGCCTTCACCAGCAGAAAGATCGACTTGATCAGCGTAGGCAGATGTTCTTTCATGTGCTCAAGAGCTGGAGTCGTAGCGATTAAGAAGACTAGGAACAGGATCACCATGATCTGAGATTTAAACACCAGGAATATAATCGCAAGGCCCACACTATTCGGGCGGTGAGGATTACTAAATTTGAACTTATACTCATCCTTCTTGCTTTCGCCGAGTTTTTCATAATCTTCCCAGGCGAATCCACTCACGGCTTTCTTCAGCTTCTTCCAGCTCATCGTTCTCCCTCAATCTTTTTCTCAATCATCATCAATTTCCACCATAGCTGGTTCAGGATGACTGATAAGTGCATGAAGCCGAAGCTGACCAAAGCATAGAGGTATTGCCCGAACAATAAGAAGCCAATCGCTAGCAACAGAAAGAAAGGCCCCATGAAGATCCGGTATTTATCAACGTGCCTTAAGAAAGCTTCAGCTCCGTATTGAATGCCGGCAGCATGAGCCACGCCTGCCCTATTTCTGAGATCAACTTTATTGATCCAGCTCTTCTTCTCCGTCTTCGTTTCCGTTTCCATTGTCTGATTTTCCCCCGAAGATTGACTCATCAAAAAACTTGATATTTTTGAGTCCCTTCTGTTGTCTTGATCCAACCCTGAAAAAGTAGTCCAGGGCTTGAAGTCCCTTGACGACTTGATGATTAAATTGCTTGGTGATCTTGAGCATAAGATCAACAGCATTCCGAGTCTGTGCTTTTGGATGGGAATTGATTAAATTCATCACCCGATTATATTTCTCTCTTGTCTTCTCAATCTCATCAGTGTTCCCGAGGATCGTTGTGACATTGAGATAGACTTGCTCAACAGCATTATAGTAGGCGTTGATTGTTGGGAATGAGAGACTATTAGCACTCTGCAAAGCCAACCGATCAATCTCTGCAAAGAGCAAAGTCATCCGCTG
>Ga0180431_10007165_pt1 | contig 13056 bp, 15 predicted proteins | sample SS_ome_11_FD_132459 | JGI IMG/M metagenome (GOLD analysis project Ga0180431, IMG submission 132459) | Hypersaline lake sediment archaeal communities from the Salton Sea, California, USA - SS_1_MS_1 metaG | ecosystem: Environmental > Aquatic > Non-marine Saline and Alkaline > Hypersaline >... | reverse complement strand
TCGCATCCCTCTCATAAGCATTCCCGGTCAGGATTGTGGTGAAATCTTTTATGGACAAGATGCGTCCATTGACTCTGGGCAACATCGAATGGTCTTGCGCCCCACTCTTGCCGCTAATCAGCGCCGCCGCGGTTAGTGTTGTCATAGTTTCAATGAAGGGTGACTTACTGAGGGTCATCAGCAATTCAGTCTTACTTCCGCCGGGAGGGGCGACTATAAACGTCCACACCGGGTCGCCGTCAATCTTATTGGCGAAACATGTACCAAACATCACCGCCAATGGGTCAAGGCTATTCATCTTCAACCATTTTTTATATTCAGTTTCCAACTCATCCCTCGACGGAACAATGACCTTTTTCTGCTCACCCTCTTGTGGGATTTGCGGATTGTCACGTTCCGACTTGGTTTGAAAAGTGAAAAGGCTGTCAAGTATCTTCACCGTCTTGACTATGTTAGTCTTTTTGAATGAAGGCCCGGCATACTCAATAAATAAGTCCCTTACATCGTACTTATTCTTAAACAGTTCCGGCCACCCAAGGAATTGTAAATTCTTTGTGACTGGTCGCACCATCGCCGCAACCTTCTCTTGCCCTTGATAACCAGCACGGTCGTTGTCATAACACACCTTAATAGTGCGGTCTTTCAATACCGGCAACCAATGGTCTTTGAATACATTGGCCCCAGGCACACAACAGACAACTGCTTCACGCCCTATTGCTTTAAAGGCCCATTGCATGGCATACATATCCCACTCACCCTCGCATAGATAAATGGGCAACTCATTCCCAGTAATCTTATGGATATTCTGTAGGCCCACACTGCATTTAGCAGTACGCTTGATGGCTTTGCCAGGATAATAAATTGATATATTGATTAGGGCACCTTCGGTATTCCTAACCGGTATCATGTATGTACCATTTGCCTTATTGAATGCAACCTCGCCAATAAATGCCTGTAAAGGCAACTGCCTATTGGATGCAAGGTTCGATAAGTCTTGAGGTGTTGTCTTTTCAAGACACTGTTGATAATATTTGCTGAGGAAACTGTAAATGTTTCCACGCTCGCCCGATGTAAATGATTGCCACTGCCCGGTTTCTTTATTAACAACCAGCTTGCCTTCTTTTTCTGAGAAAGGACAATAGGTAGGATAATTAATTCCATCGCTCGAGTAACCGAATGTCAATCCGTGTTGCTCGAAAGGCAGTAGGAATTTTTTATCCTCTCGCTTCATCGCCTACCCTTAGTCCTCTCATCACCCGGTCGGTGACTTCAACCACTAACTGATCGTTCAAACTTTTCTCTTTCAGAAGTTCTTCCTGCTTGACTATGTGCGCCAGCATGACTAACTGCTCTTCCTTTGAAATGAAGGCGGCGTTTTTATCATCGTCCGGCAGTGGCTTTAGCCCGCACTTCCGGCGGATAAGGTTCGCAACTTCAAACTGTTTTAGCATTGTTTCCTCCTAATAAGAATGATTTATTGTTCAGTAAAAAATCAATGGCAGGTAGCACTCTGCCAAGTGTAATATGTTGAAACCTGAAATCGCTAAGAGTCTCATCATAAGTGTATAGCACCACTGTGAACTCGTGGTTAACAAGCCCCAGCACTGCAATGCTCCAATCCCCTTCTTCAAAGTGGATGGCATTTGTGTCTTGACTCAGACGCAGATTAAACTTTGCGCCATACTCACTCTCCACCTCTTTCGCCCATCTTTGAAAAGGCATGGCCGCCCTCACCATTGTCTTGCTCTTTTGCGGAGAGCGCTTCTCAGGTTTGGGCGGCGGTTGGGGCGTGGCAGTGATGTAAACTTTTTTCATAGTTCAATTTCCTTTTTCTCGGACCACCGTGTGTCTGTCCATGCCATGCTTACTGCGAACGGCCGTGGCATCCCAAACCTCTCATGGAAATCAGACTGCATAGCTTTGACAACTTCACGCATAAAAGTTTTTGAATGGTAGTCCAAAGGCACTTCTATACATATCTCATCGTGTATGGTTAAAAGCAGATGAGCTCTCGGCCATTTCTCTTTCAATAATTTGTCTACTGCAATGAGCGCCCTCTTCATTACCCCAGCCGCTGAACCTTGCACCATATAGTTGAGCGCCTTGTATGCATGGTCCCGGTCAATTTTATAATGCCTTCCCCACTGATCGACAATGAACCCCAGCTTGCCGCCCACATTGCCAAGGTCCCTTGAAAAAGTTGCAAGGCCCGAATAGTGGTTAAAAAATTCCTCCCTGAATGCCGCCGCTTCATCAAGCGGACACTTCAAAGACTCTTTAAGGGCATTGGCACCACCTCCATATATAGTGCAGAAAGTTCCATTCTTTGTTGTCTTCCTGTACTTCTCTTTCTTCTCTTCAAAATCCGGCTTCCTCCCGAAGAATTTTACACAGAACTCGCCGTGCATATCACGCCCACTGGCAAGGGCATCCATCATCACTGGGTCTTTGGATATGTATGCACTGAGCCACACTTCAATTTGCGAATAATCTGGAAAATACAAGACATGCCCATCACGAGGAACGAACAACTCACGCGCTCTCAATTCTACATCCCCGTGCTTGGCACCCACGTTGCTGATATTCATAAGATTTGGTTTCCCACAACTCATGCGACCGGTACGCGCCCCACAGTTGATATAGTTGGGATGTAGGGCACCGTCGTGAGCAGACATTTCCCTGAAAGGAATAATAAAAGACGAAAGTTCATGTCCGGCCGTTCGGATGTTTACTATCGCCTTCGCCAACGAGTTGAACTCCGCCCATTTTTCAAGCGCTTTTGAGTCTACGCTGAGTGTCATCTCATTGCCGGATTTCTTTTTTCTACGTCGATGCTCAGGGGGCATTCCCAGTTCAGTATAAAACACCTGCTTCATCTGCTTATGGGAACGGATGTTTAAATCGGGATAACCTTCTTCCTTTTTGCGTGCTTCACTGCCGGCAACGACACCGTTATAATATTCTTCAATTTCGCCCAACCGTTCTTGGTCAATTCGGATACCACGATGGGTCATCCGTCTTGTGACATCGAGTAACTTCATCTCCATATCGACTACATCGAGATAGGTTTTGTCAGTGTTGTACTTCTCTTGATACATCTCGAAAAGTTTTAACGTGCGCTCTGCGTCACGCTCAGCATATATTCCTGCAAGTTTCGGAGAAAGCCAATAATCCGCCTCTACCGCATCAGCGATATTCCATCCATTCTTTTTAGCCTGGCGTCGCTGTCGGATCACATCCTGCTTTAAATCTTTTTCGTCATCGACAGGTATTTTAAGCAAAGTTTGTGACAGCGGTTTAAGGGCGTAAGTAGGACGACTGGAGTCCGCGCAATGAGCAAGGATAATTGTGTCAAAATAAGCACCGCGTATTTTAACACCCAGAGCATCCAGCATGCGAATATCAAAATTGGCATTGTGAAAAACTTTAGTAATATTTTCATCTTCCATAACCTCCTTGATAACTTGAATACATGCTGGCTGAACTATGACTTCTCTAGTGATAGGATTAACGGGCCAATGGACTTCCCATGTGGTCACTTCGCCATTAATTCGTTGTGCGAAAGACGCCATAAACGGCCGGCACCCGGCGTATACATCCAGGCCCGTCGTCTCCGTGTCAACTGCTACTATTCGCATAACTCTCCCGCTTCCAGAGTAAGATATGTATGCTTTACTTTCTTTTCTGGTGTAACCTTAACATCGGCGTTGAGAAATTGCATGAATTCTTCTACTTTTATACGGTAACACCTGCCATTAACAACAGCGGCCACGCAGTTACTGTCATATTTAGTGCCTAATGTGTATATCTTTTCTATATGGCTTCCATTCATCACTGCTCTCCTCTTTCTTTTATAATTTTAAAAAATTCATCTTCGCTCAATATTTTAATCTGCCAGTTCCCAGCGGGAACAGCACACGATGTAGTTGACATGCTGACCTCCAGTTTCACATTCGCAAGGTCAACGCCAAGCTCAGCTATTTTCTTTTCCTTCTTTTTCGGAAGTTGTTTTCTCAGCCTGTGGTAAAGTTTCTCTGGAAATTTTTCCATTAATATCCCCACATGGCATCTGTCTGTCTTGTGTCGATATGTATAAATACATTGTCTTTGAAACCGACACCCTGAAACCCGCACATGTAGGCCAGTGTGATAAACCGCAGTTCATCTTCCTTCTTAACCTTGCAGTCAAACGCTGTTCCGGCGACATGTTTCGAGTTTGGTTTCCCGCCAATCTGTTCGTTATAACTCGGACACCGTCTTCCTGACGTGATACGAATAGGTTCGGCAAACAGAAGGCGGAGCGCGTATAAATTTTGAATGGCCGCTTCCGATGGTTTGCATCCGCATCCGCACTTACATTCCAATTCTATATCTTTGAAAAATTCTTTTATCCTCATATTTTTCACCTATAGTTGGGTAGAACGGCGGGCTGCCGGGAAACGCAATCGTGAGCAGTCGATTCCGCGCTTCAATTCCGGTCAACCCGCCGCCGACTCAGTTATGCTTTTGCGAGCACCTTACCGGTGGGAACGTCCAGCAGGGTGCCTTCGTACTTTATTTGTACGTTACCCGCCTCTTCGTCCAGACCGACAATCTCGCCTGTCAATTGAGAGCCATCGCTGGACTCAAACTTAACAGTCGCGCCGATGCCTGCTTCCCACGGGGCCTCCGCCGGCTGATCAGGCACGTCGTCATCTTCGCTGAATCCGAGGAAGTCATTGACTGAAGTGTTGGTGTATTCGCCCTTCTGCTTCAGCGTAATTACGCACACCGGTTTATGGCTGGCCGCATGTTTGCATATCTCGTCGAGAGATTCCAGGGACATATTGGCGGTGTCGTAAGTCAGCTTGCGAAGCGCTGAGTTCAGGATTGAGAGCCCGACCGAATTGTCGAGTCCGAAATACTGGCGGTGGTCTTTCCCTTCCTTCTCACCTTCGAGGACTTTCCAGCAGAAAACGACCTGCGGTCTGCCCGACTGTGAGGTGTTGCGGAAAGCGTCTTCCAGCTTCACCTGATACTTTCCAGGTTCGAGCGCCGCGAACATTTCTTTTCGACGTGCGTCGTCATCTGCCTGGGCTTTGGCGAATTCTTGTGCGAATGTATTTGGGTCCATAATGGGTCCTTTCTTTTTTTGGGTTTATGGGTTTTTTGGTTATTGGGTCTTGGGTTGTGCTTTTGGCTTCGGCCGTTCCAGTTTATTTTGAAACGCCGCAAGAAGATTTTTATATGCTTCTTCTTCCGACGCTCCCATAGGAACGTCCTCTACCTTGCTTCCATCTTTGTACTGGAAACATCCTTTAACGCGGTTGCCCGCTTCCATATCTGCTGATGGCGCTATCCGCATGTATCGGTTGCCATCACTTCCTAAATAATAATGCCCGGTCAAGTCACACCACTTTGAAAGCACCTGAAAGCACCTGTTCCCGCAGGACGGGTGCACATAGTCAAGGGCATCAAACCGATACTGACTGACCTGTTTCAATTGTTTGTCCTTGGCATGCGAAAAGCAGACCAGTCCATACTGCTGATGCAGTCTGATAAGAGCATCCCGCAACTTTCTGCCGGCGCGGTCGTATCCATCACCAAATCCGATGTCCTTCAGCATTTCAACGCCGGCCATCTTGCATACATATTGCGAGCAATGTTCCCAAAGTAAATCGACTGTGTCAATCACAACGGTTTTATATTCCGTTTCCTCTTTGGTTAACAGATTAACGTATGCCTCGAACTCTTCCCAGCTCTTCGGCTCGACTTTTTTCACTCGGTACCTTTTAGCGCCAGGCTCCATCATAATGTGGATGGGATTTTCAAACTGAGTTGACAAACTCGTCTTCCCAATTTTCTGATGCCCGTAAATGAAAAACGAAAAGTTGGACATGTTGTCCTCGACTTCGCTGTACTCGGTTGGGAGCTCTACCTTTACCGGGACATACGCCTTGGCAGTTGTCTTGGTTGTAGGGCCATCTCCCTTCTCAGGGGTAAGTTTTACTGTCATTGTTCCTCCTATAACTCTCTAAACATTTTTTCTTTCTGCATGAAACCAGTCAGGTCGGTGCGCCCACTATTGCAATATGTTATTGCTGGGCAAACGCCATACATGTTGAGACATTGTCCGGTGCATTCCTTATCATCCTCTTCAGGCTGGTGCCACCAACTGACAAACTCATCCACTTCTATCAGAAGACGGCGCTCAAATTCCTTCACCCGTTCCCAAGGAATGGCTACTTCATACCTGATGAAATAAAAATCATTCCGCACCGCCATGTCCTTGACACATCGCTGGACAAAATCTTCGAGTTCCTCGGTAGCCTTTTTTCTCAGTGCAGGCTTGCGGACGATATTATATAACACACCCCGAGGCGGGACGCCTGTCTCAATAAAATGAGCAAGCATATACATCAGCACCTGCGTATCTCTGGGAATAGTCATAAGCAGACCATCTTCCTTGACCACGCTCTTCGTTTTGTGTTCGAGCAACCAGTGACTGCCTTTTACGTCTTCATAAATCCCGTCCTGTTTCCCTTTGAGTCTTGCCTCGCCAAAGGGCACGTCGAATACATGTTCCACACTGAGGAATTTTTTCTTTCGTTCGTCGCTGAAAAAATCTTCCTTCCAGAATGAAAAATATTCGGGTAGCACGCCGTGCATCAGCCCATAGGATGTCAGCCATTCTTGCTTGATTGAATGGTCCCCGGAATCGTATTCCTCTTTGTGCATATCAGCAACACCGCTGACGATACCGTGAACAACCCCCGGTTCAGTGAACTGCTTCGGGTCCGTTATCTTCCCGTCCTTGATCAGATTCAGACACACTTCCTGGCAGTCGTGAAAGACTATTCCATATATCAGAGAGCCTGAAAGCTCTCCGCGGTAATATCCTTTGCATCCGAGACGCGCTTTCACCGGACACGCCCGCCAGGTGTTTAATAAAGATTGGGTAATCCCATCCTTCTCAGGTGAGTAGGGTTCCATATTGGCTCCTTTTTTTATCTGCGTTTTACTGGTTAATCATTCCGGTTAAGTACATGCCGATGCCGACTGCGTCCCAATCATGGTTTGTAGCACTACATTCAGGCCATATCCTCAAAATTCTTCGCTTGACTACATCCTTCGGTAATGTGCCCTTCCACTTCTGGACAGAAACGAGATGAGCACCCATTCCCTCGTACCGGAACAACTGAATCAGTCGTCCGATGTATTGACTCAGGGTAACAAGCCTTCCACTGTTTGCAACCATGTGCCCTTTAGCACCTGCCATGGCGCTCGAGTTTTCAATAAAAGCGTCTGTCGCATTAAAGTACAGTGCAAATCTCCGTATCTGGTGCATATATTTTTCTACTTCTGCATATCCAATAGACACATTAAACACTGGGCGCAATCTGAAATCCTTTTTCAGGCTAAGGGACTTCTGGTCGAACCAGGCATCCCGGTCCCAAAAAGCAAGGCCCGTGCCGCCAGTGCCAGGGTCAACCGTTAAGATGCTCCGTTCTTTCCTTCTTCCAGTATTCATACTCTTCTCTGGATAAATACTCCAACCTTTCAAGCGCTGTGTCCTTCAGAACCAACTGCATGTTGCCCATGGGTGACAGCACTGGCTCATGGTTCACATAATCTTCAAAATATTTTTTAGCGAGGGCTACTTCGTTCGAGTTCATGTAGCACTCTCCTATTCGGAAGAGCGCATCGACATCTTTACTGTCCTTATACCAACTGATTGCCAGCTCGTATTGTTTCAGCGTCTCAAACTGCGTGCCAATCATCAGTATTGCCTTGTCTATCATTGCACCAGAAACTCTTCGCTCGCGCCACATCTGCATAAAGCATGCCAGAGCTTTATAAGTTTCCTTTTTCCGCATGTAATAACCGCCCATAAAATAGAGCGCCTCCGGGCGGTTATTTTCTCGAGATATAATTTGAAAATTCCTCTCGGCTTTTTCCATCAAGTTCGATGGGTCATAACCTGTGTGCAAAATTTCAAGCGCCGGCACCATGTGCGTCGGCATGTTTAACTTTTCAAGTGAAGCGTTTACGTTTTCATGCACTCGACCGGCAAATGCAATATGAGGACTGTTTGGATATAACCGTACCTGCGCCAACCTCCCAACCGGTTTATCCTTCACCATGTTTACTACACTGCAGAGATATGCCTTATCCGGTGTGAGCTGTGTTTTGAACTTCTTCATCACCTCAGCCGTCTCAGGCGGGCATATATCGTCAGCATCCGTCCACATTATCCAGTTGCACGACGCCATCCCAGTTGACACATTTCTCGCCGCGGCAAAATCATCTTTCCATTCAATCTCTTTGACTTTTACGGAAGGGTGTTTTTCATTTTTCGCCAAATCTTTTATCCGATTGACCGTGCCGTCCTTCGACCCGGTATCGACTATACATATCTCATCCACGAAAGGTGAAAATGACTGCAGGCACTTGTCTATGTTTTTAAATTCGTCACGCACTATCATGCAAAGTGAAATTTTATTCTCCTCGGCCATTCTTGTGTTTGTCCCGCCGGCTGGGCTTATACGCAAGCCAGTGCTGATGTCCTTTAGCCGGCTCAATACATTGTCAACATTTTTCTCGTTCATATTTTCAGCTCCTTTATTAACTGCGACATAAAAAGTCGAGAATCAAAACTCTTATCCCTTAATATTTTCAACACCTTGCCGTCAATTGAACTTTCAGTCAATAGATCAATTATTAACATTGGCACTTTTTTCTTGGGGTGACAAATTCTGTCCTCCGACTGCGACCGCAAGTCATTCGAATATTCATTAGAATAATAAATTGCAGTATCAGCTACTGACCAATCCTGGCCCTTCGCCGATGAAGCGATAGTGAGAACAGCAACATTAACTTTGTCTTGTTTTTCAAACCCTTCCTTCTTGGCTATCCTCCGCTCAACTGGGACATCGCCATCAATTCGTATTGAATATATACCGCGGTCAAAAAGGTATCGTGTTATTTCTAAGGCCTCAGCTTTAAACCTGCACCACACCAATACCTTCTGTCCTTTGAGCTCGTGCTTGATGAGATACACCAGCTCCTTCAACTTTTCGTCGCTAATTAAAATATGAGGCTCCTCACAGCTACAACCGCCGGCTATACGGGCAAAGGATGTAATTTGTCCGAGAACATTCTTTTCACTGCGGGAGCCAAACTCAAAATCTTTTCTCATCGCCCGGTACTGTCGCTTTTGGTCAGCGTTCATTTTCACAATGCGTGTAGTGCATATTTTTTTAGAACCAATGCCAGCATCTTTTCTGGAAAGAACAAAAGCATGCTCGTGGACATAACGCATTATGTCGCGCTTCACATTTGGCATCGCCACCCAATCAAATCCGGCCTGCATATATTTTGCATTTCTGAAACTCCAATAATTTTTATACCCCATGAAATTGCCATGGCAAAAAATAAACTGAGTTAAATACTGCAGTTCGTGTTCAGGAGCAGGGAGCCCGCACAGCACTATTTTGCTTGGCACTCCAGAAAATTTCGTGAGCATGTACTTTGTAATTTTTGATTTAGGATTTGCTATGCGGATTGACTCGTCAACCACAACCGCGTCCCATGCGTGCTTGTGAACTTCCAGGCGTTCTGCAGATTCAAAATTTGTGACAACCCATTGCTTTCCGCTGTTCAATAATTCCAGCCGCTGTTTTTTATTTCCACGCAAAACTGCCCGGTCATGTATGCCTTCAAACTCGAGTTCTTTGTCCCACGAATCCATCACCGGATAAGGCGCTATCACCAGCACACGCCGGCCCAGCAACCATCTGATGGCGGTCAGTGTTTTGCCAAGGCGCATTTCCATAAAGATGGGGGACGCACCTCGGGTGGATAAAAAATTGAAAGCATCGTTTTGATGCCTCATAAAAGGGCGACTTGTGTGCATCATTATAATATAGCACATACATTGAAAGAAATCAACCTTCTTTCAATAATTTATATATTAACATCGCTAAACCCTTGCTATTAGTGGGTTTAAAGCGGATTAATTTTTAAATTATAAAAAGTTTTCGGGGTTAATTAAAAAATTATTCTAATGAAAAAATTAATGCCGATTACAAAGCAGATTCAAAATCTACTTCAGAATTATTGAATAGTATATAGTGATATTACCAATTTTAATATTATTATTAATATATATATACATCAATATATATAATATAGATTGCCCAAAAACGCTTTAAAGGGCATTTTCGGAAATCCGCACCGCCGTTTTTAGAGATTAATTTTTTTTGTGGTCAGATGGTGCTTTTCTTCAACAAAAAAAATTAATCTTCCAATTTAATTTTAAAATTAAACAGACGAAAGGCGGCCCTCCGCAGGAAGAAGCCAAAAAACCTACGGCTGACCGCCCCGTGCCTGCAACTGAGGCATACATTGAGTCTTGAGGCTCTCTATAATCGGTGCTGACGTTTTAAACGGGAGCTCCTTGAGCGAGAACAGGATTGACTTGACTTCGTCGCCTGTCAACGTTAAAGCGAGCTGAGACGGGTCCTGGTGTTCCCTGAGAACGTGCTGAACACGCACTCCGCCATGGAGCCAGGGCCTTTTCCCGGTGCTGTTGGTGTAGTGCAGGGAGAATCCCACGTCTTCGGAGGTTTGGTCCAACCCCCGGACATATTCTGCCGGGCCTTCCACAACGAACCGCCGGCACCATGGATAATTTTTCTTTTCAAGTGCCGACCTCCTGAGAAGAGTGAACCCGAGGTTCGACCAATCACACTGAATGAGGTCTTCCATGTTTGCAGGTATCTGCATATCCGGCGGTGTGTAACCGGGAAATCCTTCGGGAAAATTTCCAGCGACGAGAAAATTCGGCGCATCTTTATAGACCATCGAAGCGGAGACAAATTCTTTTTCGCTGTCCCAGAGCTGTTCGATGTGCTCGGCCGTTCCGATAATGTCGTCATCCCAGAACAGCCAACCTGCGTAGTCGTCATCCCACGGACCGGTAATGTCAGTGCTCCCCCACAGCAAGTCGTTTCTCGCCGAATCGAGATTGGAATTTATTTGCTCGACAATGGAAAATTCGAACCTGTTTTTATAATGGCGTGGAATTGCTTCCATCGCTCTACGAACTACGGCCGGGGTTCTACCGGTATGCGGTATTATAATTTTTATTTTATGCATTTTGGCTCCTTTGTTTGTGTGTGTATGTATGTATAGATCAATCGACTATCGTTGTCACGACTACACGGCAGTCCCACCGAATAGTCGTTGCGGCCATACCTGTGATTCGCACTTTCATCGTGTTGGTCGAAGCAACTGGAGATATAGAACCTGTGAACCCTCCAATTGAGGAAGATGTGACAGCCTGATTTGATTGGATAGAAGTTACTCCGCTGGCTCTGTTCACCATGACGTTTCTTTCTGAATTAAAAAACATTGTGCCGCCAGAGTCTATAGCAGACACATGGATTTTCACCATCATTATGCTATCGTCAACACCCATCATAACCGAAACTATATCCTTGGGTGTTGTGTCTGTGGTGGTTGTATTGCCTCCTTCGACTATACTGTACCCGTGAACAGGTACTTCATTCGATACCCCAACCGGAGTGATGTTGCCAACAGTTAATCCCTGGCTCATTGCTACATCATCACCCGTACCAATAGCCATTCCAGTAATCTTCGACCCCAAGCCCAACGCGCCGTATCTTATCGAAGCACCGTTCAGTTGGATACCCTTTTCATCGAGCATTACATCCGGCCCGTCAGGTGTGCCTCTCAACTTACCTGCTAAAATTAAATCACCTCCAATAATCTCTTTGACAGAAACCGCCGAAAGAACCAATCCACCAGATGTGGATGTAGCTGAGATAGTGAAGGCCGTAGCCGCATTATTCATTCTGAAAGCAATTTCATGTGTGCCAACAGTTACAGGCATTGACACATCGCCTACATCTACAAATTCAGTACCTCCACCTTCAGCAGTCAAAGCCACATCACCAGTGGGGGATGCGATTGTATACGTTAGTCTGAACCACTTTCCAATGCTGGAATACTGCCATGCGCCACTGCTCTGATATACAGTACCCGAACCTGCGCTGTGCGTGTATGTAAACACTTGATTTGGGTAAGTTCCGCTACTCGCAAAATCACCTGTGACAGATACACCTGCACTTCCGAATATAGTCGCGCTGACTGCATCCGTGTCCAGTATTTCAATGTCTCCATCAAGGACAGATATAGCCTCACGAACTTGGTTATCGGCGGTTCCATCGACACTATCATAGTCAATCTCCAGTGACTTCATGCTGTTGAAATTGGAAAAGCCGCAGTTTTGTGTGACGCCGGCATCCCAAGCAACCGCCCCTGTTTTAAGTATAGCACCGGTTACGCCAGTCGCAAGCAATGTATCTATCTCATCCAGCACAGTCTGGAGGTCTGTGTCGCCAGTGAGATTTGTAAAATTATCACCGGACACACCGATGAGAGCGGCACCTGAAGTGGATGGAGTTCCGAAATCATCCAGTCTTTCCAGCGACGGAAAATGCAAGAATGTATCCGGGCCTTCGCTAATAAGTGTGATCAGTTCCTCAAAACCGCTCGCTACATTGGTTCCTATTTCCCAGAGAACGAGGTCAGCTTCGACAGCCGCTCTGGAAGTGCCGTCCAAATGTTTTTGAAGTTCGTCAGACATGGTAAATCCTCAACATGATAAAGTTCTTGGCGATGAGCCTGCATCTTTCTGAGTGTAACCGCCGATACTCCGGCCTGTGCTTCCTGCACTGTTTCTTTTTCCGTTGGCGTCAGTCCATCCGCTTATATCTCGAGCGGTATTCAGCGCATCATTGAAAGGGTCACAGATGCCGCCGAATTGGCCCGGAGGTTTGATAATAAAAAGACCGTACTCAGTGTAACCATCATATACATTCCGGCTTCGATAATTGATAAATCCTTCCAGCACCTCATTATTTGTGTGATGAGTTGTTTTGATGGCAACATAATCCATCATCTCAGGCCCGCCTCCAGTCAGAGATATTGATAAAGGCAGTCGGAATCTCAATGACCATGCGTTGAGCACCAGATGCTTCACGACATATT
>Ga0180431_10007164_pt1 | contig 13057 bp, 11 predicted proteins | sample SS_ome_11_FD_132459 | JGI IMG/M metagenome (GOLD analysis project Ga0180431, IMG submission 132459) | Hypersaline lake sediment archaeal communities from the Salton Sea, California, USA - SS_1_MS_1 metaG | ecosystem: Environmental > Aquatic > Non-marine Saline and Alkaline > Hypersaline >... | reverse complement strand
GGCCTCGTCGACCTGGGACAGCGCCACCGCCCACAGCATCAGGGCCGCCACGTAGCCGACCAGGATGAGGACGAGGTCGATCAGCGCGGCCAGGGCCCGAACCGGCAGCTGGGCGACTTCGACGTCGAGCACAACGGCATCACCGGTCACTACCGCCTCCGGCCCGGACACCACGAATACAACGCTACGTCGGGTGTCTTCGCGGCGCGGGCCCGGCCCGAAGCCGGCCGGAAATCCGGGCCTCCGCGCCGCCGCTCCCGGCCCGGAACGCGAGTCGGCAATATCGCCGAATCCGCCACAACCCGTCCTCGCCGCACCTACTGTGACCCTCTGATCCTGTGGTGTAGAAGAGAGCGCAGAGCACATGTCGTGAGGGGGCCTGAAACTCGTGAAACGACCGACTTGTCTGTTTCCGGAGATCGGCCCGCGAGTAGGCGTCACCGGCTGGTGGTCCGCCGGATGACCACATCGGAAGTCACCCCGCCGGAGCGCACCCACGACGGCGTCAGGGAGATCGATGACTGGGTCTCCGGTTATGTCGAGCGCCATCCGCGCGCTGCGATCACGACCGTCGGCAACCAGGCCATCATGGCGGTGCGCACCGTTCAGACCCTGTTCCTCGACCTCGTCACCGGCAAGTTCCAGTGGCAGGAGTTCATTCGCCAGGCCGCTTTCATGGCCGGTACGTCGGTGCTACCCACCATTTTCGTGGCGCTGCCGATCGGTGTGACGCTGTCGGTTCAGTTCGCCCTGCTCGCCGGGCAGGTCGGTGCCACCTCGCTGGCCGGTGCGGCGAGCGGCCTGGCGGTGATCAGACAGGCGGCATCACTGGTGGCGGCCATCCTGATGGCATCGGCGGTCGGCTCGGCCATCACCGCCGACCTGGGCTCCCGCAAGATCCGCGACGAGATCGACGCCCTCGAGGTGCTGGGCATCTCGGTGATCCAGCGACTGGTGGTCCCGCGATTCCTTGCCGCGATCCTGGTCGCGGTCGCCCTGACCGGTCTGGTCTGCTTCACCGGATTCCTGGCCAGCTACCTGTTCAACGTCTACTTCCAGCACGGCGCCCCCGGCAGCTTCGTCGCGACCTTCGCCTCCTTCACCACCACCGCGGATATGAAACTGGCGATGGTCAAAGCGGTGGTCTACGGGGCCATCGTTGCCATCGTGGCCTGCGAGAAGGGGCTGTCCACCCGGGGCGGGTCGATGGGCGTGGCCAATTCGGTCAACTCCTCGGTGGTCGAATCGATTTTGCTGCTGATGATCGTCAACGTCGTCATCAGCCAGATGTACCTGATCCTCTTCCCGCAGACCGGGTTATAGCCGATGGCCGTCAAACAACCCATCCCGCCGGTGCTGGTGCCGGTCACCCGGTCGCTCCGGCAACTGGGCGGCAAGATTGTCAGCCCGGTTCAGCAACTCGGGCATATTTTGATCTTCGCCGGGCGGGCGCTGGCCGGAATTCCGGTCGTGCTCAAGAGCTACCGTCAGGAGTACACCCGGCTGCTGTCCGATGTCGCCTGGGGCAACGGATCGCTGGTGGTCGGCGGCGGAACCGCCGGCGTCGCTTTGGTCCTGGGTGTCGTGGTCGGCGTGATGGTCGGCATCGAGGGCTACAACTTCCTTCAGCTGCTGGGTCTCGGGCCGGCGGTCGGCATCATCTCCTCGCTGGTGAACACCCGCGAGCTGGCCCCGATCGCCGCTGCGCTCGCGTTTGCCACCCAGAGTGGATGCCGGTTCACCGCGCAGCTGGGCGCGATGCGGATCTCCGAGGAGATCGACGCCCTCGACGTCATGGCCATCCGCCCGATCCCGTACATGGTGACCACTCGCCTGATGGCCTCGATCACCGCGATCATCCCGCTTTACATCGTCTGCCTCGGCGTCAGTTATCTGAGCACGCAGGTCATCGTCTCGCTGATCAGCGGCGGCTCGATGGGCGGCTACATGCATTACTTCGGCCTGATGCTCACCGGAACCGAGATTTTCTACTCGGTGATCAAGTGCGTCATCTTCGTGGCCATCGCCGCGGTGCTGCAGTGTTATTACGGCTTCTACGCCAGTGGTGGGCCCGAGGGGGTGGGGGTCGCCGCAGGCCACGCGATGCGTGCCTCTATCACCGTGGTGGTGATCGTCAACATGCTGCTGACCATGGCGATGTTCAGCCTCGACTCCGGTGCGAGGTTCGGCGGCTGATGGCCAAGACCTTCGATATCAGCGGCCGCGGGCCGACCAATCGACAGCTGGTGCTGGCCGGTATCGCGCTGATCGCAGCCTCCACCCTCATCGTGGGCCTGTTGGTGGCCAAGTCGACGGGCCGGTTGGAGTCCTACACCCGCATCGTGGCCGATATGGACAACGTCGGCGACGGGCTGCCCAGCCGTTCCGATGTCCGCTATCACGGGCTGCTCGTCGGCACGGTCAACGAGGTGGTCCCGGCCAGCTTTGGCAGTCCCAACTACGTTCATATCGACATCTCGGCGGACTACGCGCCGGCCATACCCAAGACGGTCACCGCCAGGGTGGTGCCCAGCAACGTGTTCGCGGTGTCCGGGGTCGAGCTGGTCGACAACGGCGCAGCCCCCGCCATCCGGTCGGGCGACCATATCGCGGAGGACACCCAACTGCCGACGGTGCTGTTCCAGACCACCATCAGCAAACTGCGCGACATTCTGTACGCCACCGGCCGGGGCCGCGAGGATCAAACGCTGGGCGTCCTGGCCGCCTTGGGCGCGGCCACGCACGACCGCCGGCCTCAGCTGCTGGCCGCCGGTGCCCAGCTGGACCGCATCGTCAACCAACTCAACTCGGTCGTCGCGACCGATGCCACGAGCCCGTCGATGCTGAGCGCGCTGGTCGCCGCCGCCGAGGGACTTCAGCAGACCGCGCCGGATCTGCTGGATGCGTTGCACCAGGCGGTCGGCCCGATGCAGACCCTGGTCGAGCAGCGCGCACAACTCGACGCCATGCTCACCGGGGGCGCCAACACCCTGGGCACCACCCACATCGCGTTGGGCAATCACATCGACCGGATGATCACCATCGGCCGGCAGCTGACCCCGGTCACCGGTGTGCTGGCCCAGACGGCGGGCAACTGGTTACCCGGTTTCCAGAAGATGAAGGTCTTCGCCGACAAGTTCCATCAGGGCTGGATTCCGGAGATGGACGCGTTCAATCTCCGGGCGAACCTGGCGCTGACCCCCACCTACTCCTACACCCGCGCGGACTGCCCGGCCTACGGCGAATTGAAGGGTCCGAGCTGCTTCACCGCGCCCCTGATCGCGGTGCGCCCGGACCTGCCGGAAGTGCTGCTGCCGCAGAACTATCAGCCGCCCAAGGACTTGATGCCGCCGCCGGGCACCATCGTCGGGCCGAGCGGCAACCTGGTCGCGGTGGGTCCGCCCCTGATCAATCCCGACGGGCCCAACCTGATCGACCCGAACCCGCCGCTGTCGGAGGGGGTCGGCACCGGGATTCTCGGCGGCATCGGTCCGCCGATGACTCCGGCTCCGCCGGTTCCCGGCACCGCGAACCGTGCGTTAGCGCCCATCCCGGTCAATCCGAACCCCGCACCGATCGCGCCGGTCGCCCCGTGGCCGCCGGGCTTTCTCCCGGGTGAACCGGGACCGCTCCCGGCGGCGGCCGCGCCCGCGTCGTACGGCGGAAACGTCGGCCCGGTCGGCAGCCCGCAGGAGGTCCACCAGCTGTCCTACATCACCGGCCAGCCCGCGACCGCGGCCACTCAGTTGCTGCTCGCTCCGCTGGTGCGGGGGATGACGGTGGCGCCGGAGGAGGGGAGTGCGGGATGAACCTTCGCAAGATCACTATCGGGCTGATCGCCTTCCTGTTAGCCACCTCCGTGATGAGCTGGCTGGTGTACTCCACGCTGCAGCGGGAGGTCAGCGGCCCCACCACCGAGTACTCCGCGGAGTTCACCGACGTCTTCGGCCTGCGGGACGGGGACGACGTCCGGATGGCGGGCGTGCGGGTCGGCCGGGTGATGAGGGTGGACCTGGTATCGGGTAATCGCGCCAAGGTCGACTTCGAGGTGCAGAACGACCAGCAAGTGCTGGCCAACACCGAGGCCTCGATCCTCTACCAGAACATCGTCGGTCAGCGGTACCTCGAGTTACACCCGGGCAAGACCGGCGAGACGGCCAAACTGCCCGCCGGCGGCGTCATCCCGGTGGAGCGCACCTTCCCGTCCTTCGACGTCGGGATCGTGCTCAACGGCTACGAACCGCTGTTCGCCACCATCGATCCGAAGGCGGCCGATCAGATATCGAATGCCGCCATCCAGGCCCTGCAGGGTGACAGCACGGCCTGGGCCACCCTGGTCGACCAGACCGGGAAGCTCACCGAAACCTTCGCGGGCCGCGACGAACTCCTCGGCGACATGATCACCAGCATGGACCGGCTGTTCGGAACCCTGGCCAAACAGAATGACGATATCGACGCGACCATCTCCAACGCCCAGCAGATGGTCGGCACGTTCAATGCCCGCCGTCCCGAGTTGATCGACTCGATGGGGTCGCTTTCCCGGGTGACGCGCCAGTTGAACTCCGTCACCAACGAGGTGAACCCGGCGCTGCAGGAGCTGATCAACCGGGAACCGGGTTTCGCGTCGCACCTGGTGAGCGTCGAACCGCAGCTGGCTTTCGTCGGAGCGAACCTGCCGAAAATGCTCAAGGGGCTGGCCCGGGTGACCAACGATGGTGCCTACATGAACGTCTACACCTGCGATCTGAACGCGCTGGCCTTCTTCCCGGGACTCAACGACGTCACACCCATCGTCGTCAACGCCGCCACCCCCGGCAACCAGGCGCAGCACACCCCGAAGTGCAGGAATATGGCCAATGGTTAACGCGACGCCGGAACGAAAGTTCAGGGGGCTTCCGCGAAAGCGGATGCTCGAGGACCGCAACCGCACGATGATCGGTCTGGTCGCCCTGGCCGTTCTGGTCGCTCTGCTGGCCGCGCTGCTGATCATCACCAAAGTGGGCCCCGGCTACAAACGCATCAGCGCCGACTTCATTCAGGCCGCGGCACTGTTACCGGGCAACCCCGTCACCGTTGCCGGCATCCCGGTCGGCACCGTCACCGGCCTGAAGCTCAATGGCGACCACGTGACAGTGGATATGCGGGTTCAGAGCAATATCGACGTCGGCAAGGACTCGCGGGCCGTCATCATGATCACCACGATCCTGGGGTCGCGCTACCTGGCCCTGCATCCTGATGCCGGCGGTCCGCTGGAGAACAACACCATCGATATCAACCACACGGAGGTTCCCTACGACCTGCAGCAGGCACTGCAGGACGTCGCGGTGAACTACGGAGATGTCGATACCGACAACCTCGCGTCTGCCATCGAACTACTCGGCAAAGAGATCGAAGGCCTGCCCCCGCTGATCCCCAAGGCGATGGACAATCTCAGAAAGCTGTCGACGGTGATGGCCGACCGGCGCGAACAGTTCGGCAGCATGCTCAAGACCATGGATTTGGTGACGACCACGTTGCGTCGGCAGCAGACCAGCATTGGCGGCATGGTTCGGCAGGGCAACGAACTCCTGGGTGAATTCGTCATGCGGCGTGCGGCGTTCCACGCCATGATGCAGTCGCTGAGTGGTCTGGTCGACGTCCTCGACGACACCATCGTCGACGACCGGGCCGAGTTGGACGAGTTGCTGGCCAATATGAACACCCTTGCGGGTCTGATGGCCAAGAACGACGGAATGCTGCGCGGAATCCTGGAGAGTGCGCCGGTGGCGTTGCGTGGTCTGGCCAATGCCACCGGCACCGGTAACGCGCTGGAGGCCAACTTCACCAACGGCCTGCTGGTCGACTCGTGGATGTGCGCCATCAGTGGGCGGGCCAAGCAGTTCGACATGATCGAGTACTACAAGGACTGCCGGTGAAGCGCGGCCGGGGGTTTGTGATCCTGGCCATCCTGGCCGTGGTGACGGTGGGCGTGGTCGGCGTCTACTCGTGGAAATTGGCCAAGAACCGACTCGACACCCTCACCTTGACCGCACAGTTCGACAACACCGCGGGTCTGTATCCGACCAACAACGTGCAGGTACTCGGTATGAAGGTCGGCAGCGTCACCAAGGTGACGCCCAGGACCGGTTATGTCGAGGTGGAGTTCACCGTCGACAAGGACGTCAAGATTCCCGCCGACGCCCAGGCCGTCACCCTGCAGACCTCGATCCTCGCGGAGCGGTCCATCGAACTCACGCCGCCGTACCGGGGCGGTCCGGCGTTGGAGGACCACAGCACCATTCCACTGACCAGGACCAAGACCCCGGTCGAGTTCACCCGGACGCTGGACATGGTCGACCGGTTGGCCACCTCGCTGGGCGGTGACGGCAAAGGGAACGGGGCGGTGCGCACGCTGGTGGATTCGGCGGCGGCGATGGCCGACGGTAACGGCGAACGGATCAAGTCGGCCCTGAGCGAGTTGTCCAAAGCGTTGAAACTCAGCGCCGACGGTGGGGCGCAGACCAAAGAGCAACTCACCACCGTCGTGGACAATCTCAGCACGCTGATGGACGGCGCGGCGGCCAATGAGGACACGCTGAGGGAGTTCGGCTCCACCGTCCGAGTGCTCACCCAGGTACTCGCCGACGAGGATCTGGGCAGCGGCACCACCGGCAAACGGCTCAACGTGGTCCTCACCCAACTCGGTGACCTCCTGGAGAAGAACCGCGACACCATCAAGGGCCTGGTGGACGGGGGAGATGTCGCGCTGAAAACCACCATCGACCATCAGCGGGATCTCGCCGAACTTCTCGACGTGGCCCCGATGACGCTGGACAACATCTACAACATCATCGACCGCGAGAACGGCGCAGCCAGGGTGCACATCCTGACCGACAAGTTGTTATTCGACAGTCAGACCGTCAAAGAGGTCTGCAATCTGCTGCATTTGCGGCAATTAGGTTGTAGCACAGGAACTCTGCAGGACTTCGGCCCGGATTTCGGGGTCTCCTACATCCTCGACGGCCTTGCGGCGATGGGACAGAAATGATGACCCGACGCGGACGGTCCGCGGTTGTGCTCGCTATGACGGTCACGCTGGCCACGGCCGGATGTGCAAGCAGCGGACTGGCCAGCCTGCCACTGCCACATCCGGGAACGGGACCGGGTGGCTACAACCTGACCGTGGTGTTCGAGAACGCGCTCAACGTGCCGGCCTTCGCCAAGGTGCGGCTGGTCGGAGCCGATGTCGGCCAACTGGAGGACCTGGTGGCTCGCGACTACACCGCGGTGGCCACGCTGCGCATCAATGACGGTGTCCGCCTTCCGGTCGGAACCACCGCCGAACTGCGGTCGGCGACCCCGCTCGGTGATGTGTTCATCGCGGTCAAACCCCCGGCCAAGGCTGCCGCCAACGCGCCGGTGCTCAAAGACGGGGACACCATCGGAATCCAGGACACGGCCGCGGCTGCGACCGTCGAGAACCTCCTAACCGGCGCGGCGGTCCTCGTCAACGGCGGTGCGGTGAAGAACCTGACCGATATCATCAACGGTGCCGGGAAAGCGGCCGGAGATAACGGCGGCAGGAACTTCCGCCAGCTGGTCGCCAACACCAATCAGTTGCTCGCAACGATGGACCGGCGTACCGATCAGATCTCGGACTCGCTGACCGCACTATCCGGTCTTTCCAGCCGGATCGACGCCAAGAACGCAGTCATCGATGAACTCATGACCGCCGCGGCCCCGGCCACCGACACGTTGGCCCAGCAGACCACGCAGATCACCGACCTGGTCCTCGAAGCCGGCAGCACCACCGAGGTGCTCAGCAGGTTGCCGTCCATCGGCGGCACCGATACCAGCGGGCGCAGCGTGATCGCCGATCTCAACACGATCTCCAGCGCGTTCAACGATGTCGCCGTGGATCCCGACACCAGCATGGTTGCGCTGAACCAGCTGCTGCCGCCGCTGGTGAAAGCCACAGCAGGCACTTCGATCGCCCTGCGCGGCAGCATCGACCGGCTCATCCTCGGCCACATCCCGGATATCGGCTTCCCGGGGGACCCGGGTTTCCACGGGCCGAAATGGTCCACCTGGAACCAGCTGGTCGGCTCGTTCAAGTACACCCTGTTCCGGCTGCAGGAACGCATCGTGGGGCGGGGGCCCAGCGTGCCGCAGGTGCCGGTCGTCCCGGGTGTGCAACACGGGCAGTGGGATGTCGACGGGCCTGCTCCCGGGCCGACCGCCCCCGGTGAGTTCGTCAACCCGCCGGAGGGGCAGTCCGCACCGACCGGGCCGGCTCCGGAGCCGGCGCCGTGATCGGCACCGTCGCCGACGGGGTCGTCGGCGCCGTCAAGTTCGGGCACCGGCACAAGACCTGGCTGTCGGCGATCGCATTGTTGCTCACCCTCGTTGTCGGGCTGTCCTATCTGATGCTCGGGGCATTGCGCTGGAATCCGCTGCGGTCGGTCTACCGGGTGACGGTCGAACTGCCCGCATCCGGCGGTCTGCTGCCGAATCAGGACGTCACCCTGCGTGGGGTGCCGATCGGCAAGGTGGAGACACTGTCCATCGTCCCGGAGGGGGTCAACGCCGAGGTCAGACTGGACTCATCGGTCAAACTGTCGACGTCCAGCACGGCGAGGGTGGCCGGGCTGTCGGCGGCGGGGGAGCAGTACATCGACTTCGACGGCGGTAACGGCGAGGCGCCGTTCCTGTCCAACGGCAGCAGTTTTGCGCTGGGCCGCACCGAGGTGCCGGTCACGATGGCCGAGCTGCTCGCCCATTCCGACGGAATGCTCAAACAGGTCGACACCGACAAGTTGGAGCTCATCAAATCCGAACTCGGTACCAGCAAGGACGGCCCGGAGAAGCTGAGCGATATCGTCGAGGGCGGTACGTTCCTGCTCTCCACGCTGGACGGAGTCCTGCCGGAAACCACCAGTCTGCTCAACACCAGCCGGATCACCCTGCAGTTGGTGGCGGACAAGGACGCCGGGATGCAGGTCGCGACCGCGAATCTTAACGAGGTGTTCGCCGGGGTGAACCGGATGACCGGTGGATTCCGGACCCTGACCGAGCAGGCGCCGAAGACCTTCGCCGCCACCGATGACCTGTTCGCCGACAACTCCGACACGATGGTGCAGCTGCTCGGTGATTTGACGACCACCACGGAGCTGCTCTATCTGCGGGTGCCGGCACTCAACGAGTTGTTCCCCGGCGACCGCGGTTCGGTGCTGGACTCGCTGAGCAGCATCATCCACGACGACGGGTTCTGGGTGAGCGCCGATATTTATCCGCGCTACACCTGCGACTACGGCACCCCGCGGCGGCCACCGGCCTCCGCCGACTACCCGGAGCCCTTCAAGTACAACTACTGCCGGGACGACGACGTCGCCGTCCTGATCCGGGGGGCCAAGAATGCGCCGCGGCCGGCCGGCGACGATACCGCGGGACCTCCGATGGGGGCCGATCTCGGCACCCAGACCGCTCCATCGCCGGAGGGCAGGTACTCGATTCCGACGCCCTATGGCGGTCCGACCCTGCCGATCGAGCCGCCCCGCTGATGCCCGCGCCAACGGATGGACGATGATGCCTGTCATGACCGATGAAGGAGCTGAGGCCGCCCGGGCCGCCGGAGGCGACGACGCCGCCGAGCCCGCCGAGCCCGCCGCGAAACCGGTTGAGCTCACCGAGCCCGAGTTTTCCCGGTCCGACGACAGCGGGCAGGACGTTGCGGACGAGGCGGCGGCGCGCGACGATCTGGCACCAACTCAACGCCAACGTTCTGATTTCCGGACGGTGGCGGTCACCGCGGTGTTCGTCATGCTTATGGCTGCTATCGGCTTCCTCGGCTGGAAGGTGTGGCAGCAGCAGCAACTCGCCGCGGCCAGTGCCGAGGCCGATCGCGCGGCGGTCAGCTACGCGCAGGTGCTGACCAGTATCGACTCAGACAAGGTGGACGAGAACTTCAGCGCGGTGCTCGACGGTGCGACCGGTGAGTTCAAGGAGATGTACTCGCAGTCCAGCGAGGAACTTCGGCAGCTGTTGATCGAGAATAAGGCGACCGCCCGTGGGGTGGTGGTCGAGTCGGCGGTGCAGTCGGCGTCCAAGGACAAAGCCGTGGTGCTGCTGTTCGTCGACCAGTCGGTGTCGAACACCAAGCTTCCCGACCCGCGTATTGATCGGAGCCGGATGAAGATGACCCTGGAGAAAATCGACGGGCGCTGGCGGGCAAGCAAAGTCGAACTCCCCTGAGACTGACGACATAAGGCGGACAGACCAATGCGGATGGCCGGATTAGCCGGTGTGGTGATAGCTGCGGCGACATCGGTTGCCTTCGCGCCTGCCGCGTCGGCCGCGCCGAGCACGCCGGCCTCGTTCTGCGACCAGATAGGCGGTCAGTGGAACGGCCAGTACTGCCACGCCACGGTCGTCTCTGAGCGCAAGGGGGTCCGCGAGATCAATATCGCGATCCCGCCGGAGGTCGACTCGGCCATCGGTGAGGTTATCGGAGGCTACCTCGGCACCTTGATGAACAACTGGCGGACGGCCGCCGCGCAGATGTACCAAAACAGCTGGGGCGACGCCAATTTCGAGACCTTCCAGCACGGCAACATCCGCACCGTAGTGTTCCACGAGACCTACAACTCCGAGAGCACGGCACGACTGGACGGACCGGCTATCCAAAGCGCCTACCGCACTTTCACCTTCGATCAGAACAGCGGTCGGCAACTGCAACTGTCGGATGTGGTGGATCCCGCGTCGATACCCGCGCTGGGCGCCCCGTTCATCCAGACCGCGCTGGACGCGGCACTGCCGCCGCATCAGCCCAACACCTACCCGTTCATCCCGGAGCGGTGGACGCCGGACAAGGTGTACTCCGGCGGGTACAAGGCCTGGGCGTTGACTCCGGATGAGCTCATTCTCTACATGCCGGACTATCCGGTCGCCCGGGACACCCCGATCGACTTCACCCCGGGCAGCTACTTGTGGTCGATGAGTGGTGGCACAGTACAACCGCGGATCCCATTGAGTGCGCTGGCGCCGGCGCTGCGACCGGGAATCTGACCTGCACGCTTTAGTAGCCTGACCCGGTGGACGTCGACGCCTTCGTGCTGGCCCACCGGGACAGCTGGAGGCGACTGGACGCCCTGGTCCGACGTCGCCGCTGGCTGACGGGGCCCGAGGTCGACGAACTCGTCGACCTCTACCAGCGGGTGTCGACCCATCTGTCGATGGTGCGTTCGGCATCGACCGACTCGGTGCTCATCGGCCGGCTGTCCGCTCTCGTCGCCCGTGCCCGGTCGGCGGTTACCGGTGCGCACGCGCCGCTGTGGCGGGAGTTCGTCGGATTCTGGACCGTCTCGTTTCCGGTTGTGGCCTATCGGACCCGTTGGTGGTGGCTGGCTACCGCGGTGGCGTTCTGCGCGGTGGCCGGGGTGATCGCTCTGTGGGTGACCGGCAATCCGGAGGTACGGGCATTGTTGGGCACCCCGGCCGAGATCGAGCGACTCGTCAGTCAGGATTTCGCCGGGTACTACAGCGATAATCCGGCCGGTTCATTCGCCCTGCGAGTATGGGTGAACAACGCCTGGGTGGCCGCGCAATGTATCGCCTTCGCGGTGCTGCTCGGCATTCCCATTCCCTGGGTGCTGTTCCAGAACGCCGCCAACCTCGGCGTGACGGCCGGCCTGATGATCGACGCCGGGAAGGCCGACGTCCTCTTCGGGCTGCTGACCCCGCACGGACTGCTGGAGCTTACGGCGGTGTTCTTGGCCGGTGCGGCGGGTATGCGGCTGGGCTGGACGGTCATCTCGCCGGGCAACCGGCCGCGCAGTCAGGCGCTCGCCGAACAGGGCCGCGCGGTGGTGTCGGTGGCCATCGGTCTGGTGGTCGTGCTGCTGGTCAGCGGCCTCATCGAGGCCCTCGTCACCCCCTCGCCGCTGCCGACCTGGGCACGGATCGGGATCGGAGTGCTCGCCGAAATCGCGTTCCTGGCCTACGTCAGCTACTTCGGCCGCCGTGCGGCGCGTGCCGGGGAGACCGGTGATCTCGCCGACGCGCCGGACGTCATCCCGAGCGGCTGAGTCTCTCCCGCCGGCTACAGTCGGCCGCCGGCTTTCATCGACAGGTACCGGTCGGCGATTGCCGGAGCCAACTCCTCGGGTCGGGTATCGACCACCTCGACCCCGGCCAGTCGTAGTCGGGAGGCGATGGCACGCCGGTCATTGCGGGCCCGCTCGGCGGCGGCCGCGTCGTACACCGCGGCGGTATCGTCGCGGCCGACGGCCAGTTCGGCGACCCGCGGATCGGATATCGCCGCGACGATCACCTGATGGTGCGCGGAGAGTTGCGGCAGCACCGGCAACAGCCCCTCCTCCAAAGCCGAGGAATTGAGGTCGGTCAGCAGAACCACCAGTGCCCGTCGGCGAACGCGGCGCCGTACGGCCGACACCATGGCCGCGGCGTCCGATTCGACCAGCGCGGGTTGCACCGATGCCATCGCTCCGACCAGTTGGGCCAGCAGTTCGCTACGGGCCGCACCGAACACCGCCGTCCGGGTTACCCGGTCGTGGGCCAGGAAGTCGACGTGATCACCGGCCCGTGACGCCAGAGCAGCCAGCAGCAGTGCCGCGTCCAATGACCAATCCAGCCGGGGCCAGCCGCCCGGGTCACCGGCGGTGGGATCCACTCCCACCCGTCCCGCCGACGTCCGGCCGGTGTCGACGACGATGACGACCCGCCGGTCCCGCTCCGGTCGCCAGGTGCGCACCACCACGTCGGATCGCCGGGCCGTCGCGCGCCAGTCGATGGAGCGGACGTCATCACCGACGACATACTCCCGCAACGAATCGAACTCGGTTCCCTGGCCGCGCACCAGAACCGGAAGTAGACCGTCGATCTCCCGCAGCCGAGCCAACCGGGACGGCAGGTGTTTGCGGGACAGGAACGGCGGTAGCACCCGTATCGTGCCCGGCACATCGATCAGCCGCTGCCGCCCCGCGAGGCCGAGCGGCCCGATCGAACGCACCGCCACCGCCGCGCAGCTCTGATCGCCCCGGCGAACCGGCCGGAGCCGGGT
>Ga0180431_10007163_pt1 | contig 13058 bp, 13 predicted proteins | sample SS_ome_11_FD_132459 | JGI IMG/M metagenome (GOLD analysis project Ga0180431, IMG submission 132459) | Hypersaline lake sediment archaeal communities from the Salton Sea, California, USA - SS_1_MS_1 metaG | ecosystem: Environmental > Aquatic > Non-marine Saline and Alkaline > Hypersaline >... | reverse complement strand
TCGTCCGTGGGATCGGCGTGGCGCTCATCACGAGGAGGTCCGCCCGCTCGCCCTTCTCCTCGATTGCCGATCGCTGGACGACCCCGAATCGGTGCTGCTCGTCGATGATGACGAGGCCGAGATCCGAGAACGACACGCTCTCCTGGATCAGGGCGTGGGTTCCGACGACGAGGTCGACTTGGCCCGCGGCGATCGCGTCGGTTAGCGTGTCCTTCTCTTTCGTCGCGCCGGTCAGCAGGCCGATGCGGAGGGGGAGCCCTTCGAAGAGTCCGGCGATGGTGGCGGCGTGCTGTTCCGCAAGGATCTCCGTCGGGACCATGAACGCGACCTGGGCGCCGCTCTCGATGACCGAGAGCGCCGCGACCAGGGCGACGAGGGTCTTCCCTGATCCAACGTCTCCCTGTAGTAGCCGCATCATTCGAATCGGCGCGGCGAGATCCTCCTCGATTTCGCGAAGGGCACTCGCCTGCGATCGTGTCAGCGAGAACGGGAGGCCGGCCAGGAACGATCCCGGGAGCCGCTCGCGCACGGATCGAGCGACCCCTCGCTTGGCTCTCGTCGACCCGAGAAGGCCTATCTGGAGCAGGAAGAGCTCCTCGAACGCGAGACTGCGCCGCGCCCTCTCGTACGCGGCGGCGTCCGCGGGGCGGTGAATCGTGGCGATCGCTTCGCGTCGCGAGAGAACGAGGTCCTCCTCGCGGACGTCCGGCGGGAGGATCTCGACCACCGCGTCGAGAAGGCGATCGAGGTGCCGGTCGATCAGCGATCGGAGGAGCCGCTCGCTGACCCCCTCCGTTGCCGGGTAGATCGGAACGAGTCGCCCGACGCTGGATCCTGTCCCGGCGGCTTCCCAGACCGGCGAGCGCATCTGAAGCTCCCCACGGGTCCGCTCGATCCGGCCGAAGACATCGATTCGGTCGCCCCGGCGAAGCTGATCGGCGATCCAGGGTTGATTGAACCAGATCGCGTAGAGGAACCCGGAGCCGTCTCCGAGGGCCGCCTTGATGATCGTCATCCCCCGAGCGACTCGGCGCTTGTCGATCGCGAGGACCTCCGCTCGAACCGCGGTCTCCTCGTCGACGCGCAGCCGGCCGATCTCCGAGAAGCGGGACCGATCCTCGAGTCGGCGCGGGAAGTGAAGGATCAGGTCCTCGACGGTGCGGATCCCGATCGAGCGAAGTGCGTCCGCCCGTTTCCCGCCGATCCCTTGAAGTGAATCGATCGGCCGACCGAGCGCCTCCGCCTCGACGCTCCGCCTGCCGCCACCCGTCTCGAGGAACGCGTGGAGATCGGCGACGATCCGTTTCCGATTCTCGAGATCGGCGCGGGCGTAGCCCCGGACGATCGAGGCACCGGCGGGAAGAGACGTCGCGACGAACGCCTCGAGACCGGACGTCACCGCCGAATCGAGGAATCCGTTCGCTGCCTCCAAGCGGAGGACCTTCTCGAGCGTCTTGTCCAAAGCCCCGTTCCCTTGTGACATATCGGCGTCAACCTTATAATGCCGCGGCCCGACAGGCAAGGGGAGACGATGGACATTCGAACCTACGGCGATCCGGTGCTCCGGCAGACGGCCGAGCCGGTCGAGAAGATCGACGCCGAGACAATCCGCCTCTGCGAGCGGATGGTGGAGGAGATGATCCGCGCGGATGGGGTCGGACTCGCAGCCCCGCAGATCGGCGTCTCGAAGCGGGTCATCGTCCTCGACGTCGACGGGGAGTTCCACGTCCTGATCAACCCGGAGCTCGTCGAGACCTCGGACGAGACCGAAGCGTTCACCGAGGGTTGCTTGAGCGTCCCCGGCGTGCACGCCGACGTTCACCGGAGCGCTCGTGCGACGATCGAAGGGACCGCCCTCGACGGGACACCGGTCAGGATCAGCGGCGAAGGTCTCCTCGCCCGCGCGATCCAGCACGAGATGGATCACTTGAACGGCCACCTCTTCGTCGACCATCTCAGCCCGGTCCGACGGCAGGGGCTCCTCAAGGAGTACGAGCGGAAGCGGCGAGAGGATTCGGGATGAGGATCGTCTTCCTCGGGACGGCCGGCTTTGCCTGTCCGGCTCTCGAGGGGCTCGCCGTCCGACACGGTCTCGCGCTCGTCGTCACGCAGCCGGACCGGCCCGCGGGGAGAGGGGGAAAGCTCCGTCGTCCTCCAGTGAAGTCGTCGGCGGAAGAACTGGGGCTCTCCGTCATCCAGCCGGAACGGATCAACGCGCCCGAGATCGTCGAGCGGCTGATCGATGTAGCCCCGGATGCGATCGTCGTCGCCGCGTACGGCCAGATCCTCAGGCCGCGCGTCTTCGGGATCCCCCCTCTCGGAACGATCAACATCCACGCTTCGCTCCTTCCCGCCTACCGCGGGGCCGCCCCCGTGCAATGGGCGATCGTCCGCGGCGAGCGGACGACCGGGATCACGACGTTCCTGATCGATGCAGGCATGGACACCGGCGAGGCCTTGCTCCGCCGGGAGCTTCCGATCGGTCCGGATGAGACGGCACTCGAGCTGGAGCGGCGCCTCGCCGAGCTCGGTGCCTCTGCCATCCTCGAGACGCTCGACGGGATCGAGGCCGGCTCGCTCGTGCCGATTCCGCAGCCCGAGGAGGGTGTCTCCTACGCCCCGATGCTGACGCGTGACGCCGGCCGGATCGATTGGGCTCTGAGTGCGTCGGCGGTTCACGATCTCGTCCGAGGAACGGTCCCTTGGCCGGGGGCATGGACGACCCTCGGCAGTGAGCGGGTCAAGGTTCACCGTTCTGCGCGAACGGGGATCTCGAGCGGGAGGATTCCGCCGGGCGGGATCGCTCCGGCGGAGACGGAGCGACTCCTCGTCGGTTGCGGCGACGGGCTGATCGAGCTTCTCGAGGTGCAGCGCGAGGGGCGGCCGCGCGTCGAAGGGTGCGCGTTTCTTCACGGCCTTCGTGAGGCGGATCGGTTCGTCTAGTCGCCGTCTTCGCGCGGGTAGAGCCCGGCGAGGCCGTTCGGTTCGAGCTTTCGCTCGAGAGTGATCACCGTCGGAAGCGCAAGGACGATCTCGGCCGTGTTGGCGACCGTCGCCGAGATCAAGTGTCCGCCGGTTACCGTCCCGTCGCGACGCGCGACCGTCACGTGACAGTGGAGGGCCGGCTCCTCGTTGAGACGGCCGATGTTTCCCTGCATCGCGAGAAGCTCGACCGGCTCAGGAACTTCGTGTTCCTCGTAGTCCGTCCCGTTCCAGTAGCCGAGCCGCGCGTTACGGATCATCCCGATCCCGCCGAGGATCACGGCTGCGTTCGCGGGGACGGATCGAAGCCCGGAGACCAGATCCTCACCGTCGAGCATTCGAAGGACGATCTCGCGCTTTCCTCGTGCTTCGATCATGTCTCCTCCGGTTTCGATTCTACCCGCGGCCCGCGGCGGAGCCAGTTGCGCACCTCCGCGCGCGTCTCCTATCCTTCGCCCGCGATGGAACGTGCGAAGGACGCCCGGTGGATGGTTGATCGGCTCTCGGAGCGATTCGGCTCGCCGACCGATCGGCCTCGAGATCCCGTCGAGACGCTCGTGTTGACGATCCTGTCTCAAAACACGACCGACGTCAACCGGGATCGTGCCTTCGCCTCGCTTCTCGAGCGCTTCGCGACCCTGGCGGAGATCGCCGATGCGCGCGAGTCGGAGATCGCGGACGCGATCCGCGTCGGAGGGCTCCAGCGGGGGAAGGCCCACGCAATTCGTGAGACCCTCCGGCGGATTCGCGCCGAGCGAGGGAGGTTCGACCTCGAGTTCCTGCGCGCGATGGACGTCGACGCCGCCCTCTCTTGGCTCCTCGAGTTCGACGGTGTCGGGAGGAAGACGGCGGGGATCGTTCTTCTGTTCGCGTTCGGGAAGGCGTACTTCCCCGTCGACACCCACATCCGCCGGGTCCTCACGCGCGTCGGCTGGATTCGCGGGAACGAGGAGCCGCACGATCGCGTGAACGGGATCCTCCCGAGGGATGCGAAGCTGATGGCTTCCCTCCACCTGCTTCTGATTCAGCTCGGGAGGTCCCTCTGCCGCCCGAGGGACCCGATCTGCAGCGAGTGCCCGATTCGGGAGCGCTGCAGCCACGGAAGGAGACGAGCGAGATGAGCGAATCCGCCCAACGATTGGTCGACGTCCTTCGAGAGGCCGGCCGCACGATCTCGACGGCCGAGTCGTGCACGGCCGGCGGGCTTGCCTACGAGATCACGCGGATCCCCGGCGCGTCCGCCTGCTTCATCGGCGGAATCGTCGCGTACGCCAACGAGGTCAAGACGACGCTCCTTCGCGTCCCCGAGTCGACGCTCGCACGACACGGCGCTGTCAGCGCGGAAGTCGCCGAGGCAATGGCCGCTTCGTGCCGAGAGCTGTTCGCGACCGACATCGCGGTCAGCATCACGGGGATCGCCGGACCGAGCGGAGGGACGCCGGAGAAGCCGGTGGGGCTCGTTTTTATCGCCGTCGCCGGAGCGGCCGGGGTCGTCGGTCGTCGGTTCGACTTCTCCGGGTCGCGCACGGAGGTTCGGGGGCAGGCGACCGCCGCGGCCCTGGCGATGGCCGACGCTTTCCTCGCCGACGGCTAGACGAGGGGTCTTCGTGTCGAGCCGCTTGATCGATCTTCAGTCCCCAGGCTAGTATCCCCGCATGAAGAGCCGACAGAAAGCCGTGTGGAGGTACCTCGTCTCCCTCGTGATCGGGTTTGGCCTGTTGGCCGGGGTTCTCTACTTCGTTGGGTGGCGCCAGATCCTCGCTGAGATGCGCGCCCTCGGAGTGTGGGGAATCCTCGCCGTGATTGCGACCGTCGCTTCGGCGATGGCGGCCTGGATCTTCTGCTGGTGGATCATCCTTCTCTCGTACGGGATTCGGGTCCCGTTCTGGAGAATCGTCGGGGCGCGAACGAGCGGCTACGCGATCAGTTACCTCACCCCGACGCTCTACTTCGGCGGCGAGCCGTTCCGCGCTCTCCTCGTCTCCGACTCGACGGCCGCTCCGACGACGCGCATCTTCGCGACGATCATCGTGGAGCGTTTCCTCGGGGGGCTGAGCATGGTCTTCTTCATTCTGATCGGCGGGGTGAACGCGATCGCCTCGCCAAGGCTTCCGTGGTCGGGAAAGCGCCTTCTCGTAGCCGGGACCGCGTTCATTGTGTTTTGGATCATCGTCGGCCTCGTCGATTTTGCTTGGAACCTCAAGTGGATCAGCCGGGTCATTCGAACGCTCGGGCGGATCGCGCCGCGCTGGCGGAACGGCTTGGAAAGAGCGGCAAGCAAAGTCTCCGAGACGGAGGACGAGGTCTACCACGCGTTCACGAAGCACTGGAAGGGAACGGCCGCCGCCTTCCTCGTTCAGACCCTGGCAACCTTCTTCATCTACGTCCGGCCTCAGGTCTTCTTTCACTTCTCCGGCGGAACTCACTTCACGTTCCCGCAGCTTTCCCTCTTGTTCTCGTTCAACATCCTCCTCTCCTCGTTCCTCTGGATCACGCCGGGGGGACTCGGGACCGGGGAGGCGGGGATGATCGGGATCTTCCGCTACGTCGCCCCGGCCGTGCCGAGCGAGGGGGTCGTCGCGTTCTCGTTGGTCTTCAAGTTCGCGGAGACGATCCTCGTCGTTGTCGGCGTTTACTACTTGTTCCACCGGGGAATCGCGTATTTCGCGCGACGGCGCGGACGGGAACTGGGGAATCCGCCCCCCTGACGCGCGACTGCCGCCAGCTAGGGAAGAGGCGAGAACTCGCGGGACGCGAGAACGCTCGCGCCGAAAAGCCCGATGAGGGTTCCCAAGAGAACCCCGAGTGCCAGGCCGGCGAGCGTCACGCCGAGGACCAGACCGGCGTCGGCGAATCTGGGTGCGACCGCCGCGTCCCCGATCGCATACTGCCCGAGGTAGATCCCGGCGACCAGTAGCAGGCTGGAGAGAAGGCCCATCAGCGTGCCCAGTCCGACGACTGGTGGGACGATCGTTCGCTCCGGCGTCCCCGACAGCCGCATCACCCGAATTTCGACGCGGAACGTGCGGAGGAGGGCACGGAACCCGGCGCGGGCGAGGGCGAGACTGAGAACGACGCTCAACACTAGCGCGACGAGGAGTCCGAGCCGTGCCGAGGCGGAGAGGGTCAACCCGGGGGCGGCGGAGGCGCCGGTTCCGCTTTCAACTTGCGTGACACCGTCCATCGTCTCGACCGCGTCGCGCACGCCGGACATCGCGGCGGCGGACGTCGTTCGGATGAAGAAACGACCGCCCGTGCTTCCCGGGCTCACCTCTTCTGCGAAGCGGAACGAGATCGACGCGACGTCTTCCCTCGAGCGAATCCGCGCGTACAGGGTATTCACCGTCTCGGCGGATAGCCTCGGCGACAGGTGAACGACGATCTCGTCCGGATCGAGCGACTCCATCGGTCTGCCGTCCGCCCCGTCCCCGACCAGGAGGAGAGTCGCGAACGACGCAAGACAGACGAAGACCAGAAGGATCACCGCCCCGAAAAGGACGGCGCTCCGAGTTCGGATGGCGCCGAGGAGCTCACGGAACAGGAAGAGGAGCGTGCTCACCCGTCCACCACCTTTCCGTCGATCAGACCGAGGACGCGCCGTCGCCGGGTCGAGGGTGGAAGCGGCCTGCGACCTGCTGCGATGACCGTGGTCCCGCGGCCTGATATCCGTTCAAGTAACGTGCAGATCTGCTCTTGATCCTCGGGGGCGAGACCGTCGAACGGGTTGTCAACGAGGAGGAGAAGAGGGTCGTTGCAGATCGCGATTCCGATGCCAAGTCGGAGGCGCTCGACGGCGGAAAGGCTCGACGCTTCGGCGGTTTGCTGCCGGAGGAGGCCGACCGTTTCCAGCGCGAGGAGGGCCTTCTCCTCCGCTTGCTCGCGGAAGTCGCCCAGAGTGCGAAGCTTGAACAGGAGGTTCTCCACCGCCGTCCGCGGAAGCGGGACGAACCCCTGGGGGACGAATCCGATCTGGCGTCGCAGGGCGAGCGCCTTCTCCCGGCTGAGTCGGGCGATATTCCGGCCGTGGACGAGGATCTGTCCCTGCTGCGGCGGGGTGTACGCTGCGAGCAACCCGAGGAGGAGCGTCTTCCCGACGGCGGCCTCCCCGGCGACGTAGACCAGCTCGCCGCGCTCGATGTGAAGCGAGACGTCCTCGAGAACTTTGACCCCGTCATCCGTGGTGAAGTGGAGTTCGGAGACCTGGATCATCACGGACATCGTGCGATCACGAACCTCTCGATGCCAGCGACGTCATCGGCGACGACGATCTCCTCCAACCCGGCCTTCACGAGGAGCTCGCGGACGCGTGCTGCCTGCCCCGCTCCGATCTCGAGGAGAAGCGCACCTTTGGGGACCATGTGCTCACGGATCCCGGTGACGAGCGATGCCGTTCTCTCCACGCCGTGGAGGCCTCCGTCGAGGGCTGCGCGCGGCTCGTGCCGTCGCACCTCCGGCGCGAGTTGCTCCAGATCCTCCGTAGCGACGTAGGGGGGATTCGACACGATCAAGTCGAATTGCCCTTCGACACCGGCAAGCCAGTCGCCCGTGCAAAAGCGAATCCGGTCTTCGACGCCGTTTGTGCGAGCGTTTTCCGTAGCGAGCCGGATCGCGTCGGGGGAGATGTCGACCGCCGTCACGTCCGCTCGCGGAAGGTACCGCGCGAGACAGACTGCGATCACGCCGGCTCCCGTTCCGAGATCGACGCATTGGATCGGTCGATCCCGCGGTGCGAGTGCGAGCGCTCGTTCCAGGAGTTCTTCGGTCTCGGGGCGAGGGATGAGGGCCTCGCGGCCCACCTTGAATCGCAGCCCGAAAAAGGTGACTTCGCCGATCAGGTGCTGAAGCGGAACTCCGGACTTCCTCTTCTGGATAACGGTTCGGTACCGTGTGCGCTCGTCGGTCGTCAGTGGCTTGTCCGGTGAGATGTAGATCTGGAGGCGGTCGACGTCGAGCGCGTGCGCGAGGAGGATCTCCGCTTCCAAGCGAGGCTGGATGATCCCGGCGCCCTTGAAGTATCCACGGGTCCAGTTCAGGACCTCGCGAACCGTCCACTGGACAGGCAGTTCCTCTCCCCCCCCATCTGAGAAGTCGACAGCCCGCTATCGCCGAATAGAATAGCGAAATCTTGTGCCCAATGCAACAACTGCCTATACTATGCGGTCTCGCGGAGTCGGGTCGAGCGTGTGAAGACGCCGGAGGGAGTGCGTCTTTGGTCCGGCGGCCCGCGGATGACGACGGAAAGGGGAGAGTGATGGGGAGGAGAGCGTGGCTCGTCGTTCTCGGGTTGTCGATCGTCGCTTGGCTCTCCGGTTGTTCGTTCCTCGGGGATCAGGGGCCGGCGTTCACCAACTGGGAACCGGAGCTCTCACCGGACGGCGGGAGCCTGGCCTACGAGTCCGTCGCAGGAAAGACGCTCGAGTTGTACGTGCGCGATCTCGAGACCGGCACCGAACGGCGGCTGACGGAGAACGAGGTCGAGGACTGGTCGCCGACGTGGTCGCCGGAAGGGGATCGGATCGCATTCGCTTCTCAGCGCGACAAGAACGCCGACATCTACGTGCTCGTCGTCGAAACGAAGGAGACGAGCCGCATTACGACGCACGAGGGCGACGACATCAACCCAAGCTGGGGAATCGACGGGCGGATCTATTTCAACTCGAACCGGTCCGGTCTCTGGGAGGTCTACGCGATCGATCCAGACGGTGAGAACCTGGTCAAGATTACGGACACGGCGCCGACGGACTGAGGCGATGCGCGTCAGCGCAGTGATCCTCGCTGCAGGCCGCGGACGGCGGATGAGGAGAGACGCGAACAAGGTCCTCCTCTCGATCGCGGGAGCGCCGCTTCTCGTTCACACGTTTCGCGCGTTCGCCGCGTCTCCCAGAGTTGACGAGATCGTTCTCGTCGTCGGACCGGGCGAAGAGGCACAGGTTCGCGGCTTGCTTCCCCCATTCCCCCGGACGACGGCGATCGTCCCGGGGGGGGGCATGCGACGCGACTCGGCGATTGCCGGCGTCGAGGCGGCGCGCGGCGACATCGTCCTGATCCACGACGGCGCGAGGCCCTTCCCGAGTCTGGATCTGATCGAGCGTGTCATCGACGGAGCGGTCGAACACGGCGCCTGTGTCCCGATTCTCCCGGTCGTCGACACCCTTCGGCGCTCGCCCGCCGAGGGCTCTCTCTGCGCGGAGGATGTCGACCGTCGCGATCTCGTGCGGATTCAGACGCCCCAAGGATTTCGAAGATCTCTGATTCGGCGCGCACTCCCGCTCTGCCCTGCCGATGCCCCCGATGACGCCGCCGCCGTGTTCGCGCTCGGTGAGGCCGTTTGGCCCGTCGCTGGCGAGCCGGCCAACCTGAAGGTGACCGTACCGGGTGACTTGCCGCTCGCTGAGGCGATCGCCGGGGTTCGCGGAGCTGACTTGCCGTAGGTGCGCCCACCCCGTTGTCGGTCGCTGGGCTCGTCGGCTAGAATGCCTTCCGAACACATCCGCCAAGGAGGCAGGCATGATTCGAAGGAAGAACACGTGGCTGGTGTTGGTCTTGGGGCTGATGTTGGCGTTCTCGGCCGCCGCGTTCGCGGCCGACTGGGTGATCCCCGGCGCGCCGACGGCCGATCGGGCAGTCTGGTCGATCAACAACTCGACGGGTATCGACGCGACCAGCTTGCACCTCGAATTCGAGCAAGAAGTGACGATCCTCTACAAGCTCGAGGTCGGCGGGCTGCTGACTCCCGTCGGTGAGATGACCGGCATGGTCTTCGATTTCGTCGGCACGTTGCCCAACTATGGGACCGTCATCTTCGAGTGGCAGCCAATCGAGGCCGTCCCGGCCCTCGCCATGTGGATGTCCGGCGTGCAGCCGATCGGAACCCCGTATTTCACCACCATCGCCAAGCTCGGATACCTGTTCGGGCAGGGGATCGTCCACGTGCGCGAAGCGGACCCCCTGGCGCTCCAGGCTGCGTTCGACCAGTTCTTCATGGACAACGCCGAGTACCTCGAAGGCCTGTCCGAGTCGCTCGGCATGTCTCTCGCCGATTCGTTGATGCCGATTATCATGTCATCGCCGGCGGAGGGAATCGAGAACTTCTTCAACACCATCGTCGGAATGCTCGGCGTCACCACGCTCGAGGGCGTCCTCGAAGGCGGAATCGACTTCTCCGCGCTGTTCAATCTTCTCGGGCTCTAGCCTTCGTCGATTCTGACGGAAACGCGGCGGGGAGCGTCGCCTCCCCGCCGTTTCGTTTCTCGGAAGAAGAGGGAGGGGCCGCCTCCCCGCCGTTTCGTTTCTCGGAAGAAGAGGGAGGGGCCGCCTCCCCGCCGTTTCGTTTCTCAGAAGAAGAGGGAGGCGCTGCCTTTCCTCATTGGTTGACGCGGCGCGGCCGGCGGGCGAGGCTCACGTTAGTCGCCGGTGCGCAGCAGAGCGTGGGCGCGCGGCGGATCGAGCGGATAGCGGGTAACGGGCGCGCCGGTCGCGTGCGCGACGGCCCGAGCGACGGCTGCGTGCGCGGCCATCAGCGGGACCTCTCCGATCCCCTTCGCACCAAATGGCCCGGCCGGGAACTCGGCCTCGACAAACTCGACACCGGTTTCCGGGGCGACGTCGCGGATCGTCGGGATTCGATATGTCGTCAGGCCGTTGACGATCAGCTTGCCGTCACGTTGCGGAATCTCCTCCATCAGTGCGAACCCGATCCCTTGCGCGGTTCCCCCCTGAACCTGCCCGGTCGCGAGCGCGCGGTTGAGGATTCGCCCGGAATCGTGGACGGCGACGTAGTCGACGATCGTTGCCTCGCCTGTCGCCACGTCGAGTTCGACTTCGGCAACGTGTGTCGCGTAGGCGTAGACCGGGTAGGCGTCGCCGAGGCCGGTCTCCGGGTCCCAGCTGACGGCTTCCGTCCGTGCCCACCCTTCGACTGCGGGATCGAGGTTCCCCATCCAGAACGCGTTCGCGATCTCGTCGAGGCGATGCGGCACGTCCTCAATCGGGATGCCCAAGTCCCCGGCGACGGCGTCGATCCTTCCGCGCAGCTTCTTCGCGGCATCGAGGATCGCGAGCCCGCTCATCATCGTTCCGCGGGAGGCGACCGTCGGCCCGGAGTCGGGGACGCGACTTGTGTCGACCGGTGCGAGGTGAACGCGCTCGATCGGAACGCCGATGGCTTCTGCGGCCAGCTGCAGGATGACAGTCGTGAGCCCTTGCCCCATCTCGACCGTCCCCACAGCGGCGCTGACCGATCCGTCGGCCTCGAGCTTCATCGTCGCGGCGGCCTTGTCGAGGAACGGCGCCTTGCCGCCGAGGCCGACGCCGTAGATCACGCACGACAGGCCGACGCCTCGTCGACGATCGGCGTGGCTCGCGTTGAATTCCTCGACCTTCCGGAGGCGACTCTCCCAGTCCGAGATCTCGACCGCTCGCTCGAGCGTGTCGAGCGCGCCGACGGAGTCATTCACGAGTTGGTCCGTCGACGTGCGATCTCCGGGCCGAAGCAGATTCCGACGGCGGATCTCGGCCCGGTCGATACCGAGCCGCTCCGCGAGGAGGTCCATTTGGGACTCGTGGGGAAAGATGACCTGCGGGCTGCCGAAACCGCGAAACGCGCCGTTGGGGACCGTGTTCGTTGCGACGGACTTCGCGTCGACCTTCACGTTCGGAACCCGGTACGGCCCGGCCGCCGTGCAGAGGCTCCGCCAGAGCACCGCCGAGGAGAGCGTCTGGTAAGCGCCCGCGTTCAGGACGATCTCCGCCTCGACCGCAGTCAGTGTCCCGTCAGACTTCGCTCCGGTTCGATACCGAACCTTCGACGGGTGACGCTTGCTCGTCGTCAAAACGTCCTCGCTGCGGTCAAGGACGAGCTTTGCCGGACGGCGCGCCCTCACCGCCAGGAGGGCGGCGAGCGAGCCGACGAGCGACGGTACGTCCTCCTTCCCGCCGAACGCGCCGCCAGTCGAGGTCTGGATCACTCGCACCTTTGCGAGCGGCAGTCCCAAGACCTTGGCGACGGCCCCCTGCACGTAGAACGGGCATTGGGCAGACACGTAGATCGCGATCGATCCGAGTTCGTCCGGAGCGGCGATCGCTCCCTGCGGCTCGATGTACGCATGCTCTTGGTAGCCCGTCTCGTACTCGCCTTCGACGATCACGTCGGCTGCCGCGAACCCCGCTTCCGCGTCTCCCTTCCGCAGGACCATCGCGTTGAACAAGTTCCCGCCACCCTCCGCGGCCGCCGGGTCGGCGACGAGGATCGGCGCTTCGGGCTCGAGCGCGGCGATCGGATCGCAGACGGCGGGGAGCTCCTCGTACTCGACGAGCACCTTCGCGGCGGCCTGTTTCGCCGCGCGGCGGGACTCGGCCGCGACGAGAGCAACCGGCTCACCGACGTAGCGAACGACGTTCTCGGCGAGGGCCGGCTGGTCGTCGTAGACAACGTGAACGACGTTTGCCCCTGGTACGTCCTCGTGCGTGACGACGCAGACGACGTCGGGGTTCGCGAGGGCTGCAGACGGATCGATTCGAACGATCCTCGCGTGGGGATGCGCGCTTCGGACCACCGCAGCGTGGAGCATCCCGGGGAACGTGAGGTCGTCGACGTACCTCGCCTCGCCTCGAACCTTGTCGACGGCGTCCGGTCGCGGGACCGGCGCTCCGATCAGCGTCGTCCGTCCGTCTCCCACCCTAGAGCCGGCCTCCCATCGTCAGGGTCATGATCGCCTTCTGCGTGTGTAGCCGGTTCTCCGCCTGATCGTAGATCCACGAAAGCTCGTTGTCGCAGACCGCGGGTTCGGCCTCGTGGCCGCGGTCGACCGGCATGCACTGCAGCAGGTACCCCGGGTCGCAGAGCCGCTTCTGCCGATCGGCCGTGTAGCACCAATCGTTGTGCTTGAGGGCGATCTCGTGCTCTTTCTCCTTGCCGATTTGGTAACGGTTCTTGGTGAACCAGTTCCGCGGAAAGACGACGGTCGCCCCCTCGAGGGCGGCGTCCAGATCGTTCTCGATTGTGAACTGACCGCCGGATGTGGCCGCCAGATCGCGGCATTGCGCCATCACGTTCGGGTCCATGTCGTACTCCGGCG
>Ga0180431_10007162_pt1 | contig 13059 bp, 7 predicted proteins | sample SS_ome_11_FD_132459 | JGI IMG/M metagenome (GOLD analysis project Ga0180431, IMG submission 132459) | Hypersaline lake sediment archaeal communities from the Salton Sea, California, USA - SS_1_MS_1 metaG | ecosystem: Environmental > Aquatic > Non-marine Saline and Alkaline > Hypersaline >... | reverse complement strand
TATTGACGGCATAGATTTCATAACCGAACACAAGCCGTTTTATCCCCATAAAACCCGCGCCGCCCAAGTTCTTGGATTTACAAATATCGATGACCATGGATTGGAAGGTATTGAATTCTATTATAATGAATATCTTCAAGGGTCCGCCTCACACTACACGATTTTAAAAGATGCCCTGGGTCGGGGATTTGATGCTGAAAAAACAACGGCGTTAAATTATAGCGGGAATAATCTTATCCTTACCATCGACAGCGTCATCGAATATATTACGGAAAAGGCGCTTGAAGAGGGAGTTAAAAAATTTTCTGCAAAATCCGGAATGGCCATCGTCATGGCGCCCAAAACAGGCGCCATACTTGCGATGGCTCACTATCCTTTTTTCAACCCCAATGCCAAAAAAAAGTTCAGCCAAAACATATGGAGAAACCGAATCATAACCGACCCGTTTGAACCGGGGTCAACCATGAAGATTTTCGCTGCAACCTCTGCAATAGAAACCGGCAACTGCTCACCCAATAGTATCTTTTATTGCGAAAACGGTGCATACAAGGTCGGAAAGCACGTTATTCACGATACCCACGAGCATGGGTGGCTGTCCCTGCAACAAATCATAAAGTATTCAAGCAACATCGGCACCGTCAAATTCAGCGCAATCACCGGACCCAAATCTCTTTACAAAACCCTGCGCGATTTTGGTTTCGGAGCAAAGACCGAAATAGACTGTCCCGGGGAAACGACCGGTATTCTGATGCCTTACCAGCAATGGACAACGGTTGATACCGGAACCATCTCCTTTGGTCAGGGAATTTCGGTTTCCGCCCTTCAGCTTATATCTGCCACATCTGCCATTGCCAATAAGGGAGTGCTCATGAAGCCTTATATCGTCCAGGCGATTACCGATCAAAATGGAAAACTAATAAAAAGTTTCGGTCCCAAAAGGATGAAAAGGGTCATTTCGGAAAAAACAGCCCGGACTTTAGCCATGATCATGAAAACCGTAATTACCCAAGGCGGCACCGGAGTCAATGCCGCGCTCGAAGGGTATTCCGTCTGCGGCAAAACAGGAACCGCCCAGAAAATCGGCGAACACGGTAAGTATGCCCAAGACAAATACATATCATCTTTTATCGGATTCTTGCCTGAGAAAATGCCGAAAGCGGTAATCCTGGTAGTGATTGACGAACCTGAAAAACAACATTACGGGAGCATTGTTGCTGCCCCGGTATTCAAAAAGATCGCCCGCAAAACTCTTGATTATATGAACATACGTCCAAAAAGCAAAACCGGCAGATTAATGGTCTCCTTAAAGAGTGAAGCAGAAGGATGAAACTTTCGAGTTTATTAAAAACGATTACTCCTGTCAGCAGTTACGGAACCGGTCCGGATGCCGGGCAATTTTCACTGTCACCGGACCCTGAAATAAGTTCCGTCCATTACAGAGCGCAGGATGTTAAGCCGGGGGGGCTGTTCGTTGCCATAAAGGGCTTTTCCGCAGATGGTCATGACTTTATTGATGACGCCTTGGCCAGGGGGGCACTCGCAATTATTACCCAGAAACCCGTCAGAAAAAAATCAATAGTCATAGAGGTTGAAAACACCAGAAATGCCCTTGCAAAAATATCAGATCGGTTTTACTCCAATCCGTCAAAAAAGCTGTATTTAATCGGAATAACCGGTACCAACGGTAAAACGACCACGGCATTTTTAATAGAGAATCTGCTTTCAGAGGCCGGCATCAAGGTCGGTGTCATTGGAACACTCACTTACCGATATTCCGGTAAAACGTTTCAAAACCCCATGACAACGCCGGAATCTTCCGATCTGCAGAAAATTCTGGCTGAAATGCTTAAAAGCGGTATCACCCATGTGGTTATGGAAGTGACTTCCCATGCCATCGACCTTGAAAGGATTTGCAACTGCAGATTCAATCTCCTGGTCTTTACCAATCTGACCCAGGACCATCTGGATTATCACGGAGATATGAAATCATACTGGTCCTGTAAAAAAAGACTTTTTACACAAATACCCGATCACGGATCGTCAAATCACGGGGTTTCGGCAGTAATCAATCATAATAATGAGAAGGGAAAAGAACTCATAAAACTGCTTGAAGCAAACATTGGAAAACCGTCTGTACTTTCAGCGGGTTTTTCCAACGGCAGCAGTATATGGGCCAGGGACATAACACACGACCTGACCGGTATTTCCGGCAAAGTGATTACGCCGGCGGGCGCTTTTGAATTTAAATCACCCCTTGTGGGAAAATACAACCTGGAAAACATTCTCTGCGCCACAGGAGTGGGCATTGTGCTTAACCTATCTTTGGATTCCATCAAAACGGGCATCCAGGCGGTTTGCGCAGTACCCGGACGCCTCGAATCAATTCCCAATGATATGAACCGGTTTATATATGTTGATTACGCTCATACTCCGGATGCTCTTGAAAATGTACTGTCTGCGCTTAAATTTTCGGCCACAGGCAAAATCATCTGTGTATTCGGATGTGGTGGCAACCGGGACAAAACCAAACGGCCCCTAATGGGGCAAACCGCAGCAGGACACTGTGACCTTACCGTCATCACATCGGACAATCCCAGATCGGAACCGCCCATGGAGATTATTGAGCAAATCGTTCAGGGTACGAACAAAACGATTTCCAAGGCCTATACGCCGGCCGATCTTTCAACCGGTTTCAGGGAAAAAGGATACGTTGTGGAACCGGACCGCAAAAAAGCCATACAGCTTGCTATTAATGCGTCACGGTCGGGAGATATCGTTTTGATCGCGGGCAAGGGGAATGAAACGTATCAAATCATAGGAAACCGTACCATCAGTTTTGATGACAGGATAGAGGCCAAAGCCGCACTTTCGAAATTGAAACGTCAAGGTTCAAAGGGCAACTCCTATGATCATTTCCAACCCGGAATCCGGAACCCGGAACCCCACGTCCGGCCCCCCGACTGGACCACTGCGGAAATCCTCGAGGCCACGAGAGGAGACCTCTTATCCGGCGATCTTAAACATTCTTTTTCAGGGGTATCCATCGATTCGCGCAATATATCCGTGGATGAACTCTTTGTGGCCATAAAGGGAGATACCCATGACGGCCATAACTTCATCGACGACGTCATTAAGGGCGAAGTCAGCGGCCTTTTGATAGACAGGGCCAATACCCATATGCTTCCCGGTAAGGAATCCATAAAAAATGGTATGGTCTGTATAACCGTAAGCAATACCATCAGAGCGTTGGGCGACCTTGCCGCGTTTCATCGAAAACGCTCAAATGTGTCGGTGGTTTCCATAACCGGCTCAAACGGTAAAACCAGTACCCGTAAAATGACAGCAGGGGTGGTTTCCAAACGCTTTTCCACATTATCTACTTCCGGAAATTTAAATAACCATATCGGTCTTCCCCTTACCCTGCTGAATCTGAACCCGAGCCACCGATGGGCGGTAGTGGAGCTGGGAATGAACAGCCCCGGCGAAATACAGCGCCTCGCCCAAATTTGTTCGCCCGATATCGGGGTTATCACAAACATCGGACCGGCACACCTTGAAGGATTGGGCTCCCTGGATGCGATCATGAAGGCCAAAGGAGAACTTTTAGAAGAAATCAAGCCGGACGGAACAGCGGCTTTGAATGCAGATGACCCGAGACTGTTGCAGCTGGCCGACAACACTTCCAGAAACGTTCTGTTTTTCGGACGTTCAAAAAACGCCCGGATCAGCGCTCGGTCGGTGAAGGAAATAGGTGCCGGGTTGTCCTTTACCCTGGTACTGCCTGAGGACAGCATTACCGTGGAGTTAAAAACTCCGGCCGCTTTCATGATTTCAAATGCCCTCGCGGCTGCGGCTGTCGGATATGTATTGGGTTTAACCGCAGGAGAAATAAAAGACGGTCTTGAAGATTTTAAGCCGGTTAAAGGAAGGATGAACATTCTTAAAACCGGTAAGGGAATAACTATCATTGACGATACCTATAATGCAAATCCGGATTCAATGAAAGCAGCCATTAATACACTTAGATCTTTGAAGGGAAATCACGCGGGTATTCTGGTTACCGGCGATATGCTTGAACTGGGAGATCACGCAGAATCCATGCATCGAAATATCGGCCGAATCGCCGCCGGATCAGATATTGCCAAACTTTATGTTACCGGTCAGTTCTCCGAAACCGTGGCATCGGGTGCCTTGGATGAAGATATGAATCCCCGTGATATTTTTACCGGCACCAAAGAAGACATTCTGGAAAGGATTAAAGACCGGCTGGACCCGGGAGACTGGGTCCTTGTGAAAGGATCCAGGGGAATGGCCATGGAAACCATTGTCCAAGGGCTATTGGAATGGGCCAACGATTAAACGTCTCGGGAACTCTACAGTCTATCGAATTTAATAGTATTTTTCAGACTTTTATTTTTAACTCGGACATGGACTATTGGAATGATGGAATATTGGAATGATGAGTTAAAGAAGATGACATTACTCTATTTAATTCTCGTCAAGAGGAATTTTACAACAACCCAACTTTTCATTTTCCCGGAACCCAATATTCCAATACTCCAACTATGAGCGAAGCGAACTAATTTATATGTTATATCATCTACTATATCCGCTTCACACATCTTTTTCGGTATTTAATGTATTTCGGTACATTACCTTCCGAACGATCTATGCCAGCCTAACGGCCTTTTTGATCTGTTTTATTCTGGGACCGTGGGTTATTCGAAAAATGAGCTATCTGCAAATCGGTCAGTATATTCAGGAAGACGGTCCACCGACCCATCATAAAAAGGCGGGGACACCCACCATGGGCGGAACGCTGATCCTTTTTTCCATCATCGTTTCCACACTGTTATGGACCAATTTAACCAATTTTTACATCTGGATCGTCCTTTTGGTTACCGCGGGGTACGGCGGTATCGGTTTCATCGACGACTATCTTATGCAAATCAAGAAACGCAATAAGGGGCTAAGTGTCCGAAACAAGTTTCTTTTGCAGGCGATTCTGGCGATTGTAACCGGGGTCCTGGTTTGCTCATATGCAGGCTTTTCCACCCGGATAACCATACCGTTTTTTAAAAATATTTCACCGGATCTCGGAATGGGATACATCCTGTTTGCCGCCTTTGTAATTATTGCCACATCAAACGCGGTGAATATCACGGACGGCCTTGATGGTCTCGCCATCGGACCCTTTATCATCGCTTCAGCCGCATATATGATCTTTGCTTATGTGGCCGGACATTTCAAAATCGCCAATTACTTGCAGATCAGATATGTCGCCGGGGGTGGTGAAATCGCCATATTTTGCGGAGCTATGGCCGGATCGGGTCTGGGATTCCTGTGGTTCAACTCATATCCTGCACAAATTTTCATGGGCGATGTGGGCTCTCTTGCCCTGGGAGGGGCAATAGGCGCCGTGGCGATTATCATAAAACAGGAGATATTGCTCATTCTTGTGGGCGGGCTTTTTGTCATCGAAACATTATCCGTAATTTTTCAGGTCGGTTTCTTCAAGATAACCAACGGACGCAGGATTTTCAGAATGGCCCCGCTTCACCATCATTTTGAACTTAAAGGATGGCCTGAACCCAAGGTTATTGTTCGATTCTGGATCATTGCCATCGCACTGGCACTGATTGCCATGAGTACGCTGAAACTTAGATAAGACTTAGGAAAAAAATATTTGCCACTAAGGCACAAAGACACAAAGAATATATTTTTAAACTTTCTTGGTGTCTTAATGGTAATGAAAAAAAGTTTAGTTTCATGGATCTCAATCACCAAAAAATTCTTATCGTGGGCCTCGGCATATCAGGAATTGCAGCCGCACGGTTTGCCAAAAAAAAAGGCGCTTCTGTAACGGTAACGGATATGGCCGATGAAAAAGAGCTGGGCGCTTATGCTTCCATGGTACACAAACTGGGTGTCAATATGGAACTCGGGAACCACAACATTGAAACCTTTGTAAGGGCTGATCTTATTGTGGTCAGCCCCGGCGTTCCCCTTACCATTCTGCCCATAAAACGGGCCATGGCAAAAGGAATTCCTTTAGTGGGAGAGTTCGAACTTGCTGCAAGACATATCCGGGAACCTGTTATTGCCGTATCCGGAACCAACGGTAAGACGACGACAACCACGCTTTTGGGCAGCATGCTTGAAAAGTCCGGGTTTAAGGTTTTCGTTGGCGGCAATATCGGAAACCCATTGATCGATTACGCAGACAGAGAAGAAACGTCAGATGTTGTTGTGGCTGAAGTCAGCAGTTTCCAGCTGGATACCATCGATACGTTCAGGCCACGTGTGGGCGTTCTGTTGAATATTACTGACGATCATCTGGATCGTTATCCGGACTTTAATTCCTATGCCCGGTCTAAAGGTCGGCTCTTTGAAAATCAGCAACAAAGCGACAGCGCGGTTTTAAACGGTTCCGATCCGGTCATCCGCTCGGTAACCAAAGACCTTCGCGCTCGAAAGCTCATCTTCTGTGATCAGGAAAATTCTCAGGCCAAAACCAGGGAAAATGCGGTCATCCGCCGGGGGAATTCGACGAGCCCTGCCAACATAACGATTCGCATGAAAGAAAACAAAGAAATATCTCTGGACCTTTCCGGGACAAATCTTATAGGCCGGCACAACCTTGAGAATGCCGCCGCGGCATCACTGGCGGCCATTGCCGTCGGCGGTACCCCGGAAGGCGTGCAATCAGCCCTGAACGATTTTCAGGGACTTCCCCATCGGACAGAATATATCTCGACCCTAAACCACGTTCGTTTTTTCGACGATTCAAAGGCAACAAATGTTGATGCCGTAATAAAAGCACTCGAAACCTTCGACGAACCCATCGTCCTTATTATGGGGGGGCGTGATAAGGGAGGAGATTTTCATAAACTTTTGGAACCGGTTCGACAACACATTAAAAAACTGATCGTCATGGGAGAAGCAAAGGAGAAAATAAGATCTGTTCTTGAAGAAGTTTGCAGGGAAAGCGTGCAAACCGCATCGACAATGGAAGATGCGGTACTTTCGGCATATCGCGTGGCATCGCCCGGTGATATTGTGCTTTTATCTCCTGCCTGCTCAAGCTTTGACATGTATAGCAGTTATGCGGAACGCGGAGAAGATTTCCGCCGGGTGATCGGCAATCTTAAACAACCCGAAAAAAAACATGACCGAAAAAAAACAAAATAGCCGAAAGACCCGGGAACAGTCTTTCTACTACGATGTCAGGCTGTTATTCCCGGTTCTTTTCCTGGTGGGGATAGGCATTGTAATGGTCTATAGCTCAAGTTCCGCCCTGGCCTTTAAAAAATTTGGAACCGAGTACTATTTTTTAAAAAAACAAATGCTTTTCGCTTTATTAGGGATCGTCGCCCTAATAATATGCAGCCGTTTTCCCTACCGGTTTTTTCGTTCTTTGACATATCCGCTTCTTATCCTGGCTCTGATTTTTCTTGCCGCAATTCTGATTACCGAGTTCGGATATTCGGCAGGAGGGGCAAAACGATGGTTTCGTCTGGGGAGTTTTTCATTTCAGCCCTCTGAATTTGCCCGTTTTGCGCTGGTCATCTATCTTGCTTATTCCATGAATAAAAAAAAGGATATGCTTAAGGATTTTTATGTGGGTTTTATGCCACATATTATGATCCTTTTTATATTTACAGCTCTGATCATTTTTCAGCCGGACTTCGGTTCGGTGATTATTCTTGGAGTTCTTACATGGGTTATGCTTTTTGTCGGCGGAGTTCGTATTTGGCATTTAATCGCGTCATTGGTTTTGATAACCCCCATTGCATATTTTTTTATGGTGAGTGCGGATTATCGCTTAAAACGGATCATGAGTTTTCTGAATCCGTGGCAGTATTCTGCAAATGACGGCTACCAGATTGTACATTCCCTCATGGCTTTTGGAACCGGAGGCATATGGGGCACAGGTATCGGAAAAGGTTATCAAAAGCTGTTTTATCTTCCCGAACCCCATACCGATTTTATCTTTTCGGTCGTCGGAGAGGAACTCGGACTTTGGGGAGTCCTGATTATCCTGGGTCTCTATATACTGATCTTCTGGAGGGGGATCTTTATTGCCGGAAATTGCAAGGATTCTTTCGGATCATTTTTAGCCATCGGGCTGACAACGGCAATAGGCCTCCAGGTTTGTGTAAATATGGGGGTTGCTTTAGGACTCCTGCCGACCAAGGGACTTACCCTCCCTTTTTTGAGTTACGGCGGCACATCCCTGTTATTAAATATGGCATCCATCGGAATACTGATGAATATTGGAACCGCTAAAAGAGCTTTAAAGAAGCCAATTAAAGAGGATGGTCTCGTAAAAAGTGTAAAAATGACTTTTCAAGAACGTTTTACGTTTTAACTCTTTTTGAAAAAATTAAATTTTACCCAAAAAAAATTATGGAACAAATCCATAAAAAAGAACGGAATGCCGGAGACGCTCACTCATTTCTTGAGTCTTCGGATCCCTTGCGTATGGTCATTGCCGGCGGCGGCACCGGCGGCCATCTTTTTCCCGGCATCGCCATCGCTCAAGAATTTATGTCCAGAAATCCCAATAACAGACTGTTATTTGTCGGTACCGGCAAACCCTTTGAAACCAGAGTGTTATCAAAAGCAGGTTTTGCCCATAAACAGATTACATCGGAAGGACTCAAGGGCCGGGGACTGGGGAACCAGGCCAAGTCAATCCTGAAAATACCCAAAGGGATATTCGAATCTGTCATGATCCTGAAACGGTTCAGGCCCAACCTGGTACTTGGTGTGGGGGGATATTCCGCAGGCCCGCTGGTTGCCGCAGCATGGCTTCTGGGCATTAAAATAGTGCTTCATGAGCAGAATATCTTGCCGGGAATAACGAACCGGATATTATCCCGTCTTGCGGACCGGGTTTACGTTTCATTTGATGATTTTCCGACCGGTATATGCCCGAAAAAAGTTCTTTATACTGGAAACCCCGTGCGCAGAGAAATTTTGAAATACCCAAAGAATCAAAAGATCTTGGGAATTGATAATTCAGAGCAAAAGCAGCATTTTGTAATCCTGATACTAGGGGGTAGCCAGGGAGCTCACAGCATAAACATGGCTCTTTTGGAAGCCATGGAATCGATCCAAGACAAAGATCAGTTTTTCTTTATTCATCAGACCGGACTCAATGATGAAACCAGAGTAAAAAATGCATACGAGCGATATGGGTTGTCCTTCAGAGTTCAGGCATTTTTCAATGACATGGACCGGCAATATCAAAAAGCCGATCTGGTGATATGTCGGGCAGGAGCAACAACAGTGGCGGAAATCAAAGCCATTGGAAAGGGCGCTATTTTCATACCCTACCCTTTTGCTGCGGATAATCACCAGGTTTTAAACGCCCGTTCGTTGGAAAAAACCGGGGCCGCCGAAATGATCCTTGAAAAAGATCTCAACGGCAAAGCCCTTGCCGAGCGAATTAATTTTTACGCCGCAAACCCGGATACACTTCGTCAGATGGCATCCCGGGCAAAGGACCTCTGTCGTACCGATGCGGCAGCAGTTATTGTGGATGACTGCTACAGACTAATCAAACGTCTCGGAAACTCTATAATTTATTGATAATAATAGAATTTTAAGACTTATATTTTTAACTCGGACTTGGAATATTGGAATGATGGAATATTGGAATGATGATTTTAAGAAGATGATATCTCTCTATTTAATTCCTATCAAGAGGAATTTTATAATAACCCAAATTTCCATTTTTCCAGAACCCAATATTCCAATGCTCCAATATTCCAACATTCTCCCGCTATGTAGCGGGATGAGCGAAGCGAACTAACGTGTATAAACATGTTTCTTAAAAAATACCATATTCATTTTGTCGGAATCGGTGGTATCGGGATGAGCGGAATTGCCGAACTCCTCCTCAATATCGGCTACAAGGTATCGGGTTCCGACAGCAGTATGTCAGACATTACCCGGCGACTGGAAAACCTTGGCGGTATTATATTTAAAGGACATTCCGCCGAGCAAATCCACGGGGCGGATGTTGTGGTAACGTCATCGGCGATCACCCCCGGGAACCCTGAGGTTTTGGCCGCTGCTCAAGCGTCAATCCCCGTAATACCCAGGGCCGAAATGCTCGCCGAACTCATGCGTTTAAAATACAGCGTGGCCATTGCCGGCGCCCACGGCAAGACATCTACCACATCGATCATCGCTTCCGTACTGGGTAAAGGCGGACTTGATCCCACGGTGGTTATCGGCGGAAAACTCAAAAGCATCAATTCCAATGCACTTCTCGGAGAGGGAGACTATATCGTGGCTGAAGCCGATGAAAGTGACGGTTCTTTTCTGAAAATCTCTCCGACCATAGCAGTGGTAACGAATATAGATCGTGAACATCTCGATTTTTACCGGGATTTGAACGCCATCAAAGACGTCTTTTTAAGCTTTATTGACAAAATACCTTTTTACGGTCTGGCGGTCCTTTGCCTGGATAACGAGCCGATCCAGGATATTATCCCGAGCGTCCAAAAACGTTTTACAACTTACGGAATGAGTTCTCAGGCCGATTTCCAGGCCAAAGACGTGGTTTTCCAAGGGCTGAAAAGCAGGTTTCACGTCTATCATCTTGGAACAAAACTCGGAGAAATCGTTTTGAATCTTCCGGGTATCCATAATGTTTATAATGCCCTGGCAAGCATTGCGGTTGGAATGGAGCTCAATATTTCATTCGATGTTATAAAATCGGCGCTGCAAACCGTTGAAGGTGTTCAGCGCAGGCTGGAAATTAAAGGAGAAAAAAAAGGGGTCACCGTTGTGGACGACTATGGTCATCATCCCACGGAAATCAAAATCACGCTGCAAGCCGTCCGGGAAAGCTGGCCCCACAGGCGGGTGGTGGTTGTGTTTCAGCCCCACCGCTATACCAGAACCCAGGCACTCTTTGATGACTTCACCACTTCATTTTATCAGTCCGACCTGCTGGTGGTTCTTCCCATATATGCAGCCGGAGAAGAAAAGATCAATGGTGTAGAAGGCCATGCGTTGTTTGAAGGGATTCAGAGTCATGGCCACAAGGAAATCGTCTATTTGCAAAATTTCGAAACAGCGGTTTCACATCTGATAAAAATCCTGAACCCGGAAGACATACTTCTAACCCTGGGCGCAGGAGACGTTTGGAAAGTCGGGGAGATGGTATTGAAAGCACTGTAAGCAGGTTTCAGGTGTCAGGTGTCAGATGCCAGCGCCTCTTTTCATCATTCCTGACACCTGAAACCTGAGGATATGGAACAAAAATGGGATTAATCCGCCAAAGTTCGGTGGCGGATTAAAATTCCATCTGTATACACGGCGATTTTCACCACCACAGTATATGAGTATATGGCTAAAAATATTATTGATTAAAGAGAATTGTTGAAATTCCTAAAATTAAGATTATGGCTTTGGATTCTGATTCAATAAAATGGCTGAAAAGCCGTTTCGGCAGCAATGTCAAATTTGACGAGCCCATGTCAAAACATACATCCTTACGCGTAGGCGGCCCGGCCGACGCTTTTGTTGCACCGGAAAACGTTGAGGCCTTAAAAGCCCTTGTATCGTGGTCATGGCATAAGAAAACCCCTTATCTTATATTGGGCAACGGCACAAATCTTCTGGTCAAAGACAGCGGCATAACCGGAGTTGTGATCGTGTTGACGCAGTGTCTGAATACCATTTCTCAAACATACCGGAACACCCATGGGATTATGGTTACCGCAATGGCAGGTGCACACATGAAAACACTGTGTTCCTTTGCCCTGAAGAAGGGACTTGAAGGAATGAATTTTGCCATAGGCATTCCGGGTTCGGTCGGGGGAGGAATTATCATGAATGCAGGCACATCCTATGGTTCCATGGAACGTGTCCTTGAATCAATAAGCATTCTGCTTCCCAACGGCCAGGTGCGCAACATTAAAAAAGAGAATCTCGATTTTGCTTACCGGAAAATTTCATGGAACAAAGCGCAAATAGATGGTCATCACGGGCAACAGGTCATATTAGACGGCTGTTTCCGTCTGCATCCTTCGGACCCTGAAAAACTGAAAAGAGAGGCCCAAAAAATTTTAGAAACGCGCTGGCAAAGACAGCCCAGAGGTCTACCCAGCGCAGGATGTTTTTATAAAAATCCCATATCCGGAATGACTGCCGGCGAGCTTATTGAAGCGGCCGGACTTAAGGGAAAATTCATGGGCGGAGCAAAAATTTCATCAAAGCACGCCAATTTTATTTTAAACCATCATAACGCATCCGCCGGTGATTTCCTGGGCTTGATGGAACTTGTTGAAGAAACCGTATCAAAAAAATTCAACATTAATCTAGAAAGAGAGGTTAAGGTTGTTGGGTCGTAAGAACATACGAAGCAACTATTACAAGAACAGCGCTGCCAAAAAGCGTAACAGAATTTTAAGGCGTCTTGTTTTCTGTATTAAAACAGCGGGTGTCATCGCCGCTCTGCAGATGGTTAGCTTTGTTTTTATTTTTAGTTACGACTTTTTGACACAATGCGACTATTTCAGGGCCGAAGAATTGGTGGTTACCGGCACGGACTTGCTCTCTGAAAAACAGGTCCTTGAGCAGGCACAGATAAAAAAGGGGATAAATATTATTTCCGTAAACCTTTCAATGGCCAGAAAGCGACTGCTGGCACATTCATGGATCACCGAGGCTGAAGTCAGCAGAGATCTTCCGTCCGGAATAAATATCAAAATTAAAGAACACCAACCGCTGGCCATTCTCGACCTTGGCCGCAAATTTTTAATCAATACCTCCGGAGAAATTTTCAAAGAAATGGCGGTATCGGATCCTGGCCAACTGCCGATGATCAGCGGACTTGCATTTTCAGACATCAATACCAGCGACAAACCCCGAAGCATACCTTTTAAGGCTGTAATGAATGTTCTGGAACTGGGTCAAAAATGTAAAAGCGTTCTTCCTTACGATTTAATAAAAAAGATTCAAGTGGATAGGGAAATGGGCCTTACCATTTATGCCTTTGATCGCATCAAAGAAATAAAAATCGGATATAATGACTAC
>Ga0180431_10007158_pt1 | contig 13068 bp, 9 predicted proteins | sample SS_ome_11_FD_132459 | JGI IMG/M metagenome (GOLD analysis project Ga0180431, IMG submission 132459) | Hypersaline lake sediment archaeal communities from the Salton Sea, California, USA - SS_1_MS_1 metaG | ecosystem: Environmental > Aquatic > Non-marine Saline and Alkaline > Hypersaline >... | reverse complement strand
CCGGCGGAACAAGTCCTTGGCCGGATGCCCCGGGGTTTGAAGAAGGTTCCTGACTTTTTCGATCGCGTCCAGGACTTCCTGGTCATCGCTGAGCCATTTGCCCAGAGTCGTGAGGCGGACGAGGTTTTCGTCTGAAATCCTGGGCAACAAACGCATAATGCCTCGAAATGCCTTTTGCCTCCCCTGGTCTCTTATGCTCTCCACCATAGCCATGATAACCTCCTTCGGACTTAAGCAGATCTATTCTCTTTTCAAAACCTTTTTCCACTAACCTCTTTCGCTAAACCCGCCTTATCCTCATCTATCCATGCCCCTTTCCTAAAAGCATTTTTCTTGAGACCTTTTTATCTCTTACCAGCCTCTTCCTTGGTTAGCCCCTTTTCCCGGAGTCAGCCTTAATACATGCACCCCTCATAGCCGTTCAACTTCTTCCAGGAGGAGCCCCTTAAATCGGTCCAAAGTGATCGGGTAGGCTTGAATGGGAATTCCCATCCAGTCGGAGTATTCCAGGAATTCCTCTGGACTCTCTGCCATGTAACGGTCAACATAGCCAATACCGTCTAAAACGATGGTCCCCCCCGTATGACGGGGAAAATTCTCATTGGCCAGGCCCTGGTCCCAACCCTTGAACACGTAATGGCGGAACTTGATCCAGCCGGGTGTCATCCACCAGACCTTCTCTCCCCCTGCCACCTCCTGGGCAATGGCCTCTCGCTCGGACTCGCTCGCCAGCATATCGGCGCAGTGGGTGGCCTCTATCCGTCCCACCTGTGGTCCCAGTTCCTCAATGATGGTTCTCATGGTACGGGTCGGTTCATCGGCGTTTACGTAACAAAACTTTCCCCCGTAAACCACAATGACCTTGTCCGCCTTGGCCCTGGCCTTCTCTACCCGGTTAATGAGTTGATTCTCCAGTTCATGAGGCGTCTCGTGAAGACCCGGCGTGGTATAGAAAATTTGCCGGGCGTCAAGAAACCCCGTCTCCTTTAAGTGATTCAGTTCAAGACTCAACGTCCCACAGGAGACGATGGCAACGTCTGAAAAGGAATGCTCATTCATGGAAGACCTCCTTTATTCAACCCCGTTCACCCCCAATAACCAGGGCGTTTCCCTCAGTAGTTCTGGGCCAAATGGTACCCTGCCTGTACCGCTGAGAATATATCCTGGACATCTTTGGCATCGCCAATGACTTCCAGCTTGGACACAGCGGCCTTGATCTCCTCTTCCGGCCCGGGCGCCGATACCGTGCCCGAGGCCAAAACAACGGTCTGGAAAGGCTCCAGCGACATGCTCACCCCGTCTTGTTCTATCTCAACCCTTTCAGGAAAGAACCGCTTGACCGTTGTGTGAGGCATGAGGGTGACATCGGTCAGGCCCTCAATTCTTTTCAAAGTCAAGTTTCTCGTGATCATCTCCATGTGGCTGCCGATGGGATCGGTCCGCTTGGTGGCCACGACTTCAAATCCTTCCTGGCCCAACTTCTCAACAATCTCAAGCCCCGTCCTTCCGGCCCCGATCACCAGGACCCTGGGCCCCCGGATCTCCCTTTTTCCCTCGAAGTAGTCCAGGGAGGTCACCACATATTGCTGGTCGAGGCCAGGGATCTCAGGCTCATTTTGAAGGGCACCGGTGGCCCATACAAGAAGCTCCGGCTTGACCTGGGCCACGAGGGATGCATCCACGCCGTTGTTCAAAAGCACGGATATGCCGCTCATTTCCATGGCCTTTTCCAAGCCGGCCAGCCCGTCTCTCATGGCCCCTTTACCCGGTGCCTGCCAAGCCATAGCGAATTGCCCTCCCAGATGTCCCTTTTTTTCAGCAAGGGTAATCTTGTGACCCCGTTTCGACAGGTAAAGGGCCGCACTCAGGCCGGCAGGACCGCCCCCCGCGATCATCACATTCAAGGGTTCCTTTGTCTTTTCAAGGGGCGGCAGACCCACTTCCGGATTAATATTACAGCCCAAAGGCTCGCCACTCTTCACACGGTGGAGACAGCCCTGGAGGCAATACCCGCAGTAAAAGGCGCTCTGGTCTTTTTCCGATTTCCATTTCTGGATCAGGCCGGGATCAGCGATAAGCGGCCTACCCAAGGCGACCAGGTCGGCCAGCCCCTTTTCCATGATCTCCTTGATTCTCTCTCTCCTCCCCATCCTGCCCGCTACAATGAGGGGGAGTGACGTCTCCTCCCTGACCCGGGACAGGGCATCTGTCTGGGGCTTAACCGGAAGGCTGCCGTGGTGAAAATACCACGGGGGGCTGAAGCAGGCATTGCCCATACCCACGTGGAGGGCAACAATGCCGTTACTCTCCGCCCATGCCAGCAAAGGATGCAGGTCTTGGGGGTCGATTCCGTACTCAGGTGACATTTCATTGCCGCAGATGCGCACGACCACGGGCAAGCCCGGGGCCCCCTCCTTTACCGCTGATATCGCTTCCCTGGCAAAACGCAACCGGTCCTGACCATACTGATCATCCCTCTTGTTGATCTTTGCGTTGAGGAATTGAGAAATGAGGTACCCGTGACCAGCCTGGACCTCAATCAGATCAAACCCGGCCTCCACCGCCTTTTCGGCCGCAGCCCTGTATCCCGAGAGGATCGTGCCTATCTCCTCTTGGGTCAGGGATTCCGCCTCCTGGCCGCTTGAGGCGCAGGTGATGACGGAAGGGGCCCTGGGGGTGCCGCCCATCGCCTTGGGATTGGCGGCCGCGCCGGCATGGTTCAGATGAAGGCAGGCAAGGCGGTCTTCCTGGTGGATGACGTGAACGATCTTTTGGAGTTCTTGAGCGCTTTGGGCAAGATGGATACAGAGTTGCTTGGGATGCTCCCTGCCCTCCGGCGTGACAGAGACGGGTTCCAAAATCAGCATTGCCGGGCCTTGCTCGGCGATTTGCCGGTAAAAGACAAGTTGCCGGTCCGTTACCGTCCCATCCGGCATGCCATAGCCGAGCTTGACCGGCGGAAAAACAAACCGGTTGGCCAGCTCCACGTGACCCAGAGAAAACCCCTCAAACATGCTTTCCATGGCTGACTCCTTTGTCCCTTTTCTAGTTTCTAAGCCTTTTACACCCGGTTCCCCCCGATCCCCCGTGGACTTTCGGGGGGAAAATCCTCTTTTTGGTTTGCTATCTTCTCTTGTTTGGCTCGGGCACGCATCCTGTCATCACAAATCTTGGGCTGGATAAAGACTGGTCCAGATAGGCCTCCAGAACTTCATTCACCTCTCCGCGAATAAAGGGGATCACCCGAATTCCGTAACCTTCTATAAGGGTGGAGTAGAAATAGGAAATGGCACCGCAGACAAGTATCTTTATGTCGAGATCAGCCAGTTTTCTGGCTCGATAGAAGAGCGACTCCTGGTCGAAGTAATCATATCGGAGGCCCTGTATTTTCTGATTATGGATCTGCGCGACAAGCAAGTGCCGGGCTGAATCAGCCACGGGAGAAATCCGGTTGTCCCAGACGGTCACTGCCATCTTCATGGCCCCTCTTCCTCCTGAAATAGGAAATGAGCAAAGGTCGTGCCATCATGGGAAAAAGGGGAAGAGACGACAATAATCTATGAATTTTCGGCAGGTTATATCAAAACAAGGCGAGAGAAAATAATATCGCATTCTTGCATTAAAAAGAGAGAAAAGGTCGCAGCAATGCAACTAAAAGCGTCCTTACCAGGATATTGTAGGAACCGCGCCCTACCTGTCTTTTAGATCTGGAGAGGGAGATGGGGATGAAACCAAAGGGCTCCTGTAGGCCTCCCTATTTGGCCCGGGCCTTCGTGACCATCCAACCGGCAAAGGTTTTGGCGTCTTCCAGGTCAGCCTCATCCGGGTGTCCTGCTGCGCTGCGGGCCTCCAAGGCCCACTCCCTGTGCTCGGCCTTATTCATGAGGGCGTCAATGATGCTGGATTTGACCTTCCCCCGGCATCCAAAGGTCCCCATGACCTTCAGATTTGAAGCCAGACTCACGGCATAATAAAACGCCGTAATGGCCAGTTCTCCACCTCTCAGAGAACCGTGGGTGGCAAAAAATGCCACCCGTTTGCCTTCAGGAATCCCCTTGATGAAGGATTCCATTTTGCCCGGAACGCTGTGGGATTGGACCGGAAAGCCGCAGAAGATGAGGTCATACTGATCTGTATTTGCAACCTCTTTGACGGGGGCGATATCTTTTTCCGCCTGTTCAATGCCCTCATAAATCGCTTCAGCTACCTTCTCCGTATTCCCGGTTTCGGAATAGTAAGTGACGAGCGCCTTCATATCCCCCTCCTTAGACAGAGAATTTTTCAAAAAAGATTTACAGGATTTCGGCGCCAATTGCAAGTGCTTTGAAGGCCCTCCCCCGGAATTGATCCATCAAAGCAGGTCTTGGGCAAAAAAAAGTTTGACTTCGTATAACCCCTGTGCTAATTTTTCAAAAAAAATGAATGACAGTTCATTCACAACTGCGTCCAGCCCACAGCCTTCGGGTTCGGGGGACGCGGTTTCTCAGATGGGAAAAAAGGAGGTCATCTCATGGAAAGAAGGATAGAAAAGGCCGGTGTGATCGGGGCAGGGGTCATGGGTGCGACCATTGCCGCCCACATGGCCAATGTGGGGATAGAAACCCTACTTCTCGATATCGTGCCCCCCCAACTCACGCCGGAGGATGAGAAAAAGGGTCTCACCGAAGAAAGCCAGGGATTTAGAAACAAACTGGCGCAAAATGGATTGAATACGGCCCTTAAATCAAAACCTGCATCCTTTTATGTACCCGAAAACGCGAAGCTCATTACCACGGGGAACCTGGAAGACCACCTGGAGTGGCTGAGTGACGTGGACTGGATCATTGAGGTTGTGGTGGAACGGCTTGATATCAAGCAAAAAGTCTTCGAAAAACTCGAAACCGTGATACGGCCCGGAACCGTTGTTACCTCCAATACATCGGGCATCCCCGCAGCCGCCATGTGCGGGGGTCGGTCAGAGAATTTCCGGAAACACTTCGCCATCACCCACTTCTTCAACCCCCCTAGGTACATGAAACTCTTGGAACTTGTACCGGGCCCGGACACCCTTCCCGAAGTCATGGATACCCTGGCGGAGGAATGTGAAAAGGCCCTCGGAAAAGGGATAGTCTATGCAAAGGATACGCCCAATTTCGTGGCCAACAGAATCGGCACCTACAGTCTGTTCAGTGTATTCCAGGCCATGACAGACCTGGGGCTGAGTATTGAGGCGGTAGACCGGCTGACGGGGCCGGTGGTGGGGAATCCCAAAAGCGCCTCTTTTAGAACCGCCGATCTGGTCGGGCTCGATACCCTTTTACACGTGGCGGACAATGTCTACAACGGGGCACCCCAAGACGAGAAGCGCCACATGTTCGAGGCCCCTGACTTCGTCAAGAAAATGATGGAAAAGAACCTCCTCGGAGATAAATCCGGACAGGGGTTTTATAAGAAAACAAAGGATGAAGGAGGCAAAAAGCAGATCCTGTCCATTGACTATGAAACCCTTGAACACACTCCCCAGGAAAAGGTGAGGATTTCTTCTCTGGAAAACGCCAAAAACCTCTCCACCACAGAGGAAAAGATAAGATCCATGTATTACGCCGGTGACAAGGGAGGCGCCTTTACCTTCCGCACCCTGTCCGAGACCCTCATTTACTCGGCCAACCGGATCCCTGAAATCGCGGACAACATCGTCAACATAGACAACGCCATGAAATGGGGCTTTGCCCGGAAACTGGGGCCTTTTGAAGTCTGGGATGCCCTGGGTGTAGCCAAATCCGTGACCAAGATGAAGGAGGCGGGATATGAAATCCCGAGTTGGGTCCAGGACATGCTGGACAGCGGCAAGGAATCCTTTTACAAGAAAGAGGCGGGGGCCCCTTATTTCTATGAGCCAAGCTCCAAGGATTACAGGGAAGTCCCCCTCAAGCCCGGCGTGATTCTCCTCTCTTCCCTTAAAGACAGACAGAAAACGGTTGCCACAAATCCCGGGGCCACCCTCATAGACCTTGGGGATGGCGTGGCCTGTCTGGAATTCCATACCAAAATGAACGCCATTGGTGCCGATATCATCAACATGATAGGGAAAGCGGCCCGTATTGTGTCCACCGATTTTGAGGGCCTGGTGATTGCCAACCATGCGGATAATTTCTCTGTGGGGGCCAACCTGGCCATGGTCCTTTTCGCCGCCCAGCAAGCGGAATGGGATGAGCTCGACGGGTCCATTAAGGCCCTTCAGGACGCCCTTATGAAACTCAAATACCTGGATAAGCCCGTGGTGGCCGCCCCGGCCGGTATGGCTCTGGGCGGAGGGTGTGAAGTATGTTTGGCCGCCGACCGCGTTCGGTACGCCGCAGAAACGTATATGGGGCTTGTAGAGGTTGGTGTCGGGGTCCTTCCTGCGGGAGGGGGGTGCAAGGAGTTACTGCTGCGCAACACGGAGCACCTTTTCGAAGTCCAGAGGGGGGGTCTGTATCCAAAACAAATTGAGCTTATGCCCTTTGTAGCCAGGGCCTTTGAGACCATCGCAATGGCCAAGGTGGCCACTTCCGGCCCGGAGGCGGTCAAACTGGGCTACTTGAGGCCTACCGATAAAATGACGGTGAACAGGGATTACCTGATCCATGATGCCAAGCGCACGGTCCAGGCCATGAATATGGAAGGCTATAACCCGCCCAGGCCCCAGGATGAGATCCGGGTGGCGGGAGAAAACACCTTCGCCATGATCAAGCTGGGTCTGTGGTCCATGCATGAGTCGGGCTTTATCACCGACCATGACGTGACCGTCGCCACCAAGGTGGGTTATGTCTTGTGTGGCGGCCGCGTCTTCGCCGATACAAAGGTGAGTGAGCAATACCTCCTTGATCTGGAAAGGGAGGCCTTTTTGAGTCTCTGTGGTGACCCCAAGACACAGGCCAGAATGCAGCATATGCTCACCACTGGAAAGCCGCTTAGGAACTAAGACGGCCCTTTTTCCATGACAATTTTCAGAGGGAGGAAGAAATATGAGAGAAGCCGTAATCGTTGCTGCCTGCAGAACGGCAGTAGGCAGGGCCCCCCGCGGAATGCTCAAAGAAACGCGACCGGAGCATATGGGCTGCGCGGTGTTGGGCGATCTGCTGAAGAGGGCCGGGGACCTCGACCCCATGCTTATAGATGATGTAATTATAGGATGTACCTTTCCCGAGGCCACCCAAGGGCTCAACCTTGGTCGCGTCCTGGTCATGTCCATGGGGTGGCCGGACAGAATTCCGGGCATGACGGTGAACCGGTTCTGTTCCTCAGGGCTCCAGGCCATTGCCATCGGCGCCGAAAAAATCATGTGCGGTTATGCCGACGTGGTGATCGGCGGTGGTGTTGAAAGCATGAGCCAAATCCCCATGGGAGGAAGCATGATGTATCCCAACCCCGCCCTTGTGGATGTGAGACCCGGTGCCTTTACCGGAATGGGCCTGACCGCTGAGAACGTGGCCGAAAAATACCAAATCAGCCGCGATGAACAGGATGAATTCGGGGCCAAGAGTCAGCAAAAGGCCGAAGCCGCCATCAAAGCCGGTCGGTTTAAAAGCCAGATTGTCCCCTTGACTATTAAGAAGCAGAAGGCATTGGAAAACGGGCGCTTTGATTATGACGAAGTGATCTTTGATACGGACGAGGGCATGCGCCCTGGCACAACCAAGGAAAGCATTTCCAAAATCCGCCCGGCCTTCAAGCCCAACGGTACGGTAACGGCGGGCAACTCCAGCCAGACCAGTGACGGAGCGGCGGGCGTGGTTCTCATGTCCAAGGAAAAGGCCAAGGAACTGGGTCTCAAGCCCATGGCCACTTTTCGGTGGCATGTAGCGGAAGGTTGTCCCCCCGAATATATGGGTGTAGGCCCTTCTGTCGCCATCCCCAAGGTACTCAAGGTCTCGGGCATGTCCCTGGACCAGATCCAACTGATCGAACTCAACGAGGCCTTTGCAGCCCAGGCCATCTACTGTATCCGTGAACTCGGGATCAACGAAGAAATTACCAACGTCAATGGCGGCGCCATTGCATTGGGGCACCCCCTGGGCTGTACGGGCGCCAAGCTGACCACCCAGCTCATCTATGAAATGCAGGAACGGAAACTCCGATGGGGTCTGGTATCCATGTGCATCGGCTTTGGGATGGGCGCGGCGGCCATTTTTGAGATTGAGAACCATAAATAGGATTTCACGAATCACACCGGTGAGAACAAGGAGGATAAGACATGCCTATTGACAGGATTTTTGCAGGGGGTGAATTCTTGATCTCCCCTGTCTCCCCTGAGGAGGTGTTTACACCTGAGGATTTCACGGATGAACATCGCATGATCTATGAAACGGCTAAGGATTTCGTTGAAAAGGAGGTTCAGCCCAATATCGACGCCCTTGAAGAAAAGAACCACGACCTGGTCCTTAAGATATTGTCTACCGCAGGAGAACTGGGTCTCATCAGCACGGACATCCCTGAAGAGTATGGTGGTCTTGGCCTGGATAAGGTGAGCACCACCATTGTGGCCGAGGTGATGGGCACAGCAGGTTCCTTTGGTGTGGTTTACGGGGCGCACACGGGCATTGGGACCCTCCCCATTGTATATTTTGGTAACGAGGAGCAGAAGCAAAAATATCTGCCCAAACTCGCCTCAGGAGAATGGTGCGGCGCATACTGCCTTACAGAACCGGCGGCCGGTACAGATGCCCTGAACGCCAAGACCAAGGCGGTCCTCTCCGACGACGGGAGAAACTATATTCTTAACGGTGAAAAGATGTTTATTACCAATGCGGGTTGGGCCAGCAGTTTTGTTTTGTACGCCAAGGTGGACGGCGAGGCCTTTACCGGTTTTATCGTTGAGAAGGATTTTCCCGGCGTTTCCACGGGAAAAGAGGAAAAAAAGATGGGGGCCCACGGCTCCTCAACCCGGCCCGTCATCCTGGAGGACGCCAAGGTACCGGTTGAAAACATGCTCTTCGAAATCGGCAAGGGCCACAAAATCGCCTTCAACATCCTCAATATCGGCCGATGGAAACTGGGGGCCAGTGCGGTCGGGGGCTGCAAGGCATGCATTACAGAGGCGGTAAAATACGCCAACGGGCGGTTCCAGTTTCAGGTGCCCATCAGCTCTTTCGGCATGATCAAGACCAAATTGGCCAACATGGCCATCAGGACCTACATGTGTGACAGCACCATGTATCGCCTCGCCGGGATGTTCGATGCCAAGCTGGGCACCCTGGACAGTGAGGCCAAGAAGAAGGGCGAAGAAAACGCCAAGGCCATTGAGGAATATGCGGCGGAATGTTCCATCACCAAAGTTTACGGTTCAGAATGCCTTGATTACTGTGTGGACGAGTACGTCCAGACCTTGGGGGGTTACGGCTTCTGCGCGGAATACCCGGCTGAACGCTATTATCGCGATTCCCGGATCAACCGGATCTGGGAAGGAACCAACGAGATCAACAGGATGCTTGTTCCCGGGACATTCATGAAAAGGGCCTTTCAAGGGAGGCTCGACCTCCTTTCCGCGGCCCAGGCCGTGGCAGGGGAGATTCTCACCTATTCCCCCCTCTCAGTTGAGCTGCCTGATACGCCCCTGGCCCTCCAGGAGCATATGGTGAAGATGAGCAAAAAGGTCGCCCTCATGGCGGCGGGAGCGGCGGTGCAGAAATTGGGTGCCAATCTGGAAAAGGAACAGGAAATCCTGGCGAGAATCGCCGATATGGCTATTGAGATCTTTGCCATGGAAAGCGGGCTCTTAAGGACCCTCAAGATCATCTCCAAGGAAGGGGAGGAAAAGGCCAAATACCAGATTATGGCGGTCAAGGTTTACATCGATGAAATGATCCCCAATATTGAACTCTGGGCCAGGCAGATCTTGGCTCATTTGGAAGAAGGTGACAACCTCAGGACCCAGTTGGCCGGGCTCAAAAAATTGGCCCGCTATGAGCCCATCGACGCCATAGGAATTAAACGGGCCGTTGCGGAGCGGATTATTGAATTGGAATCATACCCCTTCTAATTTCGACAAAAATTTTATATTATTAAAAGAGGGGTTGCCTTCGGGCAGACCCTCTTTTTGCTTTTTGCCCCTTCTGCACCACAGAGGGACCCAGAACCCTGTGGCCGGGGTGAGGTCTTTTCATGGCTTTTGACATCAAAAAACTCAGAAATATTGGCATCAGTGCCCACATTGACTCGGGGAAAACAACCCTGACGGAAAGGATCCTCTTTTATACCAAAAGGATTCCCGTCATCCACGAGGTCAAGGGCAAGGACGGTGTCGGCGCCAAAATGGATTCCATGGAACTGGAGAGGGAAAGGGGAATTACCATCGCCTCCGCCGCCACCTATTGCCGCTGGAAAGGTTGCCAGATCAATATCATAGACACACCCGGGCATGTGGACTTCACCATAGAAGTGGAACGGGCCTTAAGCGTGATGGATGGGGCCATACTGGTCCTTTGTGCCGTGGGCGGGGTTCAATCCCAGTCCATTACGGTGGACCGACAGATGAACCGTTATGGGGTCCCCCGCATCGCCTTTATCAATAAATGTGATCGAGCAGGGGCGTCTCCCTATAAGGTGGTGGAACAGCTGCGAAGGAGATTGGACCACAACCCGGTCCTCATGCAAATCCCCATCGGACTGGAGAACCGGCTCTCGGGGATCGTTGACCTGGTTTCCTGGAGGGCCTTCTACTTCGAAGGACCCCATGGGGCCGAGGTCCGGGAAGGGGAGATTCCCTCTTCACTGGCCGATGAGGCAAAGGCAAGAAGAGAAGAATTATTGGATGCGGCTTCCATGTTTTCCGACCGCCTCATGGAGGCTATTTTTGAGGATGGTGTCACAGAGGATTTGGTGTACACGGCTGTGAGGGCCGGGAGCCTTTCCAGGGAAATAACCCCAGTCTTCCTTGGGTCGGCGTACAAAAATATCGGGATTCAGCCCCTGCTGGACGGGGTCAACCGCTATCTCCCATCACCGGACCAGGTGGAACACACGGCCCTGGATCTGGACCAGAATGAAAGGCCGGTCCCTCTCGTAAGCGAGCCCGCCCTTCCTGTGGTGGCCATTGCCTTCAAATTGGAGGTCACCCCTTATGGTCAGCTCACCTACCTCAGGATGTACCAAGGCAAGATCAAAAAGGGCGATGATCTGATCATCACGCGGACCAAGAAAAAGATCAAAGTGGGAAGACTGGTCCGCATGCATGCCTCTGAGATGGAGGATATATCCACGGCCTATGCCGGAGAGATTGTGGCCCTTTTCGGTGTGGACTGCCACTCGGGCGATACCTTTACAGACGGACGGTTACCTTACACCATGTCTTCCATGTTCGTACCCGACCCTGTCATCTCCCTGAGTATTGATCCAAAGGATCATAAGTCTCAAGACAATATGTCAAAGGCTCTCAACCGCTTTACCAAAGAGGACCCTACCTTTCGATCCTATGTGGACCAAGAGTCGGGGGAGACCATTGTTTCAGGCATGGGTGAACTCCATCTTGAGGTATACATTGAGCGGATGAGAAGGGAATTTAACGCCGAGGTGGTCACCGGCCCCCCCCAGGTCGCTTACAGGGAGGCTATCAGTACCAAGGCCTCCTTTGACTATACCCATAAAAAGCAGACCGGCGGAGCCGGCCAGTACGGCCGGGTGGCCGGGTATATGGAACCCAACGAGGAAGGAGTCTATGAATTTGTCAACGAGGTGAAAGGGGGCGCCATACCTACGGAATTTCTCCCTGCCGTGGACAAGGGTTTTCAATCCTGTCTGGCAAAGGGAGCTGTCATCGGATACCCCGTCCTCGGCATGCGGATTGTGGTCAACGACGGCCAGGCCCACAGCGTGGACTCCTCTGAGAGGGCCTTCGCCCAGGCCGCTGTAGGGGCTTTTAAGCAGGCCTATAAGCGGGCCAAACCGGTCATTCTTGAGCCCATCATGAAAGTCAGCGTCGAGTGCCCCCCGGAATTTCAGGGCAACGTCATGTCTTCTATCAATCAGCGCAGGGGGCTCATCGCCAGCTCTACGGAGACAGGCGTCTTCACCGCCATTGAAGCCGAAGTCCCCTTGGCGGCCATGTTCGGTTATGCCACCGTACTTCGGTCCCTGACCCAGGGAAAGGGAGAGTTTACCATGGAATTCTCCCGGTATGCCAGGTTGCCAGAGGCCCTGGCAGAGGACTTGAAAAAAAGCATTTCACAGGGGCCAAAAGGGGGAAAAGGGTCATGAAGGAATTCATTTCTGTCAGTCCGTTGAAAATCCTGGAAAAATCCTCCCGGGGTGAGTTGGGCCCCGGCAATTTGGGGGTCCTGATTGCCCGGGCCGGGGTCGGGAAAACGGCCTGTCTCATTCATATCGCCCTGGATAAGATCTTTCGTCGCCAAAAGTTGATCCACGCCTCCCTGGAAGCAGGACCGGAAAAGGTTACGTCCTTTTACAGTGTCATCTATTCGGAGCTGGTGAAAGTCCTTGATATCAAAGACCCTCAGGTGCACCGGCTCCTCATTGATAAGAACAGGATGATCCTCGCCTATCTGAACCAAAGCTTCAAAATAGATCACCTCCGGCGGAACATCAAAAACCTTATCGAAAACCTTGACTTCAAGCCGGACGCCCTGATCCTGGACGGGCTTGATTTTGAGCGGACAGAGCGGTCTCTTTTTAAGGACTTCAAAAACCTTGCCCAGGTATTTGGAGTGGAAATATGGTTTTCCGCCCTGTCTCACAGACACATCACCGAGACCAACAAACGGGGCATCCCTTATCCGTGTCTCCACATTGACGCTCTTTTCAACATCATCATTCACCTCCAGCCTGAACCCTCGGGCATCGCCTTAAAGCTTTTGAAGGACCATGAAGGTCCTCCCTCCCCTCCAGTGGCAATTAGACTGGATCCCAACACCCTTCTGGCCCTGGATTAGCCCCGTTATTGCAAACGCATTCAGTTCCTAGACATATAAGTACAGTAAAAACAGAAACTTATGTCATTTTATATCCAGGGTCTGGATACCACTATCGGTGCATTCCAGATTTAAAGCGTTAAAAGCGGCCTTTGAAGTCATAGAAGGCAGGATGGAGAATGCT
>Ga0180431_10007157_pt1 | contig 13069 bp, 16 predicted proteins | sample SS_ome_11_FD_132459 | JGI IMG/M metagenome (GOLD analysis project Ga0180431, IMG submission 132459) | Hypersaline lake sediment archaeal communities from the Salton Sea, California, USA - SS_1_MS_1 metaG | ecosystem: Environmental > Aquatic > Non-marine Saline and Alkaline > Hypersaline >... | reverse complement strand
TCCTGTTCATATTGGTGGGTCACCTGCGCGAGAACCGTTGCGAGTTCGGGACTGTCGGGTGGCAGGGTCGCACCCGACGGGGCGTGGGTGGCGCTCAGTCTGGCGAAATCCTCGGGGCTGCCGGCGGCGATACCTTGAGACGGGTTCGGCACCACCGGGACGCTACCCGGCCCGGGACACCGGCGGCGCGGGCACGTGCACAATCGCCCACCTCTGCGCGACAACCGCGGTGGCGGCCGATATCGAAGTGTGAACCCCGCCGGGCTGTTCCGGTGTTCGCTGCACCCGCCGCGTCACACTGAAAGCGCTGTGCCGGTTTCTGTTTCGGCGAAGGCAACGACATCTGCGGCGACGGTGTAATCACACGCGAGTGCCGATCTGCCGGTCAGCACCGGGGCGCCGCGCATCCCGAACCTGCCGGTCACACCGACATAGCTGCCCGGTGGGATGGGTTCGGTGAGGCAGTACAGCGTGGGGGCTGCCCCCTCGTCGATGTCATTGGCCAGCCGGCCGGCCGCGGCCTTGACCGTCCGGTGCAGCAGCGACATCACCGGCGAGTCGGAGACGTTCGACAGATTCGACGCCACCCAGCCGGGGTGGGTCAGCTGCGCCACAACCGGGGATTCGGCGGCCCGCAGCCGGCGGTCGAGTTCCAGACCCCACAGCATCATCGCCAGTTTCGAGCGGCCGTAGGCGCCCATCACCGTCCATTTGTGGCTGCGCAGGTGCATATCCTCAAGCCGCAGGGTGGCCGACCGGTGTGCCTCGGAGCCGACGTTGATGATCCGCGAACGCACCCGGGCCAACAGCAGGTTCGTCAGGGCGAACGGCCCGAGCATGTTGGTGCCCAACATCATCTCGAACCCGTCGGCCGTCTCGGTGCGGTGCTGGGTCACCACCCCGGCGTTGTTGATCAGCACGTCGACGTCGCCGTCGATCAGACCGGGGAACGCCCGCACCGATGCCAGGTTCGCCAGATCGAGTTCGACCACCGACGTCGAACCACCCATCTCCGCGGCCCGTTGGCGGCCGAGTTCGGTGTTGCGCACCGCCAGGATCACCTCGGCGCCCGCCCTGGCCAGCGCGGTGGCCGTCCCCAGCCCGACGCCGCTGGTCGCGCCGGTGACGATGACCCGTTTGCCGCCCTGATCGCCGAGTCGCTCCGCCGCCCACGTCGATGTCACGGACTCAACCCTACGGCCGGCTGCCCGCGGGCCCGGCTGCGCCTTACCCTGGCCGGGTGGCTGCCATATGAAGACACCCCGCGTGCGGATGACACCGCCAACGCTGCTCGGTGCCGGCGTGGTGTTGTGCATCACGGCCCTGACCGGCTGCGGCAAGGGCGCCGACCAGAACCCGGGCATTGCGTCCGGCCCCGTTCGCGATGACCTGTACTCCCTGGACGAGTCGATGCTCATCGACGAGGGGTCGGTTCCCCCGCTGACCGGCACCAGCTGGGGCGCCATGGTGGCGGTACCGCGCGGTCAGGAGCCCGTGGTGTCACCGGCGGGGTGCGAGGTGTTCCTGTCCCAGGGCGCCGCCGTGCAGAAGGGCCTGGCGATGCGCTCCTCGAAGAACGCCGCCATCGGCGTCTCGCTCACCGTGCCCACCGAACGTGCGGATCTGGCGGCCCTCTACGAGCGGTGCCGGGTCTTCACCTTCATCGCGCCGGGCGCAGAATCGTCGGTCGCCCTGGAACCGTGGGCCGTCGACGGGTTACCCGACGGCACGATCAGCACACTGATGCACTGCCGGACGGTCCGGGGTGAGCAAATACTGGAGTGGGATATCGCGGCCATCATGGGGTTTCACCGCGGCGTCCTGGTCACCGCCCAGTACACCCCCGGGCCGCAGGGCGGTGACTTCGACTCCGCACTGGCCTCCCAGCTCGATGGGGTCTACCTGGCCCAGATCGCGAAACTGGGCTGAGCACCCCGACACAACTCAACACAGACGGCCACCTGGTTCGACCCAAGCCCGGGTTGTCCTGATCGGTGCCAGACTGGTCCTACGACATAGACCGGCGCGGCACGGCACGGCCCGGCCGCGGCGGACAGGAGAGGAAACCGCAATGTTGCTGGACGGGATCAATCACATCGCCTGGCTGTCCAAAGACGTGGTCCGGCTCTCCCGGTTCTATGCCGAGGTGTTCGACGCCGAGGTCGGCCCGACCCGCCCGCACGGTCAGAGCCCCGGCGAGACCATGACGGTGATTCGGATCGGCCCGCACACCGAACTCAACATCTTCGTGATCGAGGGCAACACCGAGGCCGACCGACAGACTCCGATGTGGGGTCGCGGCCGCATCGATCACATCGGCTTGCAGGCCGCCTCGCCGGAGGCCTTCGCCGCCATCCGGCAGCGCCTGATCGACAACGGCGCCAGCGACGGCACCGTCAACGACTTCGGAACGGTGCGCAGTATGTTCTTCCGCGACCCCGACGGCCTGGAAGGCGAAGTCCTGCTTCCCAAGAGCTGATCCACCGAACGACGGCACGAGGGGACAACTCATGGCAGATCTGTGCGGCACCGATGCGGTGCTCGCCACCCGCACCCCCGGACGGGTGTGAGGTGCGCGTCGGAATCGTGGGCGCGGGAATGGCGGGTTTGTCCTGCGCCGACGCCCTGACCCGGCAGGGCCACGACGTGACGTTGTTCGACAAGGGACGAGGACCGGGCGGCCGCATGTCGACCCGGCGGTTGCCGACATCCCAGGGCGAGGCCCACTTCGATCACGGGGCCCAGTACTTCACCGCCCGCGATCCGGCGTTTCACACCTGCGTGCAAAACTGGCTTGCCGAGGGCGTCGTAGCGCCTTGGCCGGCCGCGGCCGCTGGGGCTCATGTCGGTGTACCCGCCATGAACGCACCGGTTCGGCGGCTGGCCCACGGCCTGGACGTTCGGTGGTCGACGCGGGTCACGAAGGCCGAACGGGCGGAACGGGGCTGGCAACTGTCGGTTGACACCGGCGATATTCACGAGGTGGAAATGGCGGTCATCGCGGTGCCCGCCGAACAGGCGGCCGCACTGCTCGCGCCGGTCGCGCCGGATCTGGCCGCGCAGGCCGGTGCCGCCGTCAGCGAACCATGCTGGACGGCCATGGCCGCCTTCGCCGAACCCGTTGCGGTGGAGCGCGATTGCTGGACGGGCGACGATGTCATGGGCTGGGCTGCGCGAAACTCCGCCAAGCCGGGGCGTGCCGGCCCGGAAAGCTGGGTGGTGCAGGCCAGCCCGCAGTGGTCCCGGCACCATCTCGAGGACGAACCCGATGAGGTCGCCGCGGCCCTGACGACGGCGTTGGCGACGAGGCTGGACGTCGTGCTGCCACCCCGGATCGGAACCGCGGGCCACCTGTGGCGCTTCGCGCGGTGCGCCACGGGCGGACCGGGCCCGATCCTCGATCCCGAGCGTCACCTCGGGCTCTGCGGTGACTGGCTGATCGGCCCGCGGGTCGAGTCGGCCTGGCTCTCGGGAGCGCAGCTCGCCGAGGGTATCGCGGCAAGTATCGACCTGGGCCGGTAGGGAGTTCGATCCGTGTACGGCAGCGGCAACTTGCGCGGCCACGTCCGGATTCTGACGGCTGTCCTCCTCGCGGCGGCCGTGGCGCTCGGCGCGGACACCGCCGGGCTGATCCCGCAGGCCCGCACCATTTCCGGTACCTACGCGGCGTTGTTGGCCGCATCGACCGACTTGGGCGCCGCCCGGGACGGCCTCGTCCAGGTGACCGCGGAGTTGCGCGACGGTGCCGACCCGAATCGTCTCGCCGAGTGGTCGCACCGCCAGGGCCTCGATTTCCGCTGGCACGACGGTGAGCCGTGGGCTGTGATCGAGGGGCCGCCGGCCGCGGTTGCCACGGCCTTCGACGTGCCAGTCCACGACTATCGCGGGCGGGACGGGGAGGTGTTTTACGCCCACCGTGGCGGCCGACTGCGTGGGCACCGAGGTTGCGTCGCATGACCGCCGCGTCGGCCAGCGCCGTGCTCAGCGGCACCACCCCGGCGGGCGGCCAACGCAGCGAGCATGTCCAGGCCGGCGTGGCTGCGCCAGTCCAGGACAACGGTTTTGCCGCCGTGGGCAATCCGCACCAGGCCGGCCTGCTGCAACCGCTTGAGCGCCTCGCGCACCGAGTGCCGGTTGACCTCCAAGGCCAGGGCCAGTTCGCGTTCTGAGGGCGCCGGCCGCTCGGCTGGCCATCGGCCGCTGAGAATTTCGTCAACGAGGCGGGCGAACACCGTGTTGGACACCGTGCCCTCGCTGCGAGGTATGGGTTCCATATCCGTTACTGCGATCAAAATCCATTACTGCGATCAAACCATGTGCCGATCCGACCATGTGCGCTGCGGCACCCCTGATTGAACCAGTCGCCGTCGCGAAGCACCTCAGCCAAGAGCTGTTGGCGTTGTATGTTGACTATAAACATCACCAACATCGGAGCTATTGTGTCGGTAACGCAGATCGACCTCGATGATGACGCTCTCGCCAACGTCATGCGCATCGCCGGCGTCCACACCAAAAAAGAAGCCGTCAACCTGGCCATGCGCGACTACGTCGAAAGGTTCCGCCGTATCCAGGCGCTCGCGCGATCCCGTGAACACGCCAAGGCCTGGGACTACGAGGGCTGGCTCACTGGGCGCGTTGACGAGAAATCCACCGGCGGGTGATCTCATTCCTGGTGGACTCCTCGGCGGTCTGGCGGCTGCAACGCCAGCCGAAACTCACCGAGTCCTGGACCGCGGCATTGCTCGGCGGCGCCATCGGATCCTGCGAACCGCAGCGCGCGGAGTTCCGCCGTTCCGCCCGCAATGGCGACGAATTCGACCAGATGAACGAAATGTTCGGTGATCTTTACCCTGACGTTTCGGTCCCAAAATCCGTGTGGCTATGGGTTGACTCGGCACAACACCGACTCGCCGCCGTGGGTGCCGCCCGCGCCCTGTCGGTAGTCGATCTGCTGATCTGCGCGACCGCCTCAGCACGGGGCCTGGTGGTCCTGCACGACGAGGCCGACTTCGACCTCGCGGCACGCCACCTCCGCGACGTCGACGTCCAGCGGGTCACCCGAGACACCCGCTGACCCGGCACGTAGGCGGCCGAGGCAACGATCTTCGGCGATGCGCGCCGGTGGGCTGCGCATAGGGTTGCGCCCGCGAGAACAGTCGCCGGCATCGGAGGAACACATGGCCAAGACAACCCCACCCGCCGCCCGATCCGCGGCCGCTCCGCAGGTCCGCCGCGACGTCCTGCCGATCCCCGACGTCGCACTCGTCGGCTTGACCACCTACGACGCCAAGAATCCCGACACCAGCTATCCGCCGATCACCACACTGCGCCCGCCGGCGGGGGCGCCGAACGTGCTGATCGTACTGCTCGATGACGTCGGCTTCGGTGCATCCTCGGCATTCGGCGGGCCGTGTGACACCCCGGTCATCGACCGTCTCGCCGGCAATGGGTTGAAGCTCAACCGTTTTCACACCACAGCGCTGTGCTCGCCGACCCGCCAGGCACTGCTGACCGGACGCAACCACCATTCGGTCGGTATGGGCGCGATCACCGAGATGGCGACCTCGGCCCCCGGCAACAACAGCATCAGGCCCAAGAACAAGGCACCGATCGCCGAGACCCTCAAACTCAACGGCTACTCGACCGTGCAGTTCGGAAAATGTCACGAGGTTCCGGGCTGGGAGGTCTCCCCCGTCGGGCCGTTCCACCAGTGGCCCACCGGGTCCGGATTCGAGTACTCCTACGGATTCGTCGGCGGGGAGGCCAACCAGTACCACCCCGGGTTGTACGAGGGCACCACCGCCGTGGAACCGCAGCGCACCCCCGAGGAGGGCTACACCCTCAACTCCGACCTCGCCGACCATGCGATCACCTGGGTCCGTCAGCAGAAGGCGCTGATGCCCGACAAGCCGTTACGTCTGAGTGATCTTTGGTGATCATCAGGCGCTCCTCTTGCGAGGTTCCTCGGCGATGCGTTCGCGCGTCGCGTTGGTTTTGCCCTCACTGCTCGCGGCCGCCGTTTTACGGGTGGTCTTACGCGAACTCCTCAGGCGGTCGGACATGCCGACTGTCTGAGCCGCCGTCTCCGGGGCTGTCCCCGGAACTGCTGACGTGCGGGGGCGACGCCCTGACTGGGCGTCGACTGGCAGGTCCGGCCAGTCGCGGAGGTTGCGGGCCGCGTTGATGTCGCGGTCCACGTCTTCACCGGTGATCGGGCAGCGAAAGACTCTGTCCATCTTGATCTTCCCCGAATCCCGCTTGCTTTCCAGCCGGCACGGCGAACCGTCGGACTGAAAGCACCCGTGATGGATCTGACTGGAAGGGAACCAGCGATCCGCCACCGTGAGGGTTGTGCCGTGACGGGCGGTTTTGTAGACCAACTGTGGTTTGACCAGACCCATCGCGGCGTCGGAGACCGAGCGGCGGAAAGCTCGCCGCCCCATGCTCCGTTTCATGGCGGCCACGTCGAGGTCCTCGATCACAACGTGGCCGTACTCACTCGCCAACTCGGTGGTGAGCTGGTGAGTGGCTTCCCGCCGCTGGTGCACACACCGGCGGTCGAGACGGGTCAGCTTGGCTTTCGCTGACTTCCACCCTCTTGAGCCGGGGATCCGGCGGGAAAGTTGTCGACCGGTCCGGCGGCGCTCACCAAGAGACGCGCGCAGTGGGGCCGGGTTTGCATACTCGATGATGGTCTCGTCACCGGTATTGGTGTCAACTGTGGCCACCGTCGCCAGGGTGCGTAGGCCGAGGTCCACACCCGCGCGAACCGCCGGATTCTTCGGCGCCGCGGCGCAGTGGGGGCTGCGTACGGAGTAGTTGACGGACACGAACAGTCTTCCCCACTGCTCGGAGAGGGTCATGTTCAAGATCCGGGCGCGCCCGCAAGCGAGATGTCGCTGAACGCGGCGGGTGTTCTCCATGGTGCGCAACGCTCCGATGACCGGGACCACGACGATTCTGCGGTCGTTGTCGAACTTCATCGTTCCGGTGGTGAACCGCACCCTGGGGCGGTCTTTGCGCCTCGACTTGAACCGCGGGAAACCGACACGTCGTCCTTTGCGGGTTCCCGCCTTGCTGGATTTCCAGTTGTTCAGCGCGGTCACCGCGTCGGCGATCCCGGTGGAGTAGCACTCCTTGCTGTTTTCCGACCACGAGGGGGCTACCTGGTCTTTGGCCCGGTTCCACTCCTTGCGCAGCGCGCCGAGTTCCCACGCCACCGACGGATGGTCGGGGTTGAGTTTGCGGGCGTCGATATCGGCTTTCACCTGTCCCAGCGCCCAGTTGAACGCTTTGCGGCGCGCACCGAAGTGGGCGCGGATCGCCGAGCGGCGTTCAGGATCATTCGGCCACTGCAGCTCGAACTTCGCCGCGGTGGTCGACCACCCCGTAGGTAGCGGCGTCCCTAGCTCGCCGTCTCTGGCGTAGCTGGCGGCGTCGCCGGAGTACAGGGAGAACAACGTCGAGACTGCCTCCACCGCGGCTCGGTGGGGCTCGAAGTCAGCCCCAACATCAACCCACCGAGAAAGCGGCACCGTCCCATCGGGGCGGGGACGGCCCGGGAGCTGAACACCGCCGGTGGCTTGGACGACTTTGGCCGCCTGGGCGCGGGTCCGCATCTCGACGATCACAGCGGCTCCGCCGCGGCCATCATCCGGGCGGCCCGATTGGCTGCAGCTCGTTTCCCATACAGCCGTGCGCAGAACGACGTCAGGATCTCGGTCATGTCGCGTACCAGATCGTCGTCGACTTCGGCGTTATCCACGACCACCAGTCTGCGTCCCTGGGCTGACAAGGCCGCTTCGATGTAGTCCACCGCGAAGCGCGCGAAACGGTCCCGGTGCTCCACCACGATGGTCCCCACCGCGGGGTCTCGCAGCAGCGCCAGAAACTTCTTACGCCGGCCGTTGAGTGCGGAGCCGACCTCAGTCACCACACGATCCACCGGAAGTCCCTGACCGGTGGCCCAGACCGTCACCCGCGCGACCTGGCGGTCGAGGTCGGACTTCTGATCGGCCGACGATACCCGTGCGTACACCACGGTCTCAGCGGAGGGCCGGTCCGCCGCCGGGGGATCCACCAGGATCAGCCCACCCACCTTGCGGGCGGGCACGGGGAGCTTCCCCTCTCGGAACCACCGGTACGCAGTGACCCGGGCGATGCCCTGGGATTCCGCCCACTCCGCGAGGCTCATACGAGCGCTACAGCACCCTATAGTGCTCCATAGATGGCTGATTCTGCATCAGATGGCATCCCTTCTTCATGTACTACGCCCCCGGTGCCACCCACGCCCCGCACCACGTGCCGGCCGAGTGGTCGGACAAGTACCGCGGACAGTTCGACGACGGCTGGGACGTATTGCGCGAAAGGATGCTGGCCCGCCAGAAGGACCTCGGGGTGATCCCCACCGACGCCGATCTGACACGCCGCCACGACGAGATCCCCGCCTGGGATGACATGCCGGATGAACTCAAGCCGGTGCTGGCCCGGCAGATGGAGATCTACGCCGGTTTCCTGGAGCAGACCGACCACGAAATCGGCCGCCTGATCGACGCCATCACCGATCTCGGCGTCCTGGACGACACGCTGATCTACTACATCATCGGCGACAACGGCGCGTCGGCGGAAGGCACACTCAACGGCTGCTTCAACGAGATGTGCACCCTCAACGGCATGCCCGGCATCGAGACCACCGAGTTCCTGCTCTCGAAGATCGACGACTTCGGCACCCCGGACGGCTACAACCACTATGCTGCCGGCTGGGCTCATGCGCTGTGCGCTCCCTACCAGTGGACCAAGCAGGTCGCCTCGCACTGGGGCGGCACCCGCAACGGCACCGTGGTGCACTGGCCGAACGGGTTGACCGACCCGGGCACGACACGCGATCAGTTCCACCACGTCATCGACGTGGTGCCGACGATCCTGGAGGCCGCGGGCATCCCGGCGCCGTTGTCGGTCAACGGAATTCAGCAGGCGCCGCTGGAGGGCGTGAGCATGATGGCCACCCTGCGCGACGGTGACGAACCGGAGTCCCACCTCGTCCAGTACTTCGAAATGATGGGCAATCGCGGGATCTACCACAACGGCTGGACCGCGGTCACCAAACACCGGACGCCCTGGAAAGCGGACGCGCCGGTCCCGTTCGACGACGACGTGTGGGAGCTCTACGGGCCCCAGGACTGGACCCAGGCCCATGACCGTGCCGCCGACGAGCCGCAGAAACTCGCCGAACTGCAACGCCTCTGGCTCATCGAGGCGGTCAAGTACAACGTGGTCCCACTCGACGACCGCGGCTTCGAACGGATCAATCCCGACATCGCCGGGCGACCCCAGCTCATCCGCGGCAACAGCCAACTGCTCTTCGACGGCATGCGGGTCAGCGAGCACTGCGTGGTCAACATCAAGAACAAGTCCCATTCGGTGACCGCGAATGTCGTGGTTCCCGACGGCGGCGCGGACGGCGTGATCGTCACCCAGGGCGGCCAGGCCGGCGGCTGGTCGCTGTACGTGCACGACGGCAGGCTCAAGTACTGCTACAACTTCTTCGGCATCCAGTACTTCGTCGCGACCGCCGAGACAGCCCTGCCGGCGGGCCCGCGCCAGGTCCGGATGGAGTTCTCCTGCGACGGCGGCGGGCTGGCCAAGGGCGGCGACGTCACCCTGTTCTACGACGGGAAGGCCGTCGGAAGCGGCCGGGTGGACGCCACGGTCCCGATGGCCTTCTCCGCCGACGAGGCCTGCGACGTCGGGTCGGACACCGGGTCACCGGCCTCCCCAGACTACGGACCCACCGGAAACCGGTTCACCGGCACCATCGAGTGGGTGCAGATCGACATCGGTGCCGACAGCCACGACCACCTGATCTCCGCCGAGGACCGGGTGAACCTCGCGATGGGCAAGCAGTAACGTCGCCGATCAGAAGACGATCAACTCGGCCCTCACCGAGGCCGAGGAGCAGTTCGTCACCACCCTGCTGGTCGCGCCACCATCGAATCAACGACGGCATGCGGGATCTCGGTGCACAACAGCGCCTGGCCCTCCACGATCAGCACCGGGCGCTTCTCGGACGTGCCGTAGTAGACGTCCACCGCCTCCAGGGACTGATCGTTCTCCAGTACAACGACACCGGAATGCGTTGCGCGGTAATACGAATGCGGATGCCCTTCCCACTCGTCCATGGTCGCCAGCTGATGGCCGGTCAGGGCCAGCACCGGATGGACCTCGACCCGGCCGGGCAGTCGCATCAGGGTGGCGATCACCGAGCCGTCACGATGCCGACGCGCGTCACACCAGACCGCAGCCCACCCGATGACCGCCGCCCGCAGGGCGATGACGCTCTGCCCGTCGAAGAAATCGGGTTGGCTCAGTAACTTGTCGACATCGGGATTGGAACCGTAGGCCAGCACCAGATGGCGGTCAGCGAGATCGACAGCCGCGCCGGTCTCACGGTCACTCCAGCCCTGGCCGTCGGTCTGCAGGCCGCGCAATTCACCGTCGGGTTCCAGCTGCCACGACCCGGTGGGCCGCATGCCGGGGTAGTCGGCCGGCGCGGTTGGCGTCATATCGGTCCCGGACCACGTCGCCGGCGGGAACAGCTGGAGGGACTGTTCGGATCCAAGACTTCTCATAGGCCGCTCGGCATGGGCCACGGTACCGCGACGGGTTCACGTGCCGTCCCACCATCGCCGGGCGATCTGGAGCTAGCGGGCGTCATCGTCGTCCCAGTCGATGCCGAGAAGCCGCGCCGACATCGCCGCCGCCCGGACCGCGCAGGAGAAGTACAGGCTGGGCAGCAGTCCCTCGTGCAAGAGCGCATTGGGGATGAAACCGTTGAAACAGATAATGCCGTCGACGTACACATAGCTGCCCAAGCCGTAACCGGACGGGTTCTCGGTCAGGTCCGCACGGTTGAGATCCAGCGCCAGCCGGATACCGTCGGCGTCGGTGGCCGCCCGGTGCGGGAAGCGCTGCACGATCAGCAACCCGTTGCCGTAGATCGGGTGCGGTTGTGTGCCGAGGAACTGACACAACGAGGACCGATCTCCATAGGGGAACTCAACGGTCAATCCCAGCCCCCCGCTGGTGGCCCCGACTGACGGCCGTTGCTGCATGTACTGAGTGACGACCTGAGCGAAGTCGGCCTCCTGCAACGGTAACGGTTCGGCACCCTGGTTGGCGAAAACCCCCGCGGCGAAGGCCATCTCGTCTGGGTCGATCCGCTCGCCGCGATCCGGGTGACCGCTGAGGGCAACACGCGCACCGAAGAGCTCCGCCAGTTGCGGGCCGAAGATCCGCGCCTCGCTGAGCTGCAGAACCGCCGCGGCGCTGAGCAGAATTCCCATCCAGGAGGCGATCTCGTCGTGCACCCGGGCCAGCGAGCACAGGCTCAGCGTCGCGGTGTCGGGGTCATAGACCGGGCCGGCCATCGAGGCGAACCTCATCGGCCCGTCATTGAGTTCGGCCAGCGTCGTATCGGTCAACTCCACATCCGCCATCAATTCGGTTCGTACGGCGACCAGGTAGCCGGTCATCCCGTCCGGCGCGCTCTGCTCGCCGACGATCTCGACGGTCTGGGCGTTGCCGGCGGCCCACCAGGTGAACGCATCGGGCGTTCTGACCGACCACTCGTCATCGACCTGAAGCTGTTGGTTGTAGAGAAAGTCGATGACCTTTCGGCCGGCATTCATGGCTCCCGCTTCCCGTCGGTTGTCGTTGAGCCCACGCTACCGGCGGACCATTCCGGGGATCGGCAGTGCACGACAGGCCACCGCCCGGGATCGCGGCCCGGTGGCACCGGAGTCACCGCGCCGGGGCGGGTGCGACGACGTCCGCGCCGTGCGGGACGTAGTTCTCGAAGGTGATGGTGGGCTGGTTGTCCCACCGGTAGGCCACCAGGGTGCCGTCCTTGCCGGCGCTGAAGTCGACGCACGCGGTGTAGTCGGTCCAATCCTCGAGGTGCACCGGGGTGTTCTGACGCCAGTAGTGGCCGTAGATCACCGGGACGGTGGCGTTGTAGACGAACGAGCGGTCACGTTCATCGACCGCGATGTCCGTCAGCCGCGGATAGGGATTGCCGTCGGCGGTCCGGAAAGCCCAGACCTCCGCGAGGTCCGCCAGTGTGACCGCCCCGCGGGTGCCACCAGCGGACCCGCGCTTTGCTCCGCGGGTGCCCGTCCTTGTCCACGTAAGCAGGTGCGCCGTAGTCCACGAGACTGACCTCGGGCCCCTTGAGCAGGATCTCCACAGCTTCATACAGTTCGCTGCCCGAGGTGGAGGCCGCCACCAGGTGCTCGGTGCTCGAGAGCCGTTCGGATCCGCATACCGACCGCACCACCGTCATCGACGGTTCGTGCCAGCAGGCGTGGACCACCCGCACACCACCGAGGTCGAGCCACAGTGGCAACGTCATGAACCACTCGAGATAGTGCCGCTGCTGCCCGGCGGTCAGCTGGGCGAGGAACGCGGCATGCTGCCGGTTGTTCTTCTCGTTGTGCGCGCGCAGGAACTCCCCCGGCCGCTCGGGATGCTCGGTGCCGTAGGCGATGGCGTTGAACTCGTGATTGCCCAAAACCATTTGCGCCGAGCCGCTCTCGACCATGGCCTTGACGATCTGCAGAACCCGAAGCTGTTCGGGGCCGCGGTCGATGAGGTCCCCCACGAACACCGCCGAACGCTGGTCGTGGCGGTACGCCCCCGTCACCGCGTCGAGGGTGTAGCCGAGGCTGCGCAACCGATCTTCGAGCTTGGATGCATGCCCATGGACGTCGCCGATGATGGTTACACCGCTCATTGCGTCCCGCCATCCTTTCCACCGAACAGACCTTCACCAGTGCCACCGACTGCGCGACGATATCCCGGCCGCTGACATCATCGTCGCCCCGTACGACGACGGTGAAGCGCTGCACCTGGTCAAGTTGCGGGCACACAGCGGGCTCAGACTCCCGGACTGCCCCCCCCCGCCATGGACGGGTGGGCTGTTGGATTTGTGGGTAAGGCTGTGTGAGTGCGGCGTTACCGCCATTGCGGGTAGCAGGAGCCCAGCGGAACTAGCACCGGGTCGTAGCGCCCC
>Ga0180431_10007155_pt1 | contig 13069 bp, 17 predicted proteins | sample SS_ome_11_FD_132459 | JGI IMG/M metagenome (GOLD analysis project Ga0180431, IMG submission 132459) | Hypersaline lake sediment archaeal communities from the Salton Sea, California, USA - SS_1_MS_1 metaG | ecosystem: Environmental > Aquatic > Non-marine Saline and Alkaline > Hypersaline >... | reverse complement strand
GGGTTCGGGGCGCGGCTACGGGGAAACGCTCGGTCTATTGGCTGGGTGATGAACGAAAAGTTTTTGTCGAGTTTGCCGGCGGTATTATGGATGTCGGGACAAGACAAGCGGAGGCTTTAGTTAGGACAAGCGTTCAAGCGGTCTCAAACGCGGCGAACTATGAAACGCTTCGGCAAAACTCGGATATTGTTCGGGGGGTTCAAGCTATGGTCACGCTTGATTTGCGAACAACCGTAATCTGCATGGCGCGAAGTTCTGCGGTGTGGGACTTAGATTCCGGAAATCCGATTTCCGGAACAACCGAAATTTTTCCAGGCCCGCCGCCCTGGCATTGGGGGTGCCGAACGTTTTTGATTCCGTATTTGTATTCTTGGGAAACCTTGAGAAAAAAGAAGCTTCCGGCGGGTAAACACAAAAAGATTTTAGAAATTCCGGCGTCTACCCGCGCCAGCATGACGGGCCAAGTAGCGGCAGGAACCAGCTACGAAACATGGCTGAAATCACAGCCGATTGATGTCCAAAAGGATAAGTTGGGCCCGGGAAAATATAACCTGTGGAAAAAAGGAAAATTAACTTTTACGGATTTAATAAATCAGAAAGGGCGGCCCCTGACGGTCGCGGAATTAAAAAATAGGAGGATAAACGGTGCTTAAGGTTTTTGTGAAGGACCTTACCGAAATCTCGGAAAGTCTAAGGGAACATTACGTTGCAAGCGATGGCGGATATGTTTTAGATGTTGATAAAAAGGAGTATTCAAACCGAATAAATGAATTTCGAACGAATAATATTGATTTGACGAATAAGTTGAAAGCGTTCGGTGATTTGACGGTGGAAAAATACGACAGTTTAAAAACGGAGTATGAGACGCTCATGGCATCTCAGAAACAAGCCGGCGGCAAAGGTGAAAGCGAGGATTTAGAACGACTAAAAGCTGAATATGAGCAGAGGTTGGAGCAGGCTAATGCCGGGAAAGCTGAAGCTGAAAAATTGACGCAGAATTACCGCGAAAAATTGAACGCTCATATTATAGATAACACCGTGGCGAAAGCTATTTCTAACGTGGGAAAAGTTCAAAAAGGGGCTCTTCCGGATATTCTTCGGAGGGCGCGTGACGTTTGGCAGGTTAATGAACGGGGGGTTCCGGTAGCGATGGATGGTGAAACGGCTATCTATGGTCAGGACGGAAAATTACCTTTGACAATCGAAGAGTACGCGCAACGGCTTATAACTGAAGCTCCTTTTTATTTCGAAGGAAATACCGGCGGCGGCGCGGGGGGTTCCGGCGGGAATTCCGGCGGGGGCGGCGATTCTCCGGAAATTATTACGCGGGAACAGTTTCAGAACGCCAGTTCGGAAATGATTGATAAAATTGCGGCGGGAAAGATGGTTATTGGCGATTGACTTTTTTAGACGTGCCTAGCTAAAATAGAATTTATCCGACGGTGTCGGATTAACGGTTTTTAATAACACATGGAGCCGGTGGCTTAATCTGATAATAAAGAAAAGAATATGCCTAATACGCTTACTAATGTAATACCTCGCATCTTAGCGATGGGCATTACCGCGCTTCGAAGCGCGGTAATAATGCCGAGACTGGTGTCTACCGAATATGACGCCGACGCTAAAAAACGCGGCTCTACTGTCGATATCCCCACAGCGCCGGAGATTGCCGTTCGAACGGTATCTCCCGGCGCTAATCAGGTGCAGGCCGGGGATATTGCGCCCGGTATCGCGCAGATCGTACTTGATCAGTGGAAGGAGGCCCCTTTCTACCTTACCGACAACGATTTCCTGAAAATCGAACGTAACGTTTTACCGCTGTCGGTAGGGAGCGCTATTTCCGCGTTGGCTAAAAATGTAAATGCTTACATTTTTTCAAAATATAAAAAAATCTACGGTTACACCGGCACTGCGGGAACTACGCCTTTTGGGGGGTCCTCTCCGACTTCTTCCGATGCTACTCAAGCCCGAAAGATCCTTAATATTCAAGAGGCGCCCCTTGATATGCGCAGGATGGTTCTCGACCCTTCCGCAGGGGCGTTGGCTTTGGACTTGGGGGCTTTTCAGGACGCTAGTAAATCCGCGGATCCGCAAGTAATTACCGACGGACTTATCGGCCGAAAGTTAGGGTGGGATTTTTATGAGGATCAGCAAGTTCCGACCCATACGGCCGGAAGCATCACAACGGGTTTGGCCGCGAAAACCTCAACGGCGCAGGCCGTGGGACTTAAGGCGGTCGTGTGTACTACCGCCGCGAGCACCGGCGCATGCGAGCTTAAAGAAGGCGATATCATAACGTTTGCGGGTGACGGACAGACATATGTTTTGACGGCGGATGCTACGCAGGCGACCGCCGCAACGGATGTTACTCTGAACATAGAACCCGGGCTTAAAATCGCATTGTCCGGGGATGAAGCCGTTGCGCTGAAAGCCTCCCATGTCGTTAATCTCGGTTTTCAAGCCGGGGCTTTTGCCTTTGCGTCTCGTCCGCTACTGGACGTTACCCGCGAGATAGGTATAAACGCGCAAGTCGAAAGTATGACGGATCCGATAAGCGGGATTAGTTTAAGGCTTGAGGTTACGCGTCAGTATAAACAAACGGAGTGGAGTTTCGATATTTTATATGGCGCGGAGTGTATAGATCCGAGGAAAGCGGTACGGTTGGCCGGTTGATTTAATCCTATTCGCCTATCTGCCGGGCGGATCTATTTATAAAAAAAATGAAGACTAAATTGAAAACGATTGAAGTGCGTGGGGGCTCATCCGGGCGTTTGGTTATTAACGCTTGTGATTATGATCCGAAAAAATACGATCTGTGGGTGTCTGAAGAACTTCCGGGGCTAAACCCTAACGATGAAGTTATGAGTTCGGATTTATCCGCGCAAGATGTAGCCAGGGGATCCAATACTATTTTTTCGGCAACGGATACTTATGCGGAGCTTAAGGAAAAAGCCGCGCTTTTTGGAATTTCGGCGAAAGGAAAGGACGCGCTCATTAAAAAGCTTAAGGACGCGGGGCGAATGACATGACTCTGATAGTTACGCCGGGCGCGACGGATGCGGATAGTTATGCAACTCTGGCGGAAGCCAACGACTACCATTTATCCCGTCTTCATAATTCGGAGTGGACCGCCGCGACGGACGTGATGAAAGAAGCCGCGCTTCTTTGGGCTACGAGAACGCTTGACGCTAATTTTTATTGGGTAGGCGTTAAAGCTACGGATACGCAAAGTTTAGACTGGCCGCGTTCGGGGGTAGTTGACCGAAATGGATATTCAATAGATAGCGATATTGTCCCCGTGGAAGTTAAAAACGCGCAATCCGAGCTTGCTTTTTTGTTAATTAAAAATGATCGGACATTGTCTGCGGATCCTGATCCGGATGGCGTAAAGGAGCTAAAAATTTGCTCCCTGGCGTTAAAATTTGAATCGAAAAAAATGCAGGGCGCGCTATCGGCTTCGGTCGTGGCTCTGGTTCAAGAATTCGGAAAATTTATCGGTGCGGGAAATCCGGCCGGTTCCGGAATTTATTTTCTCGAAAGGGTATGATTGATATTAGCGGTTTGGCTCAAAAAGGTATCAACACGGCGTTTCGGGTATTTAAAGATATTTTGGTATCAAGTGAGATTGTCGTAAAAGCGAATAGCTATAACCCGGTGACGGGGGGTTTTACCGACAGCGAAACGCTTTATCCCGTTTCCGAAATTATTTGTTGCGGGTATGATAGTTCTCGTATTGACGGAGATATTATCCGAGATAAGGATAAGGAAGCGGTGTTGAAAGTTTCTGAGGTTCCGGTAGAAATTACGAATGAAATGAAGATTAGATTTACCGGCGGGGGCGAATGGGATATTTTACACGTTGAGATCGACCCGTCTTCGACAGTTTATTTTTTACAGCTTAGGAGGCCCTAATGGCGGATGCGGCGACGACCGAGAAAGTTTTAACCAATAGCTATCAAGCAATCATAACGGGCGCGTGCCTGGCAACAGTTGAAAAAGGCGTTGGCGTGCTGTACCGATTTGACAGCTCCGCCCCCTCAGAAAGTGATCCGGGCCACTCTCTTTTTGTTGTGCCCGGCGAAACGGCTTACTTATCATATCCGGGGGGGCTTACCGTGTATGCGAAAATACACCCGCGTTTTCAGGATGCCGGTGTTCCAACGGTTATTTCCGTGACGGGGGTATAAAAATGGGACTGATATTTCCGGGGGGTTTAACGGATCTAAGTAACCGCACGTTTCAAAAGTTTGCCGTGGCCGGAGACGCAACCGTGGCCGAAAGAAACGCGACAATAGTTTTTCGAAACGGCGTGTCCGCATCGACCTATACTTACAAAAGTTCTTCCGGGTTTCAGGGTGGAGATTGGCAAGTTTTAAGAAAAACCGGGATTGGCGACATAACTATAGCAAGAGGCGCGGGCGTTACCTTTCTCCACGAGGATTTTCCAAATCAGGATATTAAAATCGATGGTAATGACGGGTATTCGGTTTGTGTGGAAGCAATTGAGGAAATTTACACGTCTACTCAAATCGCGGCGTCGGCTGCGGGGGATAGGTATTTAATATCCGGCGGTAATATTCAATACGCGCGGTTTGTCGCGGGGCAAAAGATTTTGGTCAGTGGTTTTACAAATTCAGTTAATAACGGCGTGAAAACGATTTCATCTTTTATCAGCCCATACAATACTTTAGTAATAAGCGAAACCGATTTAGTCGGTGAAGCGGGAGGCGCCGAAATAACAATAAAAACTTTATACACCTATCTTATTTCAGGCTCTATAAAAACGGCGGCTTGATATGACCTTTTTTAATCGGCGTTCGGTAAATACTCCACACCCGACGAACATTCGGCTCGATTTTAAGATTGTGTTGGATATGACGGACGATAGCGCGCTAACGCTGAATGGCCAGGACGTTTCTCAGGTGCGTAATAAGCGGTCGGGGTCTTATAATTTTTCTCAAAGTTCGGCGGTCAGGCAGCCGCGACGCTCCGGAAAAGCTTTATACTGGGATGATCCCGTAAACCTCCAATGGCTAGATGCCGGTTCCGATTATCTGTTTTTTGACGCGGCGGATACGAGTGGCGCTTTTTTATTCGCGGTCGCGAGTACCGCGGGCAGTAGCCCGAATCAACCATTTATTTTTGATTTCGGACAAGCCGGTGGCGCCGGGTGGGGGATTAGTCTCGCGACGGATGCGATCGTGGGGTATACGCCCGGAAATTACGGTGGCGCGATAGTTTCCGCGGGGGGTTCGCACGGAACCGATTATTATGTTTTAGGGTTCGAGATTAAATTTGAGGAAACCCAAGAGATATACCTTGATAATATAAAATTAGGCGGGGGCCCCATATCTTTACTAGATTTACGTAACGCATATATTATGGAAAACCCAACGCGAGTTAATGACGCGGGGCCTATGACGGTCGGGATAACGTCTAAAACCTCCGTGGAGTCAACCCGGTCTTTCCGCGGGGGCAAAATAAAAATGTTGATCGTCGGTGCGGGGACTCTGGACGCGCATAAGCGAAAATTGCTTTTTAAATATTTACGAAATAAAGGAGCTCGGGTTTAGCTGTGAGTTTTGATTGCGCTACATACAAAACGGAAAAAAACGCATTGGCGGGGGCCGAACGTAATTGGATAAATTACGTAAGAGAGCAAGTTTCCGCCGGGAAAAAGGCGGTTAGCCCAATGGGTGATATAATTTCGGATATATCGGAAATCTCTGACAAGGAATTGATTAATTTTGAGCTTGCGGGTTTCCGAGAGAATCGTTTTATATCTAACGGCGGCAACACTGTTGCCTTTGCAACCCCGGTTAAAGCGTACAATTTAGATTTATGGTATTATCCTTTGCCGAAAGATCGGTATATGGTGGGCGTCGAAGGCTGCACAGTGCAAACCTTTAGTTCTTCTTGGGAAATTCCGGAAAATGAGTGACCTGAAGGGATTTAAACGCGATCTTAATAAATTTGCGGATTCAATAGGCGTTAAAACCGAAACGGTTCTAAAAAAAATTTCTTTACAGACTTTTACGGGGGTGGTTCAGAAAACGCCAGTTGATTCGGGTCGCGCGAGGGCTTCGTGGGTAATTGGAATCGAAAAACCCGTTAATAGCCCGGTATTACCGGAAAACCAAGAGTTTGACCCCCAGCAAGCCGCGGATTTTTCATTTCAAGAAATTTCCGAGCTTAATAATCTTGGTCCGGAAAGTACTGTTTTTATTTCTAACAGTCTTCCCTATATTGAAGTTTTAGAGGAAGGGAGTAGCCAGCAGGCGCCGGAGGGCATGGTGGCGATAACGCTCTTTGAGATCGAGCGGGACATAAAGCGATTAGTTGATGAAGTTTAGCGAATTTAGACAATTTGCGGAAAGTCGAATTGCGACGGAATGGACAACTACGCCCATAGCGTTTGAAAATGCGCCTGATTCGGATGCGCTCATAGCCGCTAAAAACGCTAAAGATGCTTGGGTTCGGTTTATCATTCGGGAAGGAAACGGCGCGCTTCAAACGATTGGCGCCGGATCTCGGTTAGATCGGTATTCGGGGGCGTTAATTATGTCCGTTTTTGTTTCCCAAGCTTCCGGAACGCGAACGGCGGCGGTTTATGCGGATAGTTTATCCGATATATGGAAAGGATATTCCGGTCAGCCTTGCGTTCGATTTGGTACACCGTATTTTACCGTTGTGGGCGAGACGGATGGATGGTTCCAAATAAATGTAATGGTATCGTTTCAGAACAATGAATTTTCATAAAGGGTAAAAGATGTCTTGTGGAGCGGAAAGTAATCAACTTGAGCTTAGATATATAGAAGAGGTGACGCCGGGAACCGCCCCCGCTACGGGAAATATGCAAATATTACGGAATACCGGGTTAGGCGGCGGCGTAGATAAATCCGGAGTACAATCAAATGAAATTCGGTCCGATCGGCAAATTCAGGATTGGATAAAAACAAAATTGGAGCCTAATTTCACGGTGAACGGGGAGTTTTCTTGGGAAACCTGGGATGATTTTTTTGAAGCCGCGCTTTTTGCGGATTGGGCGACTGTTAATTACGATTCTTTGACAAATACGGTTGACGCGGACGAAACCGGCGGCGTATACACTTATGCTCTCCCGACGGGCCACGGTCTTACCTTAGTTCCCGGCGCAAAATATAAATTCGGAGGGTTTACCAATTCAGAAAATAATGGAGTAAAAACCGTTATTTCTCAAGTTGGCGATACCGTTACGGTTGAGGAGGCGCTGGTCGATGAAACATCCGTGGCCGATGTAACTATCGAGGGCAGCGTTCTGGCAAATGGCGTCGAGAAGCACACCTTTACTTTCGAGGATGAATTTACGGATGTCGTGAAAACTCGCACTCGCACCGGCGCGGCGGTAGGTAGCTTGACGCTAAATCTCGCTAAAGAATCAGTAGCGGCGATAGTAATCGAGTTTTTGGGTCAGAATGTTACGGTTCAGGACAATTCCGTTGTCACGGGAACCCCCATTAGCCCGAATAGTAACGACGTAATGAACACGGGCGATGACGTAGCGGACATTTACGAGGGTGGGACGCTGAACGCTTTGACTGATAATCTGACAATCGTTATTGGGAACAATCTTCGGGGGGTTAACGCCATAGGAAGCACTGAAAATATTTGCGTAGCGTCCGGTAATTTTTCAGTTACCGGGGATTTTAACGCGTATTTTCTGGATTGGACTTTCTATCAGAAATTTTTGGATAATAGCGCATCGAGCCTGCGCTTTAAAATCGGGGATTCAAACGGAGATTATTATTTTAACATACCGCGAATAAAAATCCCTACGGACGAAATAAACGCGGGAGGCCCCAACCAGGATGTGATAGCCTCCGCGACTTATCAGGGGCTTGTTGATTCGGTAACGGGAAAAACGCTTATTATAAGTAAAATATCGAGCTAGGAGGACTTTAGTATGTTTGATCTTAACGCTATCGCAACGGATACGAAAAAAGAAATTGAAGGCGTTTGGTATGACGTCGGGGACGGTCTTCAACTTAAAGTCGCGCGAATGAATAATCCGCAATATGTTAAGCGTCTTAATGAAGTATCCGCGCCCTACCGCGCGCAGGTAAAAGCAGGCACGCTTTCCGATGAAAAAAAAGCGGAACTTGCCGCGGGAGTTATGGCGGAAACGATTTTATTGGACTGGAGGGGTATGTTTCTTGGTGGAAAACCACTTCCCTATAGTCGAAAAAAAGCCGCGGAAATTTTGGCGGATCCGCGATATCAAGCGGTTTTCTCGCTGGTTATGTCCTTCGCGCAGGATGAGGCGGCTTTCCGTATCGAAGAGGTAAAAACCGAGCTGGGGGAGTTCTCGACTATTACCGGTGGGTCCTAACTTGGGGTAGCCGCAAAAAATTACTATTAGCGGCCGAACGGCGGTTTGGGCGACGTTCGGCCGCTCTGGCCGCCGCCCCGCCAATCACCCCCGCATGCGAAATTTATATCGATATCTTTCATATTATTTTCTCCGGGACTTCTATCTCGCTTTCCGATATCGAAATTTTATGTCGGATTCGTGGTCTTACTGATATTGAAAAAGCTATTATTATCGTTAAAGAATTAGAACGTCTTACGATTTCCCACCAAAATAAAAGGTTAGCAAATGGCGGCGCGTCTTGATGTAATTGTCGATGCCAAAGGCGCTAAAATTGGGAGCGCGGAAGCATCCCGGGCTTTAGGCGGCGTTGAAACTTCCGCCAAAAAGGCAACTACCGCCATTTCTCTTTTTAACAAATCTCTTGCCGCCGTCTCCGTTATCTCCGTGTTTACTGTAGCGCTCGGAAAGGCTACGACTGCGTCTATCGCTTTTACGGATTCTATTTCAGAGGTATCCACTTTACTCGATGAGGTACCCGATCAACTGACGCAAATATCGGATCAGGCTAAACTTCAAGCTATCGTCTTCGGTGCGCTTCCCGCCAATCAGGCCCAAGCTTTCTATCAAATAATTTCGGCGGGCGCTTCGGACGCATCTGCGGCAACTTTTCAACTCACGGCGGCTAATAAGCTTGCGGTGGGGGGCGTTACGAACGTTACTATTGCGGCGGATGGTTTAACTTCGGTCCTAAACGTTTATAAAGATCGAGTAGCCGGCGCGTCGGACGTTACGGACACATTATTTGTGGGCATGAGGATGGGTAAAACCACAATTGCCGAATTGGCGTCCGGCATTGGCAGAGTAATACCCCTTGCGGAAAAATCGGGCTTATCCTTTCAGACGGTAGTTGCCGCGATTGCCGCGCTTACAAAAGGCGGCCTCAGTACCCAAACGGCGATTGATGGAATCCGGCAGGTATTAGCTAGCATTTTAAAGCCCACCTCCGAAGCAACGACGGCGGCTTCCGATCTTAATTTTCAATTTGACGCGGCCGCGCTGAAAACAAAAGGGCTCTCCGGTTTTCTTTCCGAGCTTGAGGATGTAACCGACGGAAACTCCGCAACGCTCGCTAAATTTTTCGGAGGGGTTGAGGCGTTAGTTCCCGTTTTAGCCCTGATGGGCGAAGGTGCCAAAGATTTTTCGGAAATCCTTCGCGCTATGGATGACCGTTTAGGCGCAACGGACGAAGCTTTTCGAAAGATAGCGGAGAGTCCCGGTTTTGCAACTAAACAACTAAACGCTCTGGCGGAAGTTCTTTTTATTGATTTTGGCGATAATGTCGCGAATATTTTGATTCCTTCCGCACGTTTGGTGATCGATAACTTTGAATTGATATCAGACACGGCGGGAACTGCGGCGGTCTCCCTTGCGGTCGCGTTCGGGCCGCAAGCAGTCGCTATGATCGAGACACAATTTGTTGCTGCGGTGGGCCTGGCAACAACGGCGACTAATACTTTTACGGCCGCAATAGCGGCAAATCCGATCGGCGCCATTGCGGTGGCCCTGACCGCGGCCGTCAGCGCATTGGCGTTTTTTGGTGATAAAATAGAAATAACTAAGGATGGCGTAGTTACTCTTCAAGATATTTTCGTGGCCGGGTGGAATATTGCGACGAGTAAACTAAAAGACGCGACGGTTTTTTGGATCAATCTATTCGCCGACGCGGGGATTTTTATTGAAAACTCAATTTTCGGGTGGAGCGCGCCGGTCGATATTACAATGTCGGATATTGGCGGAGGCGTAAAGTCGGGGGCTAATATTGTCATTGGGCTTTTTTCCGGCACCGTGAAAAGCGTTGAAAGTATTTGGGGCGAACTGCCGAACTTTTTCAGCAGCACGATGGTGAAAACCGTCAACACGGTTATTTCCGGAATTGAAACGGTAATAAATGTTTCCGTTAATTCCGTCACGGATTTTTTGGAAAAAGCTTCCGTCAAAACTATTCAGGGGTTAAATTATTTAATCAGTAAATTAAATAATTTGCCCCTAGTTGATATCGAACCTCTGATAGAGCCGGAATTTAAAGAAAATGATTTTTTATTTATATTAGACCGTATTGAGGACCGGGCGGACGGGACCGCTACTCGTATCGGAAAAAACCTGGAAGAAATATGGGAAAAATCGTTTTCGACAGATTACGTCGGAAATTTTATAAAGGAGATAAAACTTGCGGCGCGGGAAGCCGCCCGGCTACGGAAGCAAGCAAAAACCGACGATGACGACAAGGGTGATGATTCATCCGATCTTCCGGATCTTACCGAAGATGCGGCCGCTAGAATAATTGATATAATGAAAGCTTCCGCGGTAGAGGCGGAGGAGCTTTGGGAAACCTCTTTTTCGGGCGGCTATATAGACCGGCTAGAGGACATGGTGGACGCTACCCGGGACGCATCTTATCGAATGGGTGAAGCTTTTGCGGAAGTTTTTGGCCCTGGCGGAACATTTCAAAAAGGGTTTGCCGACTCCGTTGCGCAAGCTATCGTTTTTGAGGAAGATATCGGTCAAAGCATGGTTAATTTGGGAAAAAGAATCGCGGCGAATTTAATTTCTAAATTTGTGGAAACCCAATTGGCTATGCAAACGACCGCTTTGGTTTCCGAAGCTACCAGCGCGGAAACCGCCGCGGCGACGTCGGCTTTAAATAAAACACTGCTGGCCGATTCCTTAGCCAGTCAAACCGCTATGGCAACGGGGGCCATAGCGGCCGGCGCGGCGATAAATACCGCATACACACCCGCTTCAATAACCGCATCTATTGCAACATCGGGCGGCGCGGCGACCACCGGGGCGACGGCTTACGCGAGCGCTTACGGAACTATGCAGGCTATCGCCAAAGGCGGCGCGCTTCCTTTCGCGAAGGGCGGCGTTTTCGATGGCGACATAATAACCGGGCCGACCGTTTTTCCTCTGGGAGTAATGGGCGAAGCGGGGCCGGAGGCTATTCTCCCGCTATCAAAAAATTCCCGCGGCGAACTGGGGGTTTCCGTATCTTCCGGCGGAAATTCCGGGCCGTCGGTATTTTCACCTTCAATCAGCGTGAACGTTGGAAATGTTTCCGGCGGAAACGAAGGGGCGGGAAGGGTTGTGGCGCGGGAAGTCGAACAACAGTTAGAGCTGGCGTTTAATGATTTTTTACGAAAACAGCAAAGACCCGGCGGTCGACTTAACCGCCAGAGAGTAATTTAAAAAATGACTGACACACTGCCGAATATATCACCTAGTTATTCGTCTCAGGAAGCGGTCGACTTTAAAATTCTGGAAGCCGATTTCGGAGACGGTTATAGCCAGCGCGCCGCGGACGGTTTGAATTCTAAAAAAACCGAGTGGTCGATAGTCTGGGAGAACCGAGAAAACGCCGACATAGCTTTATTATATAATTTTTTAATTGATAAATTGGGGTATGAGGCTTTTTATTGGACGCCTCCGGGCGAATCGGTCGTTCGAAAATGGATTGCCCGGGGCCTGGAAAAAACTCCGGTATCGGTCGGTTATTCTACGTTGACAACGGAGTTTGAAGAAGTTTTCGATTTATAAAGCTAAAATCTTTGGGTTTGAAGGTTCCCTCCGCTATAAATGTCAAATTTGCAGGCAATATGAACCGCTTGCGTAACAGTCGCGCCCGCCGCTAACGCGCCAAGCGCAAAGGGTCGGCCCGAACCGATCGCATAGTAATCGGCGGTTATTATAGTGGGTTCCATACTATTTTCATAGGATAAAAACCGTCTGGGGGCGTTTGAGTATACGATTAAACCTTCGAAATCGTCGTCGCTTTGAAGCGTCAATTTTAGCTCCATAATGTCTTTAGACTGCCCGGTTTCGCACCATTCCAAAAATTTTTGGCAACTTGGGGCATAACCGGCCGCCGCAGCCAACATAGTGTTTTCGCCTACTATAATTTTTTTTATCTTAAGAACTTTTCCCAGCATACATCCGCCTTCGAAAATTTGAGAATCGGCGCACATCACGCCGTTTTTATATGCTATTGTGGACATATCTTCCTGTAATATAGATTAAATTTTCGCTATTTTCTTTCTGAAGTTTTAATTTTTTTTCTACCGCTTCCGTTACCGAATCAGTTATCAGCTCGCAAATTGGCGTCTTAGATAATATAGATCTCCGCCAGACTTTTATGACTTTTTTTCCTTTTTTAATATTCATGATATAAGATGCCTGATATTAGTTTAAAAACAACGCAACAACTTTTTGCGCCGGGGCGTTTAGTTGTTTTGTATGAGCTTGACACGATCGCGCTAGGCGGTCCGGTTTTAAGATTTACATCGACCGCGCTCGAGTCTTCCGCGATTGTTTACGGGGGGCAAACGTATGCTCCCATAAACGTTGAAACGGAAGGATTTGACGCGGACTCCGACGGGTCCCTGCCTACCCCAAAGCTCCGTGTCAGTAATGTCGAGTTTGCATTTCAGGCATTACTTTACGGGTTTAACGACCTCGTTGGCGCTTCTTTTCTTCGGGTTCGGACGTTTCGTCAATTTCTTGATGACGGAACTGATCCCGACACAAACGCGCGGTTTCCGGATGATGTTTATATAATTAATAGAAAAGTTAAGCAAAACAAAGTGTTGGTCGAATGGGAGCTTAAGTCGCCGCTCGACCAAGAAGGCGCCTATCTTCCCGGACGCCAGATATTGAAAACAAGCT
>Ga0180431_10007154_pt1 | contig 13071 bp, 6 predicted proteins | sample SS_ome_11_FD_132459 | JGI IMG/M metagenome (GOLD analysis project Ga0180431, IMG submission 132459) | Hypersaline lake sediment archaeal communities from the Salton Sea, California, USA - SS_1_MS_1 metaG | ecosystem: Environmental > Aquatic > Non-marine Saline and Alkaline > Hypersaline >... | reverse complement strand
TACGACCCGCCCGAGCCGTTCGCCAGCCAATACACCTCCGTACCTTACGACGGTGAGGTCGCCTATGCGGATCAACAGCTCGGCGTGGTGCTGCGTTGGCTCGATCAGCGCCAGATCGCCTCGAAGACGCTGGTGATCGTCACGTCCGACCACGGCGAGGGGCTGGGCGATCACGACGAAATGGGACACGGTATCCTGCTGCACGAATCGACGCTGCACGTCCCGCTGATCGTGAGCGGTCCGGCCCCCGTGCCGCAGGGCCACACCGTCACGAGGCTGGTCGGGCTGATCGACGTGATGCCCACGATCCTGGCACTGGTGGGCCAACCCATCCCACCGGGCCTGGACGGTGTGAATCTGCTCGATCCACCCGGCGCGGGCCCTCGGGCGCTGTACATCGAGACGCTGGCCAGCAAGTTCTTCCGCGGCTGGGCGCCGTTGCTGGGAATCCGGCGGGCCGACTACAAGTTCGTTCTGGCGCCCAAACCCGAACTGTACGACCTGACCAGCGACCCGAAGGAGCTGAAGAACCTGTACGGCAGCCGGCGTGACGTGGCCGCCGACCTGTACGACCTGCTGAAGAAGAGGGTCGGCAGCGATCCGGAACTGGTCACGACGGTACAGAGCAACCTGCCCACCACGCCGGAGGTCCTCCAGCAACTGCGAGCCCTCAGTTACATCACGAGCACCAAGGACCCCACCGCGGTAACGAGCCGGCAGGCGGGCAAGGCGTTCGCGGATCTGCCCAACCCGAGCGATCTGGTCGCCTACGTCTCCCGGATCACGGCGGCACGGGCGATGATCGCCAGAGGCGACCACGACGGGGCAATCGAGATCCTCGAGCCCTACGTCGGTAAGGTCCCGCAGGACGCCAAGGCGTTGGTGTTTCTAGCAACATGCTACGGCGCGAAGGGGCGAGACGCCGACGCCGCGTCCCTATTGCAGCGGGCCGCAAAGCTGGCGGACGGCGACGCGGAGGGCTTGGCCGCCGTCGGTAGCGCGTACTTCCAGCGGAAGGAGCTGGACAAGGCCGTCGCCTACTTCCAGCAAGCGCTCGAGTTCGACCCCAAAAACCCAATAGCCTTGGAATGGCTGGGCCACGTACATCGCACCCGCGGTCGGTACGCCGAGGCCATCGACGCGTTCAACCGACTGCTGAAGGCCTGGGACGGGACCCATGGTGCCAAGGTGCACCTCCAGATCGGTCTGACGTACCAGGCCCAAGGGCGGTTGGACCAGGCCGAACAGGCCCTAAGCCGGGCGCTGGCGATCGCGCCCGAGTACGCAGAGGCCTCGGAGGCCTTGGCGGCGGTCAGGAGCCAGCAGGCCAACCAAACCATCGAACGCCTCCGCCGGACCGTCGCGACCCAGCCCACCTGCGAGTCACTGCTGTCGCTCGGTCAGCTGTTGCAGGAGCAGGGCAAGTCCGCCGAGGCCATTCCCTATCTGCGCCAGGCCCTGCGATCGGGCGGCGCGGGCGCCGAGACCCACCGCCTGCTCGGTCTGGCACTGGAATCGACGGGCAGTCGGGCCAAGGCCGTCCAACACCTGCGAAAGGCCGTCGAGCTGGACCCGCGCAGCGCCGACGCCCACCTGGCCCTGGGCGGCGCACTGGGGCGATCCGGTCAGTTGTCCGAGGCCCTCAAACACTTCAATCGGGCTGCCGAGCTGGAACCCCGCTGGACCAGCGCACGGTACGACGCCGGTCTGGTACTGGCCGGACAAGGCAAATGGAAACAAGCGGCCGACAGATTCCGCGAGGCCCTGTCTCTGGACCCCGACCATCTCAAGGCCCGGCTACGTCTGGGTCAGATGTCGGTGCACCTGGAGCGCTGGGATGAGGTCATCGAGTGCTGTCACCGCGTCCTCCGGGCCGAACCCGAGAACACCGAGGCGCGAGCGCTTCTCGAACGCGCGGCCCAACGCGCACCAGGCCCGGCGGCTGTCTCGGGAAACCCTCGAAAGTGAACGGGCATGCGGATCGTGCCTCAGAGACATCGGCCGCGTCCGAAAACCGGCCGCCCCGACGGTCCCAACCACCGTCGACAGACCACCGGGGCCGGTCACATGCCCCGCCCACCCCCCGCCGTCCCAGGACGCTGAGACCGCCTATGCCACAGCGATTCGGTCCCGTTTTCGCCCTCGAGCGGTTTTGTTTTTGACAACGAGCCGGCCATCCGCTACTATGTGCCCGCAGTTGGGTGAAGCTCCGATCAACCCTTCGCCCAGGCAGGTGTCGCGTTGGCGGCCGTCGCCATCATCCCAGCCCGCTATGAGTCCACCCGGTTCCCAGGGAAATGTCTCGCCAAAGAAACCGGGAAATACCTGATTCAACATGTTTACGATAACGTCTGCAAGGCCAAGAAGATAAGTCGCGTCATCGTGGCCACCGACGATGAGCGGATCCTTCAGGCGGTCGAGCGATTCGGCGGCGAGGCGGTCATGACCCGCCGGGATCACGTCTGTGGGACCGACCGGATCGCCGAAGTCGCCGCCAACCTCGACGCCGACCTCATCGTCAACGTCCAGGGCGATGAGCCCGAGATGGACCCGGACCACGTCGATCAGCTCGTGGACCTGCTCGAGCGGAACAGCGACTGCGCGATGGCCACGCTGGCCTGCCCGTTCGAGACCGTCGAGGATGTCGTCTCGCCGAGCACGACCAAGGTGGTACTCGATCAGTCGGGCCGGGCGTTGTATTTCAGCAAGGGCATCATCCCGTTCGCGCGGGACGACGGCGGGCAGGTCAAGGATCCCGGCGAATACCTGTTGCACCTGGGCATCTACGCCTATCGCCGGGAGTTCCTGTTGCGGTACTCGAGGATGCCCCCCACGCCGCTGGAGTCGACCGAGAAGTTGGAGCAGTTGCGTGCGCTCGAGAACGGTTACCCCATCGCCGTGGGGATCGTGGACCGCGCCAGCATCGGTGTGGACACGCCCGAGGAGTACGCGGTGTTCGTGGAGAAGGTCAGGTCCCAGTCGGGAACGCGAGTATAGGAGGCCCGAAGCATGGATGCGGAACGCCTGTTGTCGTCGGTCAGCAACGTGTCGGACGAGACGGAGTTCTACACCCCGATGCCCGCCGGGTACAAGCCCGGCAAGACCAAATACGTGGTGGTCTTCGGGACGGTGATGAGCGGGCTGGGCAAGGGCATCTTCAGTTCGTCGCTGGCCAAGGTGCTCCAGGACAAGGGCCTGACCGTCGCGCCGATCAAGCTGGAGGGCTACCTCAACCTCGACAGCGGCACGCTGAACCCGTACCGCCACGGCGAGGTCTTCGTCCTGGACGATGGGATGGAGTGCGACATGGACCTGGGCACGTACGAGCGGATGCTCGACCAGGACCTGTCGCGGGCCAACTTCACGACCAGCGGCCAGATGTACACGCGTGTGTTGGAGAAGGAGCGGCAGGGCAGCTACCTCGGGCGAGACGTCCAGATGATCCCGCACGTGACCGGCGAGGTGAAGAGCAAGCTCCGCGAGCTGGCGGTGGCGTCCGACGCGGACGTGGTCTTCGTGGAGATCGGCGGGACGGTGGGGGACGTGGAGAACGCCTACTACATCGAGGCCATCCGCGAGATGGCGTTCGAGGAGGGGCCCGAGAGTTTCTGCTTCGTCTCGCTGACGTACATCCTCGAGCCGCCGTCCCTGGGGGAGCAGAAGTCCAAGGCCGCCCAGCTTGGCATCGCCCGGCTGCTGGCCACCGGCATCCAGCCGCACATCATCGCCTGCCGCGCCCAGTCACCGGTGACCCGGAAGGTCCGTGAGAAGCTCGCGCTGTACAGCAACGTTCGGCTGGAGAACGTCTTCTCGATGCACGACTCCGAGACCGTCTACGCGATTCCCAAGATGCTCCGCGAGGCCGGCATCGACAAGGCAGTGCTGGACATCCTGCGGATCGGCGACCGCGTGGACGACGCGGCCGAGGCCAAGGCCCGTAGGATCTGGCTCGACTACATCGAGCGGTTTCGGGCCGCCGCCAGGCCCGTCCTCATCGGCATCACGGGCAAGTACACATCGCTCCGCGACAGCTACGCCAGCATCATCAAGGCCCTGGAGCATTGCGGCACGCACCACGGCGTGCGGGTGCACATCGAGTGGATCGACACGACCGACCTGAACGACGAGACGGCCGCCAAGGCCCTGGAACGCGTGCACGGCGTCATCGTGCCCGGTGGGTTCGGCGCCCGGGGGGCCGAGGGCAAGATCAGTTGCATCCGCTACGTCCGCGAGAACAAGATCCCCTACCTGGGGCTCTGCTACGGGTTCCAGTTGGCCGTCGTCGAGTTCGCGCGAAACGTCTGCGGCCTGGCCGACGCCAACAGCACCGAGCTCGACCCCGACTGCAAGCATCCCGTGATCGATATCCTCCCCGAGCAGAAACAGATCGAGGGCCTGGGCGGTAACATGCGATTGGGCGGACGCGACATCGTCGTCAAGGAGAACACGATGGCCAGGCGGATCTTCAGCGGCGCGAGCGAGATCCGCATGCGCTTCCGGCATCGCTACGAGGTCGACCCCCGCTACATCGAGCAGCTTGAGGCCGGCGGGCTGATCTTCAGCGGCCACGCCCCTGACTACCCCATCATGCAAATCTTCGAGTTGGACCAGGACGTGCATCCGTACTTCATCGGCACGCAGGCCCACCCCGAGCTGATCAGCCGCCCCTTGCGCCCTGAGCCGCTCTTTCTGAACCTGGTCGCCGCCGCCGTCCAGCGCGCCTATCCTGACGAACCGGACGCCCAAGCCGCTGGCGCAGCGGATTCGAAACGGGTATCGACCGCCAACTGAGCAGCCGGCGATCCATAGTTCGTGTGGGCGCCGCTACCTGAGGAGCCGATCATGAAGCGACACGGAATCGTGTTGTTTGAAGCGCTCGTGGTGGTTTTCCTGGTTGGGTCCATGCTGCTTCTGGCGTCGAGCAGCTTCGCCAGAAGCAGAGAGCTGAGCAGGCGGGCGGTCTGCGCCGCGAACATCCGCGGGATCGGACAGGCCTGCAAGATCTATGCGAACGATTTCCGCGAGTGGTGGCCCGTTGCCCCACACAACCAAAAGAAGTTCGTTCGCGTGTCGGCCATTGGCACGCACCGCGACGACGGCGACGCCCCGCACGCCGACCCCAGCGTCGGTCAATCCCTCTACATCCTGATCAAGGCTGGCGGCACGACGTTCAAGCAGTTCGTCTGTCCGGAGGCATTTCCCAACGACAACCCGGACCCCACGCGAAATCCCATGCCGTACTTTGACTTCATGAGCGCCACGACTGTGAGTTACGGGTATCAGCACCCGTACGGATCGTCCAAAGCGAAGCCCACCGAGCGCCTCGCTCCGCAGGTGGCCATGCTCGCCGACAAGTGCCACTACTACGTCGGTGCGGCGCTCAAGGCGGGTAAGGACACGAACTTCAACGCGTGGGCACGGGAGGCGTGGCGCCCCTACAACAGCGAGAACCACCAACGCGAAGGGCAGAACGTCTTGTTCCTGGACGGCCACTGTAGTTTCGAGAGGACCGCAGCCTGTGGCATGAAGCGCGAGGGCTACCCGAGGAACAAGCCCTACCCGCACAAGGACCTGATCTACGAGAACGCGGACGGCGTCTTCGGCGGCGCCGCCAAGGGCTGGCCCCTGGACCCCATCGACAGTGTACTCGTCCACGGCCCGACCATCAGGCCATCGAAGCCGAGAACCGCGCCGGGGAGCCGACCCGCCACCCCGGTAGACCGACCCTCGTGGTGACCCGGCCTCGCTGACGCCAGATCTTACTGGTGCGAGAATCCCTTCTCGCGCCGACTTCTTGCAGGAATCTTTTTTTGCGTCCCCGCCTGCGTCGGGACCTCAAACATGCCTCTTGTCCGAGCGGACGAGTATTTGTGCCCCAATTGAAACATCTGTAATGGCGGATCAGGGCCAGTTCGGGCTGGACCAGCTCGGCCGGCACGACTGATTTTACGACGTGGCCTACAGCCAGCCGGTGGCCTCGGCGAGCAACCGGCAGTGTTCGACGAAGTTGGGCCAACTGACGTCGGCCGGGATGCCGTGGTCGCACCCGGGGATGTACCCGCCCGCGTCGATGGCGGGCCGGAGCCGGTCGATCTCATCACGCAGGACCTGCCCGCCCTTGGCCATCGCCCGCTTGTCCACGCCGCCCCGGTAGGCCATCCGCGTCCCGAACGCGCGGCGGTAGGCCGGCAGGTCGTTGCCGGCCGCTACCTCCTGCGGTGAGTTGCAGTTCAGCCCCGCCTCGATCCACACCGGGATCAACTGGCCCGCGTGCCCGTCGGAGTCGACCTCGTAGATCGGCACGCCCGCCTGCCGCGACAGATCGCCCCACCGCCGCCAGCACGCGAGCAGGAACTGCCGGCACATGTCCGGCCCGATCATCGGCTTTTCCTTGTAGGCCATGTCCTCGCAGATCAGCACGTAGTCCGGCACGTGGTGCTCGAAGATCCGCTCGAGGAGCTGCACGACGAACTGCTCCCAGAAATCGACCATGTCTTGGGCGAGCGCCGGGTCGTCCAGGAACAGCATGCACAGTCCCTCGAAGCCGAGCCACTCGCGCAGTTGCCAGAACGGCCCGTTGAACACCAATCCGGACGGGTAGGTGCGATCGCGGAGGCGCCGGCCTCGATCGGCCAGGTCGTCGGGGAACCGGCCCGGCGTGTCGACGATGTAGCGCGTCTTCATGGCCTCCCAATCCGCGCCCGTCTCGACCGGACAGCGGACCCACCGGCGCGTCACGAAGTCGATCGCCTCGCGCAGGTACGAGACGTCGTACTCCTTGGAGATCTCGCACACGTTGCCCTTCCAGTCCTGGACGATCCACGTGGCGCCGAGGTCCTCGACGACCTTCTCCTCGAACTGCGGGATCATGCGGAAGTCCACCCCCATGGAGACGTGCTCGACCGACGGCGGCAGCGCGATGCCCAACAGCTCAGCCGCGTAGCGTCGATAGTCCCTGACGTCCTCCGGCAGGCCCTGCTGGCGCCAGGCCGCCAGTGTCGACTTGCGACCGCCGCCTGGCGAGAACGGGATTCGATCCGGCTTGTCGAACAGCAGCGTAGCCAGGTAACGTTCGCGCTCGGTCATCATGCTCGATTCTCGGTGTCGTCCGATCGTCCCACGGCCGAGGCCGGCCGCGCCGGTCGGAATTGTACGCTCGCCCCGCGGCCACCTGCAAATGGAGTACTGCTCGGGTCCCGGCACGTCTTCAGCGCGCCAGGTCTGCCAGTACGTGGTCGAGCACACGCGCCACGTATTTGTCCGCTTGCTTGCGGGCGTGCTTGATCTGTGGCAGCGCCGGCCGGGCCTGGTCCTCGAGGCGGTCGAGGATATTCGCCGCTTGCAAGCGGACCCATTCGTTGTCGTGCTCCAGGCCGTCGATCACGACGGGCAACGCTTGCTCGACGCCACCGAGCTGGCACAGCGCCTCGGCCGCGACCAGACGCACGTTGGGCGACGGGTCTTTCGTCGCCTTGGACAACGTATCGGCGGCGGGCTTGGCCTTGTCGTCCAGCGCGACCAGACCCAGCGCCCCCCAATAGCGCACGGCTGCGTCGGCGTCGGACAGCAGCACGATCAGCTTGGGGACCGCGCTCGCGTCCATCCGCGTGGCCAGCCCGGCCGCGTCGTGGATGCGCTGTTGCGGGTACAGACTCGGATCCTGACGCACCGCCTCGTACGGCGGTTTGTGCCCGAACCGCGTGCGCAGGTCGGCCTCGGGGAGCAGACCGAGGTCGTGGATGTCCTTCATCCACGCCAGGTGCGCGCGGCGCATCCGTTTCAGCGCATCTCGATGTTTCGGGTCGCCGGCCAGGTTGTCCACCTCCCACGGGTCGGCCTGTGTGTCGTACAACTCCTCGGGCGGCTTGGTCATTTGCATGAACCGGGCGGGCGGGCCGGTCAGCTTGCCTTCGTCCGCGAGCCGCTGCCAGACACGCATCGTCGGCATCTGGTACATGTAGGCGATGTGCTGATGATGGAACCACGGCAGGTGCGGCATGTAGTTGCGGATGTACTTGTACCGCTTGTCCCGCACGCACCGCAGCATGTCGTAGCGCTCGTCCATCCGGTCGCGGTACCCGTAGACGTATTCCCGCGGCCGGGCCGCTCGCTCGCCCAGGAACGCCTTGCCCTGCATGTGCGACGGGATCGTCACGCCGGCCAGGCTCAGCGCGGTCGGGCCGAAGTCCACGAAGCTGACCAACCGATCGGTGCTCGTGCCCGGCTTGCCCGGCGCCAGGTGACGGAACTTGGCGGGAAGACGGATCAGCAGCGGGACGCGCAGGCTCGAATCGTACAGCCACCGCTTGCTCCGCGGCATGCCCGCGCCGTGGTCGGAATAGAAGAACACGATCGTGTCGTCGGCCAGGCCGTCCCGCTCCAATTGCCGCAAGATGCCGCCGACCTGTTTGTCCATGAACGTGATCATGTCGTGGTAGCGGGCCCAGTCGCGCCGCACCTCGGGCGTGTCGGGGTGATAGGGCGGCACGGGGGCCTTGGCGGGATCGTGGAACTCGGCGCGCGTGAAATCCGCCGTGCGCTTGCGGTACTTGTCCTCCGACAGACGGATCTGGCTCTCGTGGCAGCTCGTAAAGTTGAACACGCTGAAGAACGGCTGGCCCTTCTTCCGCTTCCGCCAGTGCGCCTTTCGGCTGCACTCGTCCCATGCGCTTCGCGGGTGCTTGAAATTGTAGTCCGTCTTGACGTTGTTCGAGCAGTAGTACCCGGCCTGCCGGAGGTACTCGGTGAAGCACCTGACGTGCTCCGGCAGCGTCCCCTGGCAACGCATGTGTTGTGTGCCGATCGACGGCGGATACATACCCGTGATCAGGCACGACCGCGCCGGCGCGCACACGCCGATCGGGGCGAACGCGTTGTCGTATCGCACCGATTGTGTCGCCAGCCGATCCAGGTTCGGCGTCACCGCGTACGCATCGCCGTAACACCCCAGGTTCGGGCTGATGTCCTCGCACGTAATCCAAAGGACGTTCGGCCGATCGCCCGAACCGCCCGCCGCCGCCTCCGCGACCGCCGACTGACGCACCGCCGACAGGCCCAACGCCCCCATCCCCGCATTGCCAAGAAACTCGCGTCGGTTCATACCAAAGCCCTCTCTTTGAGGCGTTCCAGTCACCTCGGGTCACGCGCTACTCTCCAGCCACCGGAGATCGGACCAGACTCTACGTGCGGCCTATTCTACCCAGAACGCGTAAAGCATGCCGTTCTCGAGTCGGAAGCGGAGGCGGACCGGGCGATCGCCGATCGCGCCGAGGTGGGTGGCGCCACGCCAACGTAGGGGCTGGCGGACGCGGTCGGCGCAGGCGGGCTCGCAGTTGGCCAACGAGAACGGCGCGATGACCTGGCCGTTGGGTGCGATGATCTCGGCGCGGAGCTGGCCGGCGGCCGCGTTCAGGTTCACGTAGAGCGTCCGGCCCTTCAAGCGTAGCGGCTTGGTCGTCAGTGTCCCGGCCGACGCGCCCGCGTCTATCGAGATGAACCCGTCGACGCGCAGCGTGCCAAGCCCGATCGCACCGGTGTTGGGTACCTCGTTGTGGTGGGTGCCTCGGCCGCTGTAGTAGAACCACAGCTCGTCGCCGACGCGAATGGGCGGATTGGTGGCCGGGGCGTTGTTCCCGTAGTCCCAGACCCCGCGCTTCGGCGTGGTGGGGATGAACGGGGCGCGGATCTGGCGGTCCCAGTGTCTCGCGTTTCGGCTGGTGGACAGTTGAATGTCGACGATGCCGCTCGAGGTGTGGAACATGCGAAGCAGGCCAAGATAAACGGTCTCGTAATAGAAGATGGACATGGCGTACATCTGGTCGCCCGGCGCGTCGCGCTCGTCGACGGTCATCATGAAGTACGTATCGGACCAGTGAAAGAAGTCCTTGCTCTCGGCGTAGCCGCGGGCGCGCTTGCCATCGCGGAAGATCTTGGCACAGGCGATCCATTTCTCGCCGACCGGATCCCACTGCACGGACGTCGAATCGTAGCACTGGTCGAGCAGCACGCCCACGTCGCGCCAATGCAGACCATCAGGCGACGTGTACCCGCGCGTGCCGCGCCCGCGGATGACGCCCTTGTAGCGACGAAACGGATCGGGGTCGCGCGGGTCGTAGATGATCGTCGTGTTGCTGGTGATGCCGGTGATGACGATGTTGTTGTCCTTCGAGCCACGGAACGCGTGCAGTCCAAGGTCCGGTTTGGTCCAGCGCAGCCCGTCAGCCGATTCGGCGTAGCAGATGAACGACGGCTGCCCGACGTGCTTGCCCCACGCCAGGTACCACATCCGGAACTTGCTCAAGGCCGGGTCGCGGACGACGGCGCCGTACAGCAGGACACACTTTCCCTCCCACGGCCTGTCCGCGACGACCAACGGGTTGGCGGCGTGCTTGTTGACCGGGTGGAGCGTGCGTTTCAGGCCGGTGGTCGAGTCGATGACGGCGTCGTCGACGAAGAGCTGTTTCGCACGCCCGACGACGATGGGCGTTTCGATGACCGGCAGCTCCTTGCCAACGTCACGGAGCGGTGGCTCGGGCGGCGCGGGCTTTTGGCCGGACGCCAGCCGCCCGCCGATGCGAACGTCATCCCAGTGACCCGAGCCGCGGTACTTGGACGTCGACGTATCGCCGATCTCGACGCGACCGAGGTCGGCGGCCGGATCCAGATCCGCCCACGTGCCCACCCGTCGCTCGCGATCCGGCGGGCCGACCCATAAGTCGACCCGGCCGCTGCCTTTCCTTCGGTGTTGGATGACGCGAATCCACTCGGCTTGTTTGAGGCCCTTGACCACGCCGTCGGCGCGGACGCGTTTGCTCGGGTCTTTCTCGTCGCCATGCAAGACGTCCAGCCGATAGGTGCCGATCTTTGCGTCACCGGTCGCACGGACGATGACGCCCGCGGCACCGCCGCTGTAGGCCTTGATCTCCAGGACGGTGATGTCCTCGAGGTCGACCGCTTTGTCGCGGACGGGGCGGAACACCACCTCAGCGACGGCATCCCCCGTGACGGCCGGCGCGTCGAAGCGCTTCTGCAACCGTATCCGCGCGATCCGGTCGTTGCGGTCGGTACGCACGTGGGCGCAGCGGGACCCGGCGAACGCGAAGTCCCTGGTGATGCTCACCGTGCCCTCGGGTCGACCGGCAAACGGATCGCCCAGCCAGCGCACGCCCGCGTTGAGCGGCTGGACGACGCCGTCGGTGTAGTGCTCCAGGTCCGCGTGGAGCACACGGGCATCGGAGCGCGGGGCGACCGCCGGTTGGCGCGTTGTCGGATTTGCCTTCTCGATCTCGTAGAACCAGGCGAAACGCCGGTCGTTGATCAGGACCTCGACGCGACCGTCGCCGTCGAAGTCCGCCACGCGGGCGTAGTAGCCGTACCCGTAGTCATCCGGCCGGCCGGGGACCTCGCCCCAGTCCTGGGCGGCGTTAGGCGTGTGGGGTAACTCCAGACACCGCCGTCCCGTGCCGTTGATGACGCACGGCCAACCGCCGTCCGTGAAGATCAGCAGGTCGGTGCCGGACGGTCCGAGACCTCTCAGCACCGTCGTCGGGTCGAACACGTGGAACTTCTGTCGCCTGCACGGCGCGGCCCGACCCAGCGGGAAATTCTCCGGCGGGGTCATCCGCCACAGCTCCCTGCCCCCGGCGTCATAGAGCTGGAGGTCGGCACGCTTGTTGTGAACGAAGACCTGCTGGCCAGGCCGCCCCGGATCGAACCGGCCGATCTGACAGTGCTGCGGGTGGACGCCCTTGCGCTTCCAGATCAGGTCTCCGTCCTTGGCGTCAAGCAGATATGCGGTGTCGCTGGCGGCCAGGGCGACGCAGGCTCGTCCACCGAGCTGGCCAACGACGACGTCGTCGACGTGCATCTCGCCCGCGTCCCACTTGTCCTCAGTCGTCGGCCGATACGACCACAGGGTCGCCAGGTCGTGATCCACCAGGTTGTACCCGATGACGAACTCGTCCAACCCGTCATCGTCGACGTCGACGGCCAGCGGCGTGTGCCCGGCGCCGAGGTAGTCGGCCGTCTTGAGCAGACGCAGCTGGGCATCGTAGAACCAGGCGGGATTGGCGTATTCGTGGGGCGGATAGGCGCGTTCGGCGTTTTTGGCCAGCACCGTCCAGTCCGTCGGTCCGCGGCCCGTATGGGCCAGACAGACGATCTGAACGTTGTCAGCCTTCGCCTTGACGGACCGCTCGACCGCGCCGGTTCGAGCATTGATGACCAGCAACCCGTCGCGCCGCGCGCAGACGACCTCGAGCACGCCGTCCCCGTCGAGGTCCGCACAGTCGAGTGCCCGTTCGGCACTGTGGGTCACGAACGGGCGTTTCCCGCGCCACGGCTGCCCGATCCGCCAACGCATCTTTCCCGTCGCGTCGGTGGCCGTTAGGCAGAAATGATTCCGCTCCGCCTCGCTGAATCGGCCCTTCCAGGGCGGCACGTCGAAGACCTTCGAATGGAACAGGCCCGGCGACTGAAGCCACAGAACGTCGACGGCACCGTCGCCGTCAAGGTCGACGCAGTAGGGGAGGCCCCCGAACCGTCCCAACGAGACCTCCGAAACCAGTCGAAACGAAACCCCCGCGCCGTCACGGCTGACTTCGCCCGATACCGGCGTCGTTGCCAAAGACGCCAGGCAAGGAACCGCCAACAGAATTGCAGTGCGCCGTTTCACCTTCGTGCCCTCGCTCCATTCCGCCCGGCACCGAAGCGCGCTTACCATGGTACCTCCAATTCGTTCGGGTACCAGGGCATGCCGTTTACACGCAACGCCCGTCGCGGGATACTACGGTCCCATGCGAACGCCCGTGCGTCGTCTTCGAGCGCATCTGTACTACCTCAGACGTCCGGTCCGCGATTTCCTACCGATGCTGGGCGGACTGATCGGCCTGCTCTTGGTCGGCGGCATGTGTTTTCGCGCGCTCTACGCCCAGAAGCAGTTGGGCTATGCCGAAGCGCTATACATCACCTACTGTCTGGTCTTCATGGAGCACTTGTTGGACTTCCCGGAGCACTGGGTCCTGCAACTGTTCTACGTCGTGCTGCCGCCTCTCGGATTGCTGGTGATCCTCG
>Ga0180431_10007151_pt1 | contig 13075 bp, 26 predicted proteins | sample SS_ome_11_FD_132459 | JGI IMG/M metagenome (GOLD analysis project Ga0180431, IMG submission 132459) | Hypersaline lake sediment archaeal communities from the Salton Sea, California, USA - SS_1_MS_1 metaG | ecosystem: Environmental > Aquatic > Non-marine Saline and Alkaline > Hypersaline >... | reverse complement strand
CTGTGCTCTCGGAACTGATCTACGAGTCTCCTCTGCTCTGCGTCCATCACCACATTCCCTCCGTGCCGTCGTCGTTCGCCGTTGCCCTTGCCGTCACTGGTCACTGATCACTGATCACTGGTCACTGGTCACTGGTCACTGGTCACTGGTCACTGGTCACTGGCCTTCATCCGTTGCGTCCATTGCCGTTGCCGCTCAATCGCCCGGCTCGTCGGCCTGCGCGGCCTCCGCCTCCACGTCCTTCGCCAGCGCCGCCAGCGGGTTATCGTTCACGCTCGCGAACCGCTGAAGCCCCGTCGCCCCGACCACGTCGGTCACCAGGTCCGACCGGACGTCGATCGCACAGAACCGCGTGTCCTCGTCCGCGTCCGGGATCACGACCAGCGCGTACCCCGCGTCGAGGATCCGACCCATCGCACCCTGCGACCCCGCCGTCGCAGGGTTCCGAGGACAGAACCAGCGGCCCGCCTCGGGATCCCGAGTGCAGCCCTCGCAGCGTCGGTCCGCCGGCAGCGTGCACAAGAACGCCGGCTCGCACGTCGTCTGAATCTCGCCGCACGGAGCCAGGTCGTCGGCCGAGCAGCCGCACTCCGCGTCCGAGTTGCACAGCCCGTCGTACCCGTGCTTCCGAAGCCACACCGACACAATCTCACGCGCGTTCATGTCACCCTCCGTCTCGAGTCATCCAGTACGTGACCGCGCTCAGGACCAGCAGAGTCACCATCGACACAACGGACATCGGCCATCGAGTCGGGAAACACGTGACCGCGATCAGGACCATCAGTATCACCATCGACACAAAGCCAATCGTCCACACAACGCTCAGCGTGCGCAAACTGATCCACCAGCCGAAGAGCACGACGAATAGTTGGGTCGACAAGATCAGCACCAGCGACGTGAGAGCGATCCAATCGATCATTCCGGTTCCCTCCGTGCGCATCTGCGTTCATCTGCGTCCATTGTCGATCGCCTTTTCCGATGCCGCCAGGCCCCCGCCCCATAGCACGCCAGACACACCACCGACGCCGCGAACTTCCCCCAGTCGCCCGCCGACGCAGTCGTCCACAGCCAGAGCGGACTCGCCAGCAGGCCGAACACGTTCCCGACCCGATGCCCCAGCGCCAGCAGGCACACCGCCGCCACCGTCAACACCCCGATCAGGACCTCGACCATCAGAACTCCTTCCCGCCGTGCTTCCGCGGCCGGCCGCGGTTGAACCGCATCTTCGCAACGACCGCCTCCGGGATCCGCAACCCGCCGTACTCGCCCTCGTCCATGATCCGGATCACGCAGTCGGCGAACTCCGCCGACATCCCGTCGAACTCGGGGACCTTGTCATCCGGTGGGTTCCCCCGCCGGCGGGCCTCCAGCGCCTCCGAGAGCTCCGAATGCATCAGAGCGATCGCACCCGGCGTGTCGATCCGGTCCTCGTACCAGCCCTTCTCGACCGCCGTCTCGTACACGATCGACGCCAGCCGACGCCAGGCCGTCGCGAACATCTCCCCCGCCGCCCTCAACCGCAGGTCAGTCTCGTCAGGCGTCATTCGACCCTCCTCCGCGCTCACACGTCGTCTTCCGCAAGACGACGCCTGGCCACGTACTTCTCGTACAGCGCCTGGTCGATCGATTCGATAACATCACCCGGACCGAGATTGATGATCGCAATCAGCCGTTCCTGCCCCGAGCCGTCCTGGCGGAAGAGCTGCACCACCGTCCCGTTGGTCACCACCTTGCGAATATACTGGTAGCACACCGGATCGACGCCCGTCCGAAAATACTGCATCACCAGTTCCTTCATCGCCGCTTCCCTCCGTACATCAGGGCCACGTCCTCGCGGACACAACCGCAAAGCCGTTCCGCCAGGTCCCACTTGTCGCCGCGCGTCGAAAGACCGTTCCGGCAGCAGAGCGCCTGGAGATCGATCTTCGGCATCCGGTGCAACTGCTCGACCGTCGCGGCTCCCATCCGTGTCCATCCGTGTCCATCCGTGGCCAGTTGCCGTGGCCGTTCACTCACCACTGGTCACCGGTCACTGGTCACTGGTCACCGGTCACCGGTCACTGGTCACCGGTCACTGCTTCTCAGTCCATCCGCACGTCCGCACCGCAGTTCGGGCACCTGGCCGTCCCGCCCTTCGGCCCGACGACCAGCCGATCACACCCGATGCACCGCCGCTTGGTGTGGCCGCGCGGGACGACCGGGTCGTCCGACGCCGGCGGCTTCGGCGAAGCCGGAGACGCCGACCGCTTCGCCTTGCGCCGTGCCTTGTGCTCGCGGTTATAGGCCCTCAGACACGCCGGCCTCGTGCACTTGACCTGGTCCTTCCGCCTCGGCTGGTACTCCTCGCCGCAGTACGGGCACATCCTCGGCTCCAGCTTGCTCTTGCGCCCGGCCCCGGACCCCGCCGCGCGCTTCTTGCCGTCGCGCTTGATCCGCGCCCGCTTCCGGCCCGACTCCCCCGAACCGCCCGACCCCGAGCCAGACGAAGCGGAACGCTTCGTCTCCGGCTCCGACGAAGTCGGAGACGCCGCGCCGCCCGGCTCGGCCATTAACCCGAGCAGCTCCACCGCCTCGACGGTCTCGACGTATGATTCGCCCTCGCCCGGCGCGAGGAGCTGGCCCGGGCCGAGCGTCTGCACCTTCGCCAGCGCGCTCTGCAGCCCGTCCGCCTCGATCGTCCGGCTCACGACCGACCTGATCCGTGCCGTCAACGTGTACCGCCTCATTGCCCTGCTCCTTTCTGCTCCCCGACCTTCGGCTCGACCTTGCCCTTCGCCGCGTCCGGCCGGTCGTCCTCCTCGATGTCCTGCCCCATCACCTCGCTGTACATCTCCGTCGTCGGCCCGATCGGCTCGCCGGTCGGACCGACCTGGTCGCTGAACTTCAGCGAGATCTCGACCGCGCGTTTTGCCAGCGTCAGGATCCGCTCCGTCGACAGGTCCTCGCCGGCCGGGATCTTCAGCGTCGTCCAGACCTCCTGGACGACCACCACGTGCACACGATCACTCGCCATCACCATCCTCCTCTTCGTCGAGCTGCCGCCAGAGCTCCTCGTACACGTCGCAGCCGGGACTGTCCGGGTTCTCGATAACCCGTGCCGACGCGCCCATCACGATGTCGTCGACCGCCCCGTCCAGCGACCGTACCGCGTACCGGCGGACCGCACCGTCCGCGTCCAGCAGCGTCAGGACCGCGTACTCCGCCTCCAAAATCTTCCGCAGATAGTCCGGCATCACGACCTCCTTTCAGAATCCGTAGCCAGTTGCCGTGGCCGTTCACTGACCACTGATCACTGGTCACTGGTCACCGGTCACTGGTCACCGGTTACTGGTCACTGACCACCGGTCACTGGTCACTGATCTGACTACTTCACCCGCACGTCCTCGACCTTCATCTTGTGCGACCGGCCCGAGACGTCCGTGAACCGCGTCCACTTCCGCCCCACCTTCAGCCCGGTCACCGTGTGCTCACCCGCCCCCAGGCCCCGGTGCGGCTTGTCGATGTGCACCGTCGCCGTCTTCGTCGTGCCGTCGTGCCGTCGTGGTGGGCCGTTGCCGGTGCCGTTATCCGTGCCATCCGTGTCCATCCGTGGCTTGCTTCTCTTCTTCTTCGTGCCCTTCGTGCTCTTCGTGGTGCGCGTCCTCTTCGCCGACTTCCTCCCCTTCCGCTTGCCCTTCGTCCACGGTTTCGCCGAAGACCGCACCCAGCCGTCCGGGACGAGGTCCTGCGCCGCCATGACCATCGGGCCGCGGTCCTTGAGCAGCTCGGCCGGCTCGATCACGACCAGGTCCTTCTCGGCCAGGCCGAACGCCTTCGCCAGGTCCTTCGTCATCGCGCCCGGCGGGATCGCCGCCCCGTGCAGCCGCGTCATCGTCGTGGCCTTCGTCGCGCCCGGCTTGACGCCGAGCTCCCGCGCGATGACCGCGATGTTCGCCGACAGGTGACTCTCGAGGAAATGGTCGTCGATCACGAACCGGTCGGCCGCCGACCGAAGCACGGCCGGCTCCCGGTGCGGCGTCGGCAGCCCGGGCGCCTTCTTCTTGCCCGTCTTGCCGCCGGCGAAGACGTTCTCATGCCGGCGCGCGCACTCGTACAGGCCGAGCGCGCACGCCGCCGGCCACGGTTCGACGTCGAGCTTCGCCGGCTCGAGCGTCCGCCAGCGCGGGCCGTACTGCGTCTTCGACTCGACGACCAGGCCGAGGCGCGCCTGGAGCCAGTCGAATCCCGCGTCCCTCGTGTTCGTCATCACGCCCTCTTCCAGCGCATAGAGCACGCACTTCTCCAGGACCGCACCGTCGGCGGCCAGCGCTTCCGCGTCCTCGTACTCGCCGGCGTCGACCGCCCGCGCGAGCTCGAGGCACCCGGCCGCGAGGGCGAACTGCTCCGCGACGCTCTCCCGCTCGATCCGCAGCCGCGGGTCCGGGCCGGTCGACTTCCTGCCGCCCGAGCTCCCACGCCCTCCTGCACGCGCGCGCTTCTCCCTGACCAGCCACTTCACCCGGCCCGAGCCGTCCGGCTCGACGACGAACACCTCCTTCGCGTCCGTTGCGTCCTTCGGCTTGCGGGCCCGGAGCTTCTGCCCGTACTCCACGTACTCCGGTTTCCGGCCGAGCTTCTCCTCGATCACCTCGCGGGCGCTGTAGGACAGTTCCACGCCGAACACCTCGAGCGGAGCGCCCCGAGCCGCCTCCTCCGCCTTGATCGCTGCCTTGAGCGTTGCCATCGCCTTCGCACGCCAGCACGACGGGTCGAGGCACCGGTCCGACTTGTCGAGGTCCTCGGGCGAGGGTTCGTCGTCGTGGAAGAGGAGCAGCTCGCAGCTCGACCGCCGTTTACAGTCGACGCAGGCCGGCCGCCGCGGAAGGAGCTTGTCGTCCGTTGTGTCGAACGGCGCCTTCGCGAGCAGATGGAGGACCTCGCGGTCAATCCACTTCGCCAGGTCCTTCGCCGACCGCTCCGCCAGCCGCCGCTGGTCCCATCCCTCGGCCGGGAGCAAGGCGTCCTGGACGTCCGCCGGCAGCCGGGCGATCAGCTCGAGGCACGCCGCCGGCCAGTCGAAGAAATGGCTGTCGGGGCTCGCGACCTCCTTCATCCATTTCTTCGAGAGATCGAGGAGCTTCGCCCGGCGGGCGACCCAGGACGCCGACTGCCCGAGCTCTGCGGCAGCCGCCGCGTGGTCTCCGCCGAACTTCTCCAACGTGATCCGCACGGCGTTCGCCTGTTCGAGGACGCTCAAGTCCTCGCGGCCGAAGTTCGCCGCCTTGACGATCCGCCAGGCTTCGGCGTCATCCCACTCGCCGACGAGGACCGGCATCCTCATGCCGAGCTCGACGCAGACCGCGTGCCGGCGAGCGCCGTCCAGCAGATCGTACTTGCCCCTCTCCGTCCGGTGCGGCCGCGCCTGGCCGGGGACGCGGACCCCGTCTGCGTGGATCGAGTCGAGCAGCGCCGAATACTTCGGCGACTTCCGGTCGACCTTGAACCGCGGGTTGTCCCGCGTCGGGATCAACTCGCCCGGGTCCAGGTACATCAGTGTCACGTTCGCCATCGTCTCCATCCTCCTTTCAACCACGGATCAACACGGATGAACACCGATCTCATCCGGTCGCCGCGCTCCGTTCGTTGTGCCGCCGGACCGACTCGGCCCCGTCTTCGTCACGCCCTTGCCGCCACCCTTGCCAGTACCCTGATCACCGCCTGCCGTCCTTCTTCCGTCACGGCCACGCCGGCCGCCGACAGCTCGCTCAGGAGCTCCGCCGCCAGCGAGAGCGCCGCGTGGAAGTCGTACTCATTCACCGGATCGGCCTTCGCCATCGCCTACCCTCCCGCCGCTTCGCCGGCGGCTGTCTCCGCGTTCATCTGCGTTAATCTGCGGCCCCGCCAAACCTCCAGCATCAACCCCGCCGTCTCCCGATCGAGCTCGCCCGTCAGAACCCGCTCGATCAGCTCGACGTGGTACGCGTGGTACCGGATCAGCCGGAGCGGCGGCGTCAGGCCCTCCGGCACGCCGCAAAGACACGTGATGTCCGGACCGAAGAACTGGTCCGCCCGGGCAAACGAACGCAGCGTCCCCGCACTGATCGGCAGCAGTCGAGCCGCCCCCGCCTGACTCAGCCAGGTCCTCTTATCCGTCGTTGCCGTCATCCGCCTGGTCACTGGTCACTGGTCACTGATAACTGGTCACTGCTTCCTGCCCGTGTCGATCCGTGGTTCGCTGTTGCCGTTGCCGTCACTGATAACTGGTCACCGGTCACTGGTCACTGGTCACTGGTTACTGATAACTGGTCACTGGTCACTGACCACTGCCTCCTAGCCGTCCTCGTCCGGACCCGCCGCGATCACCATCGCCAGCCCGCCCGCGATCACCGCCAGGCCCGCTGCGATCCGCCCCAGGCCCTCCCAGGCCGTCCAGCAGCCCCAGAGCCCCGCGCCCGCACACCACACGCCCGCGCCGAACACCAGCCCTCGTAACATCGCTCAGCCCTCCGACTCCGATCCGTGTGAATCAGTGCCCATCCGTGGTCCCGACCGCGCACCGCCGAAGCTCCGCCTCGACCGCCAGCCAAACCGAGCGCGGACGAAGCTCGCCAGCCAGAATCGCGTTCCGATGCGCCGTACCCATCGCCCGATGCCGATCCCCGCGCTCGATCGCCAGCAGCCGAACCGCCAGGCCCCGAACGGATAACTCGCCGCTCATTTCACTCATCACTCATTTCGCTCCCGATACCAGCCACCGCGCCCTCGCCCGGCTCGACCTCGCCAGAATCCATGTGCTCCCGCCCCGGTAATCCGTCTCGATCAACCTGCGCTGCTCGGCCGCCGACAACTCGCGGCCCGCAACCTCCCGGGCCTCGGCCGCGGGGAGGTCCTGGAACAACATCAGACCGTACAACGGCACGTCCCGGACCCGCTGCGGAGCGCTCTGGAACCGATCGTTCCGGCCCCACTGACGCAGTTCCTTGCTCGTGATGAAACCGTCGCAAGCCAGCTTCCTGACCACGAAGTACTGCACCGAGACCTTCCGCTCGCCCGTCCGCCGATCCCGCGTCCACTTCCGGAGCCCCCGCCGCCGAACCCTCCCGCCAACCCCTCTCCCTCCCAGGGAGAGGTCCGCCGCACCCGCGGCGGGGTTCGGGTCCGACGAGGCGGAACCGCCGGCCGAAGTTGGCGACCGGTTCGCACCGGACCCGCCGGCGGCCCGCCCCGTCTGATCCGTGTTATCCGCGTCATCCGTGGCTCGCCGTGTCGTGCCGTCGTGGTCGGGCTTCCGGGCGTCGATGCAATGCGCCGGGATCGCCCGCTCCACCTCGAACAGCGTCCCCTGGTCTCTGCCACCATCCGTGCTCATCGAGGACTTGCCCCGCAACTGCTATTCATCCGTGCCAAAAAGCTGTTCGCGGATCTCCGCGACCTCGCTCACCACCCGCCACTCGTTCGGCTCCGCACCAAACACGACCAGCGACGGGAACGGACCCTGCGCCGCGTCGAACATCGCCGCACTCGCCAGCCCGTCCACGTCGTCGACCTGGACGACGTTCGCGGCCGAGACCCGCTTCGCAGTGACCAGGTCGTCCTTCAACTCCTGGCACTCGTAACACCCCTCCTTCACGAACAACACCGGCTTCATCCGTCCCTCCTCGCCCTGCCAGGGTCCGCGAGAAACAGAGCGGCCGGCCGGCCGGAACCCGGTATGGCCTCAACCTCTCCGGACGGCAAAAGAGTAACGAGCCGCCAGCTCTCGCCGACGCCATGAATCGCCCGGAGGCCTTCTCACCGCACTTCCGGCCGACCGCTCAGTTGTCTGTGCTCGCGGGCCGGGGTTTCACCGGCTTGGCTGGCGGCCTGTCAGGCGACCGAGTCGAACGGTCTTCGTCCGCTTCCCAACATCGCCCGATTGCCCGGCAGGGCTCTCAGGCGACCCGCGCGGGTCACCGCTGCCGCCGCGAGCATTCACTTGTCAATGATGGGGCGGCGGGCCTCCTCAGCCCCGTCGAGCGGCCGCCAGGGCGCCCGACCCGCCCCACTCTCGCCTCAGTTAGGTGCGCTGGCCGTCACCGCCTTCAACTCCTCCTCGCACACCCACTGGGTCTTGAGCTGACCCTCGCGGACGAACTCGAGCTGGACCTGCGGCAGATCCCGGAGATACTCGATCCGCGCCGTGGCGATCCCTTGAATCTCCGGATGCCGCGTCCAGACATACTCATCGCCCAACGTCACTTTGCCCAACATCGCGCCCTCCTGTTCTACTCCCCTACGTGTTCTCTGCATCATCCGTGTCCATCCGTGGCAGATTGCCGTGGCCGTGGCCGTCACTGACAACCGGTCACTGGTCACTGACCATTGCCTCTCTCTCAGCTCGCCGCCGCCTTCTTCTTGCCCTTGCCCTTCGTCTTGTCCTTCGTAGCGGACCCCGTCCCCGAAGCACGGCCCAGCTCGAGCTTCATCTGCTTCGCCACGACCTGGCCCAACGCGGCCAGGTCAGTCTTCCAGAGCCCGTGCGCCTTGATGACCTCCCGGAACTCCTCCGTGTCGTGCTTGCGGATCCGGAAGACCGCCCGACCGCACTCGTCCTCCTTTGGCTCGCCGTCCTTGTCCTCCGCCACGTCGCAGTGGCAGAGCTCGTGGTGGATCAACGCCTCGAGCTTCGCGTCGTCGAACTTCGGGACGATGTCCCCGTTCAGCGCGATCAGGAAGTCGTAGGGGCAGACCTCCCGGTACAGGTCCGGAACCTTCCACGCCTTCCCGAGATGAACCCGGCCGTCCGGGTCCGAGTTCCACGACCAGCACCACAAGAACGCGATCCGCGCGTCCGCGTCGGCCAGCTGCGGCAGGTGCTCGCTGATGATCGCCTCCGCAAGCCGGTACACCTTCGCCCACTTCCCGCCTTCCTCGTCCGGGATCAGCTCGAACGACACCTTCTTCTTCTTCGCCATCGGTCAGACCCTCATCGCAAAACAGCGGCAGCCAACTGATAACCGGTCACTGGTCACTGACCACTGCCTTTCATCCGTGTCCATCAAGGACTTGCCTCGCAAGTGCTATTCATCCGTGGCTAATTGCCGTGGCCGTGGCCGTCACTGATAACCGGTCACTGGTCACTGACCACTCGCCTCTATCCGTGTCCATCCGTGGCAGATTGCCGTTGCGCTCCACCGTCCCGTGGCGCTTGGCCGGCCCGGCCAAAAAAGACACTTGACATTCCGGCGCATCCGCGCCAGAATCAACAGCAACGTTCTGGGATTCGCACCGAGATCGACCGATAAAAGGTGGGCCGGCGGGAGCACTGCGCCCCGCGCCGGCCCGGCTCACATGCCCCGCTACAACGCTCTGGGAGGAGAGGAGTGGTGGGGCCGGAGCACTTACAATGTCGTCGGGATTCATCGTCCTGAACCCTCCCAGAGTCGATCAACCAAGGGCAGTCTACAACGCAGCATCGCTCCCTGTCAAGCGCGATTCGTCAGAACGCGAGACATTGGCAAGCCGAAAGTGGACCTAACTCTATGCCACGTAAAAGTCTTACGCTCGACAAAAAAACCGTCAGAAACATCAGGGGAAGCGTCAACATTCAGCAGTTCGCCCGGCAAATCGGGGCTTCTCCCGCCAGCATAGCCCGCTGGGAGCGCGGCGAACCAATGATCGAGGAGTTTGCCTACAAGTACGCGGACCTTGCTGGTAGTAGTATCGAGCTCCTGCAATCAGGACCGGTCGCACGCGCCGAGCGTAGCCCGGCCAAGTCCGCATCACAGGACTCGCCAGACGGGAACGGCACCGTCGCAGACACGAGAGGGAGACCGATGTATGGATCGCCCGTGCCGCACGCAGACACCTGGTATCGCAACCAGATCGAGCGACTCGGCCAGCAGATCACCCAGCTCCTCAACGAAAACCACAACCTGCTCGCCGAAATCCGAACGCTCCATTCCCGAATCGATGCGCTCCGCGCCGGCCGTGACAACTCGCCGGAACGAAACTGATGGCCATGCTCACCTGCCCCTTCTGCTCCGCACTCTTCCGGCCCGACCCCGCCGGACCCCGCGACGCCGCCGTCTGCCCCGAATGCGGAGAACGCGTCCCCCTCGGCCAGACCGGGCCCAATCCTCACCTGGCACCCCCGCCGCCCGAACATCGACCCAACGCCGCCAGCAGGAACGCGATGCTGATCGAACAGACGGCCAAGCGCTACAAAGCATCGATCCTGAAGGCAGCCGCCTTCACCGTCATCGCAGCCGTCCTCGCCTTCGCCTTTCTCGGCATCGCCGCCGCCACCGAATGCAACGACTGGATCATAGGAACCGGGATCTGCTCGATCGCCTGTCTCGGCGGAATGATCTGGTTCATCATCGCCAGGACAATCGCCTGGTGGCACCACGGATGACCGCCCAGGAGAACCTCCCGCGTGACACAACAACTGACACGACAACCGCCGAATGCGTGGCAGATATGCGAAATATGCGAACCGGCCGGAACGCCGTAAGGCGGCCGCAAGGAATGTGATACGTGTAACCTGCACCGGAGCGGCGACTTGCTCGGATCCAGGCCATTTGCCTCTTAATCAGAGGGTTCCAGGTTCGAGTCCTGGAGGGCGTACCAGCAAGTTGCGGGAGGACAAGGCGTTGCGACGCAAGGCAGCCCAAGGCTCGTCGAACCGACACGAAAACGTTGACACGACAACCCGGGCCGGCGGACGTCCGCAACTCGAAGTGCCGAACCCGAAGAAACGCCGGCGGGGGCATGCCTGGCAGATCTACTGGTCGGTCGCAAAACGGGCGTTCGCGTTGTCGGCCGGGCGGGTCCCCGAGGAGGAGGCTGAGCTGCGCCGACTCGAGGTCGCCCTGGCGCTCCGCACCGACGACTGGCCGGACTGGGCGGTCGACGCGCCGGCGATCCGCCGGTACCGCGAGCTGGACGCCGGGCCCGGTTCGGGCGAAGTGCTCGACCAGTATGAGCAGCATCTGCGGGCCGAGGTCACCGACAACTGGGCGTCGACGTCGATGGCAACCCTACGGGAGTTCGAGAAGTTCGCCGGCCGACCGATCGTCACGGTGACCGCATCAGACGCGCAGCGGTTCCTCGATCATGTCCGGTCGACGCCCGGCCCCTCACGGAAGATAACGGAAGATGCGGACGCGGAGCCGGCCCCGGTCCGGTCGATCGCGACGCGGAACCGCGCCCGGGCGGCGTGCCGGCGGTTCTTCGGTTGGCTCCTGCGGTCGGGCCGAATCGGGCGGAACCCGTTCGCCGGGACGAAGGCGCTGGCGGAGCCACGGTCCTCGGAGATCGTGCACCTATCGAAGCAGGAGCGGGACGCGGTGCTCGACGCGGCCGCCGGCGACGAGGGCGAACTCGCCGTGTGGCTCGCGCTGTACGGCGGCCTGCGGCGAGGGGAGCTCCTCCGTTGCCGATGGAAGGACGTCGACCTCGCCAGGCGGAAGCTCATTATCTCGAGCCAGCCGGGACGGACGACGAAGACGCGAAGGCCCCGAGTCATCGACCTGGCCGGGCCGGCGGTCAAGCGGCTGTCGGCGATGTCGGCGAACGCACAGGGCCGTGTGCTGTCGATGTGGCCCGAAGGAGGGGAGCGGGCCTTTTACCAGGCCGAGTGCTTCCTGGGGCGTCTGAGGGCGAAGTTGGCCACGGATGAACACCGATGGCCACGGATAGAAGAAAAGCTCAAGTGGAACGTGTTCCGTCATACGTTCGGGTCGCTGCTCGCCCAGGCGGGTGTCTCGATTTTCAAGATTGCGAGTTGGATGGGGAACTCGGTCGAGGTCTGCACGAGGCACTACGCGGCGATGCGGCCCGATCACGATGAGGACATTGAGAAGCTGGGGTAGGCCACGGATGAACACGGATAGCACGAATGAAAAGACCCGCCCCCGATATCGTTTCCACGCCAGACTTGATCTGACAGATGAACAGGCCGACGCGCTGGCTGCGGCCTTGGCTGAGGACCTGGCAGAGATGGTACTCCGGCGGCTTGAATCCCCCGAAAAAAAAGACAAAAAAGACCGCTTTTTCTCTTGACTCTTGCGATAGATATGCTATCATATGGGTGTGATGAGAGACAACCAAACGAGAAACGGAAACGCGGCAGCCGGTCGGGACGAGACCTCGGTCTCTCATCACAGTCCCGACCGGCTCGCCGCACAGCAGGAGGGTTTTGTGATGGCCGAGCAGAGAGTGCTCACGGAGGGCCAGATGTTCGCCTTACGGCGATCGCTCGCCAGCGCCGGCATGGAGAGCATTGCGACGCGCATCGAGGAGGACGACGGGAGTGTCGGGTATATCGTCACCGCCACAATGAGGGACGCCTCCACGGGCAACGTCTGTGTCGCCGACGTGGACGACTCGTCGGATCTCGTCGCCGTGAAACGATCACTGTCCCGAGATATGTCAGAGCGGCAGCGCGACACACGCCGTCGCATTCAGGCACAGCGGGACGCAATCTGATACGGGAGGATTGAGATGATATACCATGTGGCGCCTGTAGAAATTGACGGCCGGCCGGATTACTGGTCCGCTGTGTCCACGGTCCCATGCCCGGTCCCAGGATGCACGCAGACGGTCGTGTGGTATGAGGCCGGATATGTGCCGGGCTACCGCGTCTGCATGGCCGCGAATGGCGACGGCTCATACGATGAGGGGTCCATCCGCCACCACTTCCAGGCAGGAGGAACCGCAGAGCGGCCGACGCTCGAGCTCGTCCGCACCGCGGACTAGACCCCACCCGCCGCCGCTGGCGAGAGCTTGGGGCGGCGACCAGACGCGGCCGCATTCGGCGGCCGCACAGCAGGAGGGTTTCTGATGGCCCACGCACTGGAGCGCGCGGAATCGTTCGTCGTCGATGGCACAATCAACATTACCGAGGTTTGCCAGGCGGCCGACTGGCATCTGGCAACGGCGATCGAGGACCTGCTCGCCGCGGGGATGACGCACGACGACGCGGAGGCATACGCGAATTACCGGTTCGCGCTGGCCGCTGCGGAGCCGGACGCAGACAGATACCTGAGCGATGAGCAGTTCGAGCGGGTCACATGATGACCGGCGACGAATACAGGGCGGCGCGGAAGCGGCT
>Ga0180431_10007150_pt1 | contig 13076 bp, 13 predicted proteins | sample SS_ome_11_FD_132459 | JGI IMG/M metagenome (GOLD analysis project Ga0180431, IMG submission 132459) | Hypersaline lake sediment archaeal communities from the Salton Sea, California, USA - SS_1_MS_1 metaG | ecosystem: Environmental > Aquatic > Non-marine Saline and Alkaline > Hypersaline >... | reverse complement strand
TTGGAAAAGCCCTTGAGCGCATGATCTCCTAATCGCAACCGTTCACAGACATCCCATTTTCTTCACCTGTACAAGGAGTCCCTTGCCAAAATCGAGGAGGTGAGTCCATAACTTGGTTTTCGATGGGGGGACTCCCGTGACCAAGAAGGAGTTTCTCGACAAGCTGTCAATCTGCATTCCTCATAAGAAGGTGGCGGAGAAGCCAGTCGAGAGACTGATCACCGTGTCAAGCGGCTCTGGTCTAGCAATCCGAAAAGAAATCACCGGCAATGACACGAACCTGATGAGTCGCTACTGATTTCTTCTGCTCTATTTTGTCCTTAGGCCACCGTGCCTCATCTTCGCAGACCGGGTGGCCACGGATTCCTCGCATATCCGAAGGGCTACCACGCGATCTCAACGATGTGCACGGCAACGTCCCGCTGGGTAGGTGGATCAGAGATTATTCGGTCAACAACCGAATGAAACTCCAGCTTCACGCAACGATCCCCGTTATCTCGAACGGTCAGCGCCCATCTCTCGGAGAGAGGGAAAACGAGGCTGTAGGTCGACCACCACGTGACAGAGGTCGCGGTTTTCGTGTGCTCGATGTCACCAGTGGCTCACCTCGATAGCGGTGACAGTCTTCGATCGCGTCGCCCGCGGAAGAGAGGACTCTCACCCGATTGGAGTCGGGCTGTAGAGGTACCGACAATTCGACTCCGACTTCTTCACAATCGACGGTGACTAAGCCCGAATCCGTGTCAACGCGCCACGAGTTCAACGACACCGTCAGCGTTGAGATCGGCGCAAGGATTGAAACCTGGATCACCAAAGTGGTTTCCCAACCACCGGGTAAGGATATCCAGATCTGCAAGATCAACACGCCCGTCCATGTTGATGTCACCTGATAGGCCAACTTCCCCACTGTATCGGTACCAAAGAGACAGACGGATGGCCGATTTCCTTGTGGCATGCCTGAGCAATCCAGGAAACGGGAACAGCCAGCACGGCTAGCGCAATCAAGGCGGCAATAGGCAGTTTCATCTCTTCACCTCTCCCATCCTACTGACGTCTTAGAAAACCAATGAGAGCTTGGGTTAAGAAAAGTACCGAGTTCGTTTGAAGAATGCTGGAAGTTATTCCAGATGTTCTAGGTGATGGAAGTCACGCTCAATGAAGGCCCTTCTGGCTGCGCTACGCGTCGTGATGTTCATTACACTCCCACACCTTATTCATCGACCCATCACGAACAGAGCCTATACTCCTGATACACATACGAGTGCATCGACCGCCTACCAACGCACCTGTGCTCAGCAAACATACAACCACAGCCCTCCTTGGCGGGGTCTCGAAACGCACCTTGCGCAATCCGCCGGGAGCGAGAGAAGGAGGAAAACGGAATGACTAGTACCGGAACGTTCGACGGAGCGTGGATGGTTCTGTGGATCTTCGTAGGGTGGGCACTCGGGCTCATAGCTATCGGACTTGTGCGCGTCTTTCCCCACTTCTCGCTTAGAAAATGCAATCACATCACCCCGACAAGACCAGAGGGACCGCCTCCCAAACACCCGCAACCCATTAGCTAATGGGTAATCCCTCCATCGGGCAGGTGATAAAAGCACGACCTGCCTCTCCTAGTCAGCAGTGCTGCTGCATTCTTAGGGAGTGCATCCCAAACTTTTTGCACCACAAACAATCAGTTGACATTTGCTACGCTTATGTGGTAGGTTCGTTTTGGGGTGATAAGGATGAGTGGTATCAAGGAAACTGATCGTGAGGGTCATAACGGTCAACAAAAACGCCGCCGCACGGTCCGTCCGTGGGGTCGACTCCTCGCAGATCGGGGAAGTCAGCGGTTTGCCTTCTTTGGTGTTCCCTCCCACTGGCATCAAGACAATCCTACGGAAGAGACGAAGGAAAAGGCCAAAGAATCAGTGAGGCTAGCCTAACGGCAGGTCACTCGGTCAAGGAGTTGTAGCCAAACACTGTCCTCGTCTCTTCCGAGCTTTAGTCCCAAACTATAGGGGCTGATCAGTCCCGTCTTTTGGGATCACTCGCCCAGAAATGGTTCTTCAGCTGGCCGCAGGCGGTGTTTGCGGCTCGGGTACGGGCTCCGGCGTAATTTCAACTTCCACCTCAGGCGCTGGCTCAGGCTCCGGTTCGACCGTGATGGTAGGCCCTGACTCGACAACCGTAGGTGCCGATGTGCTCGCAATTGGAAGCTTTGTCGTGAGCGCTGCGAGAACAAAGAGCCCCAATATGCCAACAATGATCAGTATCTTGATTGTGTCCATGTCCTGTCACCTCCCGTTCTAGATTTTCCCCAATGTATAGCCCCGCGGTCCAATGGGCAAACCAAGCGCCTGTGACTACATTTTCCCCAGGCTCAAAGCCAGGCGCTGGACCTCGTGTTCTGGTATGATTGCCTTCCCTATGGTACACGCGGGGGAGAAAATCGACCAATCAAAGCGAGAGCACCACCTCGCGCTCGGCGCGGTCATCTCAAGCGCGCTGATCTTCTCCACCTCCACAGTGGTGATCAAGGTGGCCCTCACCTACACCGGCCCTTTTACCGCCGCAGGCCTCCGTTACCTGATTGCCTTTGCCTTCCTGTTCGTATGGCTTCGCGTGCGCCGAGAAACGTCACCGCCCCCAACCCGCTCCCATTGGGTGCGTTTTGTCCTCATCGGGCTGTGTATGACCATCGCGAGCGGGTCGCTGTTCTTCGCCCTTAAGACCCTTTTGCCCACCACTGCCTCGCTCGCCTTTTGCCTGACCCCGATCCCCACCCTGCTGTTTGGCATGCTATGGCTCAAGGAACACCCGAGCCTTCCGCAGTTACTCGGGCTTGCCCTGGCGATCACGGGAAGCTTCCTCTTTTTCTCACCGCGATGGGAGGGCGGACAGGCCCTGGCAGTCAGCCTTCTTCTCCTTTTCGTTCTCGCCGACTCTTCGGTGGTAGTCATTGCTCGGGAAGTGGCCCGGAGGCGCCAGGTGAGCAGCCTCGCACTCACTGCTTACCCCATCGGCATCTCTGGTGTCCTTCTCTTCAGTCTCGGTGTAGCAGTGGAAGGGCTTCCTCGCATGCCTCTGTTCGCGTGGGGGATCATCATCGGCCTTGCGATCGTGAACACAGGGATCGCGTATCTCTTGTTCTACTACTCCCTTCGGCACCTCACGGCAATCAAGGCGTACGTGGTGACAAACCTTTCTCCATTTGGCACCGCGCTTATCTCGTGGGTCGCGTTAGGGGAGCGCCTGCTGCCGCTTCAGATTGCGGCCATGCTTGTGGCGATCACTGGGACCAGTTTGGTGCAATACCGAAAGCAGAAGTGAGTGTTCAGCTCGTTATGCAAGGAGGGTGAAATCTTCATCGCAACGCGTGATTGAAATCATCTTTCCTCATTACTAGAATACGAACGCACCATCTGGAGGGGTGGGTGAGCGGCCGAAGCCGACAGTTTGGAGAACTGTTGTACCTATTTGGGTACCGCGGGTTCGAATCCCGCCCCCTCCGCCAACGCCTGTGCTAGGTGGGGGGCTAGCGGTCCCCTCCATCCACAACCCGCTATAGTGGAACCGAAGGGTCTCCGGCGGGGGAAGGCGGTAGGGTCCGTCCTCGGAAAAGCGGTGTTGAGGGTCGAGCCCTCTGCGGCGCACGCTGGTGAACCCCGTCAGGCCCGGAAGGGAGCAGCGGTAAGCGAGCCTCTGCGGGTGTTAGAGGATTCCTTGGCCTGAGCTGGCTATCCGTGAAGCGCCTGGCGTCTTCTCACAACGGAACCACGCACAGGCTCTCAATTGAAAGGGCTACCAGACTCGAAGCCCGATAGCCCTTTTTTCCCCTATCCTTTTCTGCTAAGGAGATGCAACACCCGCGAGAGAGCCTTTAAGAAAGCACGAAGGCCGCAGGAGGTCGTCCTCCCTGGCCCTCTTTCTCCTAGATAACTCGTGTATTCGGCAACCCAGCCATCCTTCTTAGGATCTGTTGGCTTTGCGCCCCCCTCTCTCAAGGAGTTTGCCCTTTCGCTAATCATCCACTATAGGAGAACTCTACCTGGGTGTCAAGTTACTTGGCGATCATTGTGATATTATTCCATGCAGGGGTGAGTATGCGCACGTTTCTATGCCTTCCACTTGATTCGTCGTTGCGCGAAGCTATTGCCAAGCTATCCGTGCAGCTGCAACAAATGGTTCACACCAGAGCCTCTTGGGTACAATCGGAGAACTTGCACGTAACAGTTCGCTTTCTAGGAGAGATCGATCCCATGCTGACACTCAAGCTCGAGCAGTTCTGTCGTACGATCACCAAACAGACTGCGTCGTTCGATCTTTCGATCGACCGGCTGGGGGCCTTCCCCTCGCCGCAACGTGCACGTGTGCTGTGGGCCGGAGGTGAGGCCCCTTCCGAGTTTGCTACCCTGGTATCGGCCATCAATGAAGGACTCATGCAACTTGGCTTTCCCAAGGAACGCAAGAAGCCTGTCGCTCATGTCACGTTGGCACGCATTAAGGGACGAGCTGACCAGTCGATCGAGCGAGCGATCCGCTCTCTCGTTGACCAACTTGGGTGGACTCTACGAGTGAATCAACTCGTCTTGATGGAAAGCCACCTTACATCACACGGAGCCCTCTACAATCCTTTGTTCACCCTTCCACTGGGAGACAGCAATGCCTTTTGAGTACCTCGATCACACAGCCGACGTTGGCTTGCGCGGAACCGGGGAAACGATTGGGGAAGCATTCAGCGAGGCGGCCAAGGGAATGTTCAACCTGATGGTTGACGTAGATCAAGTGACAGCAAAGCAATCACTCAAGGTGTTGCGAGATGCAAGTACCCCCGAACTGCTGCTCGTTGAATGGCTATCTGAACTCCTGATTCAGAAGGACCTCACTGGCCTCTATTGCTCGCGCTTTTGCGTGGACATCGTTGAACAACCGGATGGATTAAGCCTTGCGGGAACGGCATGGGGAGAGCCTCTTGATCTTTCGCGTCATTCCGTGAAGCTCGAGGTAAAGGGCGTAACCTACTGCGGTCTACACGTCGTACAGAAGGGCAAAGAGTGGATCGCACAGTGTGTGGTCGATATCTAAAGGAGCATCAATGAGCGAGAAACTCGCGCTGGAGCAGATCTCACCGGTAGAGTGGCTTCTTCCCATGAGTGGTGACATGCGCGTTCCCGGCCGGATATTCGCCGATGCCCAAACGATAGACCTGCTACGCAAAGACATCGCGGAAAAGAAGGAATGGAATGCTCTTCGTCAGGTGCGGAATGTGGCCTGTCTGCCGGGTATTGTCACCGCGGCACTCGCCCTCCCAGACGTACACCCCGGTTACGGATTTCCAATCGGTGGAGTGGGCGCGTTCGACCTTGAAGAGGGGGTCGTCGTGGTGGGAGGAGTCGGCTTCGATATCAATTGCGGGGTGAGACTTCTTGCTACGCCTCTTCAAGGGAACGACCTTCCCGCTATCCGTGAAAAGCTGGCTGACGACCTCTACCGCACCGTCCCTGCCGGGCTCGGCTCAGAGGGGAAGCTTCGTCTTAGGCTCGAAGAAATCGACGAACTTCTGCGGGAGGGTGCCCACTATGCGGTCAAGCGCGGCTACGGATTCGAGGAGGACCTGACCAGCATCGAGGAGACCGGAAAGATCGCGGGTGCCGATCCGGATGCGGTAAGCCGCATCGCCAAGCAGCGGCAGTTCAAGCAGGTGGGAACCCTTGGCTCGGGAAACCACTACCTCGAGATTCAGACTGTGGATGAGGTGCTCGACCCCGGGGTCGCAGAGATCTACGGCCTCGAGGAAGGCCAGATCACCATCTCGATCCACACCGGCTCCCGCGCTCTCGGCCACCAGATCGGACAGGACTACCTGAAAGACATGGAACAGGCAAGCCGAAAATACGAGATCCCTATTCGCGAAAAGGAGCTTGTGTGCGCACCGATTCGTAGTCCCGAGGGGAAGCGTTACCTGAGTGCAGTTGTCTGCGGGTCAAACTGCGCCTTCGCAAACCGTCAGGTGATCACTCACCTGGTACGCTCTTCGTTTACACGGGTCGTTGGCATGGATAGCACGTCGATTCGTACCGTCTATGACATCGGACACAACAATGCCAAGATCGAACGCCACCAGGTTGATGGAGAGACGCGTGAGTTGCTCGTCCACCGCAAAGGCTCCACGCGTGCGTTCGGACCGGGGCGCGAAGAGTCCCCGCCTGCCTACCGCCAAGTAGGTCATCCAATCCTCATCGGCGGAACGATGGGAACCGCCTCCTATGTCATGCGCGGCACCACGCTTGGAATGGAGAAGGTCTTCGGAAGCGGGATCCACGGCGCAGGCCGTGCCCTATCCCGCAAGAAAGCCGCCAAGAAGTACTGGGGCGAGAACATAAAGGAAGAACTGGCCAAGGGTGGGATCACCCTCCGCGCCCACAACCTCCGCGGAGTCGCCGAGGAGGCGCCCGGTGCCTACAAGGACATCGAACTTGTAGTTCAAACAGCCACCGCGGCAGGAATCAATCGGCCAGTGGCGAGGTTGCGCCCAGTCATTGTGATCAAGGGCTAAGCATACCGCGGGAGAATGCACGCGTATGTCGGACGATTACCCGCGCCAACTTGCGTGGGTCGTGCTTAACGGTTGGCTTTCCCTCCAACTCGATGGTTCCCAACAGGTCGGCGCGAATAACCTGCAGGTCGTATCTATTATCCTCTTCCAGGTCATCCTTCACTGGCTCGGCAGACTCTTCCAAGTAGCCCGCGAGCAGGGCCTGGCTAGGAAGGGCGGTGTTGATGATAACGCCATCGAAACAGCGAAGAGAGATGTACTCGTTGAGAACCCGCAAGTGATCGCAGAGGGTGAACGCAGTGGTTTCTCCGGGTTGTGTCATCAGGTTCGCCACGAGCAGCTTCTCCGCTGCCGCCTCCTCAATCGCTACAGCAATCCCCTCTACCAGTAAGTTGGGGATGAGACTCGTATACAAGCTTCCCGGTCCAAGTAGAATGAGGTCAGCATCGGCAATCGCCTCCAATACACGACTGTACGGATCGACGGATTGAGCAGAAAGCGCAATTCGCTCGATCCGGCGAGGGTCAGCTGTTATTCGGCTCTCCCCCTCCACCCATTCTGCATCTGCCATCTGTGCGATGAGGTGAGTCTTGGCAAGAGTTGCTGGAAGGACACGGCCGCGAACATTTAGGATAGTGCACATCTCCTCGATTGCTCGGTCAAACCCGCCGGTTGCCTGTTCCATTCCCACCAGAAGGAGGTTCCCCAAAGAGTGTCCATCGAAGTCGGATGTTCCGCGGAACCGGTGCTGGAAAAAACGCTCAATCCGTCGCTCGTCTTCAGCAAGGGCAAGGATACAGTTACGAATATCGCCAGGGGGAAGCACATCCAGTTCGGCCCGCAGGCGTCCTGAACTGCCGCCATCGTCCATCACCGCCACCACGGCGGTAAGGTTTGAGGTGACCTCCTTCATGCCCCGCAGCAAGGTAGACAGCCCGGTTCCGCCTCCGAATGCCACCACTTGGGGGGCCTTCTCCAGAACGCGAGTCCGGTAGATAAGATCCGAGGGCTTTTCTTCCTTCCATGGGGCAACCCCACGGGCCACGGAGCGCACCAGGCGCGAGACCCCCACAGTGAATCCAGCAATTCCAACCAGAAGGAACAGCCCGATCAACGCGTAGCGAACGACCGCCGCTTCCGGTACAAGACGGTAGATCTCGCGAATTCGTTCTTTGCCCACAACCTCAAGTAGCCCAAAGACAATAAGGGTCATTGAGAAAAGAGCAAGAAGAGCCCAGCGTTTTACCCGCATCCCTGGGTAGAGCCATCTCAGGCTCCCCCACAGGTGGAGATTCATTCTCACACTCCGTTTCGAAACCGGACCGCTCCCTCGCCGAGGAGTACTTCCAACCCCTCCTTGAGTGCAAGCGACGGGAATACAGAGAAGCCCTTTCCCGCTATCACTTCGACGTATGCTCCCTCATCTTCCACGTGGAACAGGACCGGCGCCTCGCCAGGATGTTGCTGCAACACAGACGCTAAACTCTCAAGCCATTCAGGATCGAGTTGCTTTCCTTGCACTGCCAGAGTAACAGAAAGCGGGGTTCGAGTTGCGAGCTTTTCTAGCGGGAACACCTCCTCAACCACGAAGTTGCGCGCGCCGTTGCGATCGCTTGCGGTGATGAGGCACCCCAGAAGCTGATCTTCTACCAGCAACTCGGAGGCACCGTCCAGCACCCTCGGAAAGATCGTGACCTCAAGTTCCGCGGTCCCGTCCTCCAGGGAAACAAAGGCCATCTGATCGCCATTTCTTGTGGAGATCCTGCGAATCTTCTTGACCCGTCCGCCTACGGTTGCACTTCTTTCCACATCGATTGCACTGGCCTGAGAGAGAGGTGTGCAGTAGTGAGCAAGAATAGCACGATGGCTATCAAGCGGGTGGGCACTGACGTAGAGACCGAGAAGTTCCTTCTCGAAGCGGAGCAGGTCAGCTTGAGGAAACTCCTCTTGCGAGGCCGGCGGCTCTGGGTTCGTCAATTCGACGCCACCAAAGAACGATTGCTGACCGCTTTTTCGTTCCCGGGATGCGATCTGCATCAACTCCAACCCTTCTGAAAGTCGCATCAGGAGATCACGGCGCAATGCCCCCAGGCTGTCGAACGCACCTGCCTTGATCAGCGCCTCCAACGCTTCCCGGTCGCCTCCCTCTCCGTTAACGTGCCGGCAAAGGTCGAAGAAAGAAGTAAACCCATTGCCCCTCGCAGCGAGAATTGCCTCGATCGCCCCATCACCGACGTGCTTGATGGCCCCTAACCCAAAACGGATTCGACCCTCGCCCACAGGCGCGAAATCGCGCTCGCTCTCGTTGATATCCGGCGGGAGAACCTCAATTCCCATCTCACGGCAGTCGCCGATGTACTCGGCGACTTTGTCCGAATCCCCTTGTACGCTGGCAAGTAGGCCCGCCATAAATTGTGTTGGATGATTCGCCTTCAGGTATGCAGTCCAGTAAGAAACAAAAGCGTACGCAGTCGCGTGAGCTTTGTTGAATCCATAGCGGGCAAACTTCTCCATGTCCTGAAACGTTTGGACTGCCGACTCCTGGGGAATGCCATTTGCGCTGCAGCCCGCGATGAACTTCTCGCGCAGGCTGTCCATGATGTCCTTTTTCTTCTTTCCCATTGCTTTTCTCAGGATGTCCGCCTCAGCAAGGGAGAATCCCGCGAGCTTCTGGGCGATCAGCATAATCTGGTCCTGGTAGATGGGAAGTCCGTAGGTGTCCTCAAGAACCTTCTTTAAGTCCGGATGGGGATAGGTCACCGGCCTGCGGCCGCTGCGCCTTGCCACATAATCATCGGTCATCCCACTTTCCAGTGGACCGGGGCGATAGAGGGCAAGAAGAGAGATCAGATCTTCGAAACGATTTGGGAGAACCCGTTCAATGAGCCCCTTCATCCCCGAACTTTCAAGCTGAAAGATCCCCGCGGTGTGTCCTTGTTGAATCAACGCAAACGTCTTTTCATCATCAAGGGGAATGCCGTCTAAATCGATATCAATGCCCGCTCTTTTCCGCAGATTAGAGCAGGTTTCGTCCACCAGAGTGAGATTTCGCAAGCCCAGGAAGTCGAACTTCAACAGCCCCGCGGCTTCCACATCACTCATGTCAAACTGGGTGACAACCTCTCCGTCCTTGAGGCGCATTAGCGGCACATGCCGAATCAACTCGTCGGCAGAGATGACTACTCCTGCCGCATGGGTTGAGGCATTTCGGGTTAGGCCCTCCAGGCGGCAGCCGATATCGACAAGCTTGCGCACTTCGTCATCTGTTTTGTACAAGGTTTTCAGCTCAGTTACCTTCTCAATCGCAGTCCGCAGCTGGTATCCGTAGGGAATCAGTTTGGCCAGACGATCGGTCTTTCCGTAGGGAACTCCCAAAACGCGCCCGACGTCTCGAACCACACTGCGAGCGGCCATGCGGTCAAAGGTAGCAATCTGAGCCGTTCGCCGCGGGCCACCAGGAACATCGTACTTCTCTCGGACGTACTCGATCACTCGATCACGGCCCTTGGCACAAAAATCAATGTCGAAATCCGGCATACTGATCCGATCCGGATTGAGAAATCGCTCGAAGATCAAGTTGTACTTCAGGGGATCAACGCTGGTGATGCCGAGGCAGTAGGAGACGAGGCTCCCCGAAGCGGAGCCTCGACCAGGGCCTACCGGAATGCTGCTTTCCCGAGCAAAACGAACGAAGTCCCAGACGATGAGAAAGTAAGTGGCGTAGTTCATCCGCTCAATAACCGCAAGCTCTCTATCGAGCCGTTCTTTCACCTCATCGGTCAGAGTCCCAAAGCGCACCGCTGCACCATCGTATGTAAGCGTACGCAGGTGAACATCCGGTGTTTCCACTCCTGGCGGAAGCTCAAACGGCGGGATCATCGTGGCACCCAAATCAAGTTCCAGGTTGCATCTCTCGGCAATCACACGCGTGTTTTCGATCGCCTGTGGGAACTCGCCAAACAGTTCAACCATCTCTTCGTGGGTACGGAAATGGTAACCTTCACCGTCAAAGGTGCGCCGGTCAGGATCGGAAAGTTTCTTGTTGGCGCGAATATTCAGCAGGACCTCGTGAGCCAAACGGTCCTCCGGGTGCAGGTAGTGAATATCGTTAGTCGCCACAAGCGGCAAGTCCAAACTCTGTGCCAGCTGAACAAGTTGTTCCTGCAGAAGTCGTCCTCGTTGCGTTCCATGATCCTGGAGTTCGATGAAAAAGTTCCCCTCTCCGAAGATTTCGGCGTACTCTTGCGCCGCGGCTCGGGCCTCCTGTTCGCGGCCGGCGGCGAGAAGGCTCGGTATTTCCCCACTTTCGCAGGCAGACAGGGCGATGAGGCCGGTGTGAAAGCGCTTGAGAAGATCCTTGTCGGCCCGAGGCTTGTAGTAGAACCCTTCGGTGTGGCTCCGGCTGACAATAGCAAGGAGATTTTGATACCCCTGACGATCGGCAGCCAATAGAACCAGGTGGAAGTACTTCTTGCCGAGGTGCGCTCGTCGCTCGTGTCGGCCACCCGGAGCAAGATAGATCTCTGCTCCGATAATCGGCTTAATCCCGCGTTTCTTTGCCTCCCGATAGAGCTTGATGACTCCGCTCATCATCCCGTGGTCGGTGAGAGCCAGCGCGTCCATCCCGCAGGAAGCAGCGCGTTCGAGGAGTGCAGGGACCTTGCACGAGGAATCCAGAATGCTGTACTCAGAATGTGTGTGTAGGTGAACGAAAGTACCCGCCAACAGTCTCAATCCCCTTCTACAAAGATGACCTTCTCTTCGTCCGGTTGCACCAAGCCGAGCAACTCTCGCGCCTTCTGTTCAATCATCTCGGGGTCATCCTTCAAGGCAAGCCGAACCCGCAACTGCTCCTGGGCAGCAAGGGCCTCCCTCTCCTGTTGTACGAGAACAGACAGCTCATCCTGAAGCCTTCGCATTTCGAAAAACCGGCCGAGAAAGAGAGAAGCAAGCAGGCCAACAACGGCTACTACGGCAAAAAGCCACATGCGAAGATGCGCCTTTCGCGGATGGCGCTCCCTCGCAGAATACCTGCTTGCGCGTGCCCGCATCTTTCCCTCACCCTCGTAAATCTGTGAAAACGTCTATCGTCAGGGATGAAACCGCCGTGGCCAATCGGCTAATTCCAGCTCGAACGCCTCTTCAATCCGCAAGAGCTGGTTGTACTTGGCCACCCGCTCGCTGCGGGAAATCGATCCGCTCTTCAGTTGGCCGCATGCTGTACCGGTTGCCAGATCGGCAATCGCCGTATCCTCGGTCTCTCCGGAGCGGTGCGACACCACGCAGGTGTAGCCGGCAAAGTGCGCCATGCCCATTGTGGCAAGTGTCTCAGACAGTGTACCAATCTGATTCAGCTTGATCAGGATCGAGTTGGCAATTCCCACCTCGATCCCGTGGTGGAGACGCTCTGGATTGGTGACAAAAACATCGTCTCCCACAATCTGGACCTTCCCCCCAAGCCGCCCGGTGAGAAGCGTCCAGCCCGCCTCATCATCCTCCGCCAACCCGTCCTCAATGGAGACGATCGGATACGCGGCAACCCACTCTTGGTAGATGTCAACAAGCTCCTCAGCAGAGAGTTTCTTGGCGCTACCCCCGATGGTGAAACGGTACGTTCCCTCGTAAAAGCTGGTTGCTGCGGCATCGATCGTCAGCGCGATGTCCTCACCGGGACGATAACCACTTTTCTCAATTGCCTCAACAAGCAGAACCAACGCTTCCCGGTTGTCGCCAAGGTCGGGCGCAAAACCACCCTCATCACCGACCGAGGTAGAAAGCCCCTTCTCTCTTAGTACCCCCTTCAGCGTGTGGAAAACCTCGGAGCAATAGCGGACCGCATCGTAAAATGTTGAGGCCCCAATCGGAATCAGCATGAACTCCTGGATGTCAACATTGTTGTCGGCGTGCTGCCCGCCGTTTAACACGTTCATCATTGGAAGCGGAAGGCGGGGTTCTCGGGCACCGGCGAGATACCGGAAGAAGGGAATACCAAGACTGGCTGCAGCCGCGCGCGCCGTCGCCAGCGAGACTCCTAGGAGCGCATTTGCTCCCAGTCGGCTCTTGTTCTTTGTGCCATCGAGTTCGATCAGAAACCGGTCGTTCTTCGCTTGGGCAAGGGCATCCCGGCCAATGAGTGCAGGAGCGATCTCCTCCACAACGTTTTTGACCGCCTGCCGCACCCCACGCCCGTGAAACCGCCCTTTGTCTCCGTCCCGCAGTTCCAGGGCTTCGTACTTCCCCTTGGACGCGCCCGAGGGGACCGCAGCCCGGCCGAAGCCGCCGTCATCAAGAAACACGTCTACCTCAATCGTTGGGTTTCCACGCGAGTCGATGATCTCACGTGCTTCGATATCTTCAATCAGTCCCATCCATCCCCCCCCTCGGAAAGGTTTCGTGACGAGTATAATCATCCGTCTTGAACAGGACAACGCCAAGGACAATCGTCTGCGGAACTCTATAGAGAACAAAGAAACACGGGGCCGATCGCTCGGCCCCGTGTAGTCTTTCTTAGCCGCTATTCCTTCCAGATACC
>Ga0180431_10007148_pt1 | contig 13077 bp, 9 predicted proteins | sample SS_ome_11_FD_132459 | JGI IMG/M metagenome (GOLD analysis project Ga0180431, IMG submission 132459) | Hypersaline lake sediment archaeal communities from the Salton Sea, California, USA - SS_1_MS_1 metaG | ecosystem: Environmental > Aquatic > Non-marine Saline and Alkaline > Hypersaline >... | reverse complement strand
GTGGAGACCTTCTTCACCATCTACGGCGTCAACGAACTGGGACTTTCCGCCGGGCGGGCGGAGTTAATGCTGGGGATATTCTCCCTGGCCTTCATCATCTTCGCCATCCCCAGCGGCTACATCGCCACGAAGGTGGGCAGAAAGCGCACCATCATCGTCGGCATCATCGGCCTCATGGTCCTGATGGGATCGATGGCCTACATCAAGAGCATCCCGATCATTATCGGCATCATGCTCCTGGGGGGTGTCTCCTGGGCCTGCATCAACATCAACTCCATCCCGATGATCTGGGACATCACCACCGAGGAGATGCTGGGGACCTATACCGGCCTCTACTACTTCTTCTCCATGCTCGCCCAGACCGTGTCTCCGCCCATCATCGGCGTATTCAAGGACATGACCGGCAGCTACCAGACCATGTTCCTGGTGGTGCCCGCCTTCTTCTTTATGGCCCTCATCTGCATGCTGTTCGTCAAGAAGGGTGAGGCCAAGGAGGTAACCACCGCCGACATGCTGGAGCAGATGGAAGTATAAATCAATTCGGTTTCCCTCCCGGACCTTCCGGGAGGGAAACCGACACAGATAACGGCAACACAACACCGGTGCACCAATGAGCGACAAGGACGCGAAAATCACGAAAAACGAGGTTGAATACGTGGCGCGGCTCGCCCGCCTGGACCTGACGGACCGGGAAACCGAGCGTATGACCGACAACATCAACGATATCCTCACATACATGGAAAAGCTGGGCGAGGTGGATACCACCGACGTCCCCCCCATGACCCACGCCATCCCGAAACAGAACGTCATGCGCCCGGATACGGTCGTCCCCTTTAAAGACACGGACGAGATCCTCGCCAATGCGCCGGAATCGAAGGACACCCTCTTCAAAGTACCGAAAGTGATCGAATAGGAAGTTTTTGCTCCATGGATATCTGCTCAGCGACCATACACAAACTGGCCGCCGCCTACCGGAGCGGTGAAACCGACCCGGTTGCGGCCACCGAAGCCTTTCTCGAGCGAATCGAGAAGGTGGACGGGAAGCTCAACGCCTACATCCGCACCACCGCGGACGAGGCCCTGGCCCGGGCCAAGGAGGCGAAGACGCGCCTGGAAGGGGACGACGCCTCAATCCTCACCGGCATCCCTTTGGGTATCAAGGACCTCATGTGCACCCGGGGCATCACCACCACCTGCGGCTCGAAAATCCTCGAAAACTTTGTGCCCCCCTACAACGCAACGGTCATCGAGCGGTTGAGGGACCAGGGGGCGGTGATGCTGGGGAAGACAAACATGGACGAATTCGCCATGGGGTCCTCCACCGAGGCGTCCTGTTTCGGTCCCACGAGAAATCCTCATAATACCGACTACATCCCCGGCGGCTCCAGCGGCGGATCCGCCTCGGCGGTGGCGGCGGACCTGTGCTGCGCCGCCCTGGGAAGCGACACCGGCGGCTCCATCCGCCAGCCCGCCTCCTACACCGGCATCGTGGGCTTGAAGCCCACCTACGGGCTGGTCAGCCGATTCGGCCTGGTGGCCTTCGCCTCGTCCCTGGACCAGATCGGCCCCATGACCAAGGACGTCCGGGACGCGGCGATTCTCCTGGATGCCATCGCCGGGCACGACGGGCGGGACTCCACCTCCCTGGAGATGGATCCCCCCGATTTCACCGAATTTCTCGATCGTGGTGTTGACACGCTCCGGGTGGGTGTCCCCAAGGAATACTTCGGCGAGGGGCTGGATGAAGAGGTGGGAGCCCGGGTGATGGAGATGGTGGGCGTCCTTGAAAAGGGCGGGGCGAAGATCGTGGATGTCAGCATCCCCCGCACCGAGCACGCCCTGGCGGCCTACTACATCATCGCCCCGTCGGAGGCCAGCTCCAACCTGGCCCGATACGACGGCGTGCGCTACGGCTTCCGGGAGGCGGGGCCCAAGGACTCCCTCATCGACATGTTTCGGAAGAGCCGCTCCGGCGGCTTCGGCCCCGAGGTGAAGCGGCGCATCATGCTGGGGACCTACGCCCTCTCCGCCGGCTACTACGACGCCTACTACAAGAAGGCGCTGCAGGTACGCAGGCTTCTGAGCGACGACCTGGAGGCTGCCTTTTCAAAGGTGGATATCATCGCCTGTCCCGCAGCGCCCACCCCGGCCTACAAGATCGGTGAAAAGATGGAAGACCCCCTTGCCATGTACCTGGGTGACGTCTATACCGTCACGGCGAATCTTGCCGGCATCCCGGGGATGAGCGTCCCTGCGGGCCTCAATTCCCAGGGGCTCCCCATCGGGGTACAGCTTCTGGCGAAACCCCTGGGAGAACAATTTATCTTCCAGGCGGCCTCGTACCTCGAGGAGAACAACCCGCACCACACGCCGAAACCGGACCTGTGACCCGCCGGGAGCGGCTTCATTATAGGTTTTTAATAATTAAAATCGAAACAGCCTTATACGTTCTTTGCTATAATTCCATCTTATGATTATGGCATCGAACACAGCGACAACGCCATGAAATACACCGCAGTTATCGGACTTGAAGTTCACGCCCAGCTTCTCACGGAGTCGAAGATCTTTTGCGGCTGCTCCACCGCCTTCGGAGCCGAGCCGAATTCCCATATTTGCCCGGTCTGCACCGCCATGCCCGGCGTGCTGCCCGTTTTGAATCGCCGGGTCGTGGAGTTCGGTATCCGGGCGGCCCTGGCCACCGGGGGGGAAATCGCCGAGTTCGCCCAGTTCGCCCGAAAAAACTACTTCTACCCCGACCTTCCCAAGGGATACCAGATTTCCCAGTACGAATTCCCCCTGGCAAAGGGGGGATTTGTGGAGATCGAAACGAACGGCGAGAAAAAGAAGATCGGGCTGACCCGCATACACATGGAGGAGGACGCGGGAAAGCTCCTCCACGACGACAAGGCCCCGGTCTCCTACGTGGACCTCAACCGCACCGGTGTGCCTCTTTTAGAGATCGTGTCCGAGCCGGACATGAGCACGCCTGAAGAGGCCGGCGAATACCTCCGAAAGCTCAGAACCATCCTCCGCTACCTCGAGGTATGCGACGGAAACATGGAGGAGGGGAGCTTTCGGTGCGACGCGAACATCTCGGTCATGCCCGAGGGATCGAAGACCTTAGGCACCCGGGCCGAGCTTAAAAACATGAACTCGTTTCGCAACGTCGAGCGGGCCCTGGAATACGAAATCCAGCGTCAGATAGAGGTACTGGAAGACGGCGGCAGCGTTGTCCAGGAAACCCGGCTCTGGAACGATCAGAAGAGTATCACCGAATCCATGAGGGGCAAGGAAGAGGCCCACGATTACCGCTACTTCCCCGACCCGGACCTGGTGCCGCTCAGGGTTGATCGAAAGTGGATCGACGAGATAAAGGATGAGCTTCCTGAGCTCCCCGACGAGAAAATCGGGCGGTTTCAGTCCGAATACAGTCTCCCTGATTACGACGCCCGGGTGCTTGCCTCGGAGAAGGAGCTTGCCGAATACTTCGAGGCGACGGTCTCGGCGGGGGCGCCGCCGAAGCCGGCCAGCAACTGGATCATGGTTGAGCTTCTGCACAAGCTCAACGACGAAAAGATTTTCATCGCGGACTCCCCCATTCTTCCTGCGGACATGGCCCGTCTCATCGGCCTCATCGAAGACGAGACGATCAGCGGCAAGATCGCCAAGACCGTGTTCGCCGAGATGTACGACACAAAAAAGTCCCCCGATGTGATCGTCAAGGAACAGGGATTGATGCAGATTACCGACGCCGGCGAAATCGCCGCCATCGTGGACGGCATCATCGCCGTCCACCCCGACGAGGCGGCGGCGTACCGGGGGGGCAAGGAAAACCTTCTCAAGTTCTTCATCGGTCAGGTGATGAAAGAAACGAAAGGCAAGGCCAACCCGAAGCTGGTGAACGACCTCGTGAAGGAGAAGCTGGGGGCCTGAAATGAGTCCAAAAGGTGGCTCAGAAGGGGGAACAGAAAGAGGGGAACGAACGACCGTCCGGCACACGGTAAGCGGGCGGGTGAAATAGTAACAGAAAACTATATTCATCGAAAAACGGGCGTACGCGCCGTACATACATGAAAAAAATATCCAAAAAAGCCGTGGCCGTGGCGGCCGGTATCCTGATTGCCGCCGTCATCATCGCCGCCGCTCTTCCATATCCGATACGAAACGAGTCGGCAAAAGGCGACATCCAGCGTCGACTCTCGGATATTCTCGGAAGAGATGTGACGATCGAGGGTATCTCTCTCTCCATACTCACCGGACCCAGGATAATTCTATCCGGCGTAACCATCCTCGATGATCCCCGGTTTTCCGAGGAGGCGTTCCTCACGGCTGAAAAGGTCATCATCTCCATTGCCCCCCGTTCGTTTGTATCCGGCGCCCCGATGGTGGATCGGGTCAAGATATCGAACGGATCCCTCACGATCATCTCCGATGAAAACGGCCAGTGGAACATCGCCACCCTCGGCGCGGATCGCGCCACGGACACACCCGTCTTTTCCGACGGCCCCGCGTCCCTTGGCTGGTGCGGGCTGTTTTTTCGGGATATCTCCTACCGGGTCACCGAGGCGGTGTTTCGGAAGATGGACGTCGTCGTTTCTTCACCGGCGACCGACAGCGGGGAGACGACCACCGTCGAGATGAGCAACGCCATGGTTCGCCTGGAAAACGACAAGGCGATATCTCTCTTTGATTTTGATCCCGACTCATTCGTCGACGCACCCCCGATCGCCGGGGACATTACCGCCCGGACGGATTCGGGAAAGATCGGCGGTTTTGCCTATACGGACCTGTCCCTCTCCGGATCGATCGAACAGCATATACTGATCATCGATGAGGCCACGGCGTCCCTCTTCGGCGGCAAAACCGCCCTCACCGGCGTCTGGGACTTTTCCGAGACACCCTGGGACCTGGAAATATCCCTCAGCGCGCGGGATATCATGGTAAACAAGGTCCTGAGCGTTATCACCGGAGACGGACAGAATTTTTTCGGAACTATCTCCTGCGAGTGCAGGATTCAGGGGATCGGCGGCAGTTTTTCGGAGATCGCCGAAAATCTCTCCGGCGAGGGCATCGTCAGGATTGAAGAGGGATTGATCCCCGCCTTTAACATCCGCACGGAGCTTATCTCCCTGGGGCTCATCACCAATAACAGCGGCATGCCCCACGACCTGGACACCGTATACTCGGCCATAACGGGAAGCTTCACCCTTAAAGACGGCGCCTTTACAACCGCCGCCCTCGCGATTACCTCCCAGGAGTGGGACGCCATCGCCGAGGGAACCCTGGACCTGTCGGGAAACCTGATTTTCGATGGAGATATATTCCTCTCCGACACCATCACCATGGAAATCAAGCCCGCGTATTTCTCGGAGCTCCTCAGGAACGCCTCAGGAAAGCTGACCATCCCATTTTACATAACCGGAAGCCTCGAGGAGCCGGATTTTCTCCTCCGCCCCGAATTCCTCACGGAGAAGAACGCCGAAGATATTTTCGACGATTTTCAGCGACAGCTGGAGGAAAAATATAAAAACGGCTTTTCCATCCGGTACGACACCATCTCATATCCCGTCAAATAGTAAATAATGACCCATACACCATCGAATAAAGATACCGGGTTTGAAACCATCCGGTGGCTCGGCGACGGCATACGGATTATCGATCAGCGGGCGCTCCCGGAAAAAGAGGAATACCTCGTCCTCACAACGATCGATCAGGTGGTGGACGCCGTCAGGACGCTCGCGGTCCGCGGGGCGCCGGCAATCGGCGTTGCGGCGGCCATGGGCGTCGCCCTGGGGGCGCACATCCTGACGAAACACAAAAAACCGACCAGGGAGGCGTTCCTGGTCGACCTGGAGGAGATCATCTCCACCCTGGCCTCCTCCCGTCCCACGGCGAAAAATCTCTTCTGGGCCCTGGAGCGCATGCGCGCCGTCGCCCGGGACACAAGCGGTGATCCGATCGCCGTGGCCGACGCCCTGGAGCGCGAGGCCGTCATCGTTGGGGATGAAGACCTCTTAATCAACAAAACCCTGGGAGACTTCGGTCAGGAGCTGATACAGACGGGCGATACCGTGATGACTCACTGCAACGCCGGCGCCCTGGCCACGGCGGGCCACGGCACCGCCCTGGGGGTCATCCGCTCGGCGGTGGCGGCGGGAAAGAACATATCCGTCTTCGCGTGCGAAACCCGCCCCCTCCTCCAGGGAAGCCGCCTAACCGCCTGGGAGCTGATGAGAGACCGCATCCCGGTGACCCTGATTACCGACGGGATGTCCGGGATGCTCATGCAGCGTAGGATGGTGAACATGATCATCACCGGCGCCGACCGCATCGCGAGAAACGGGGATACCGCGAACAAGATCGGCACGTATACCCATGCCGTTCTCGCCCGGGAGCACGGGATACCCTTCTACATCGCCGCTCCCGTCTCCACCTTCGACCCCGACGCGGAAATCGGCGCCGATATCCCCATCGAGGAGCGAGACCCGGACGAGGTGCGCCGTGCCCTGGGGACGCCCACCTCCCCCCCCGACGTCCCGGTCTTCAACCCCGCGTTCGACGTCACCCCCCGGCACCTCATTACCGCGTTTATCACGGAAAAGGGCGTTCTGTACCCGCCGTTCGAAGACGCCATCACCTCGTTTTTTTGAACAAATCGCCCGACCCATGAACAGAAACACACTGTGGAGCTCCGCAAACAGCCCTTGATGAGTAAAAGCCGCCTATAATACCGCTTCAATTAAAAAAAGTATTGAAATATTTGCGGATTTTCTATTATAATAGGCAGGTGTCTTTTCCCTCTGTACTTATTGGACATTCTTGCGGCGTTTATTGTGTGAATTGGCTGACCGATAAAATATCATCTCTGATTGCCACCGGTAGGGAAAAACTGGGTAAATCGAAAACGGCTCCGTATCACCCCCCCTCGGAGCCGATTATCCTTCCCAGAAACAAGCACTCGGTCTCCCGGAAGAATATCGATCCGGACGCCCTGAAAGTGCTCTACCGACTGCATCGACACGGGTACAAGGCGTACCTCGTGGGGGGAAGCGTGCGCGATCTGCTCTTGGGTAAAAAACCCAAGGACTTCGACGTCGGCACGGACGCCAGCCCTCGGGATGTCAAAAAGCTCTTCAATAACAGCCTCATCATCGGGAAGCGTTTTCGCATCGTCCATATCCGCTTCAAGAATAACAAGATCATCGAGGTCACCACGTTTCGCGGGGCGAACGACGATGAAAATGCCGAGAACGGGCTTCCCACCCGCCGGGACAACACCTTCGGCACCGACCGGGAAGACGCATTCCGGCGCGATTTGACCATCAACGCCCTGTTTTACAATATCGCCGATTTCACGGTCATCGATCACGTGGGCGGCCTTCAGGACCTGGAAAACCGCATCATCCGCGTCATCGGGGACCCCGCGCTTCGGTTCACCGAGGACCCGGTCAGGATGATCCGTGCCATCCGTCATTCCGCCCGCACCGGATTTGAAATCGAGAAAAACACCGCCCGGGCCATCCACACAATGAAGGATAAGATCATCCTGTGTCCCCCGGCCCGCATCCACGAAGAGCTCCTGAGGGATTTTCGAAGCGGCATATCCGCCAAATCCATTGACCTGTTCATAGAATCCGGGTTGTTCCATATGCTGTTCCCGACCATCGTGGAAACCACGGTCCAAAGGGAAAAGGACAGGGACACCCTCATACGATGCCTGGAGCTTCTCGACGTGCTGACCCTGACGGGAAAGGAGCGATCCATCCCCTTCTATTTCGCGGTCTTCATGCTCCCCTCCACCTATGCCCTGACCGCGACGGCGTTTGAAGCCGAAGACGGGAGCAAGCAGGATATCCCCCGCCTCATTCACAAGCACCTGTCGGCGTCTCTCGAGCGGGTGGGGGTCTCAAAAAAGAACATCGATACCATGCGCCAGATCTTGTTTTTACACTGGAAGATGTTCAACATGATCAACCGTCGGTTCATACCGGTCTATATGCGTAAGAAGCACCTCTTCAATGAGGCGTTCGATCTTCTGGGTATCACCGCCCGGGCCACGGGAATCTTCCCCGACGCTCCCTGGCCCCCGAAAAAGAGCAACCAAGACCCGCTGTGGAGATTGATTCGCCATCCGAAAAAACGCCCGGGGAAAAAGCCCAAGCGCACCGACGGATAGCCCCGGTTTTATTCCCCTTGCTTTTTCCACCCGCCGATAGTAGTATATTTTGTCATGAATCGGGGTGTAGCGCAGCCTGGTTAGCGCGCCTGCTTTGGGAGCAGGAAGTCGGAGGTTCAAATCCTCTCACCCCGACCATCTCTTTCCCACGGCTTTAGACTATCCCTAAAAAAATAGAGGCCGCTGTACGCTCCCGACGGCGTGTCGCGTCGATTTTCATACGCATCGCAACCAGCCGCTCAAGCACCATGAGACCGTGTTCCATTTCTCCCCGTCCGGATTCTCCTCTTGGGACGGAGCGTCAACGGACATCCCCGGGGCGACCTCCGCCCCTATATCCCTATTTCGCCGTGAACTGGATCAGGTAATTGAATCCAAGGTCGACCTCGCTGAGGACTCTGAAGCCGTACTGGCTCATCAACTCCTTGACCTCCGCGGGAAACATGCGGATATGCTCCGGCGGCCCGTATGGGCGGGCCTTCTTGTGGCACTCGATGACCGCCAGGCGGCCGCCCGGCTTCAGGACACGGCGTATCTCACCGCACAGCGCCTTTGCCCTTCGCGCGACATCCGGGATGTGAAGCACCGTCGCCAGCAGGCAGACATCCACACACGCGTCATCGACGGGGAGCCGGTCTGTGATATCCACGACCGCCGCCTGTACGTGGGAAGCGCCCTCTGCGCCGATCCGCCGCTTCAGGGAGGTAATGTGAAAGTCCACCCTGTCCAGCGCATACACTGTTCCCATCTCCCCGACGCACCCCGCCGCGTACATCGCGTAGTCCCCCGGCCCGCAGCCGAGGTCGAGGAACACGTCGCCCGTCGTGAGCTTCAGCTCATCAAACACGAGCTTCGGATCGTGCATGGTGAAGCTGCTTCCGCCCCGCCGGTGCCCCTCCGCTTTGTGGTCGGCTTCGTATCGGTGTTCGCCCGTGCTGCTTCCATCCCCCCTCACCTCGTCGCAGATCCTCTGCATCCACCAGGGGATGCGAACGTCCTCCCGGGTGTAAAATTCCCTAACAAACGGCTTGATATCGATGACGGGGCTTCCGTCCACCGCGTCCAGCCCGGACACCCTGAGCACGTTCTTTTTTCTCTCGCGCAGCCGGACGACAGTCACCAGGACGGGATTGGGACGGGCCGGGCTGCAGGTGCCGAATATCCCCACCAGCGGGAAATCAGACCTCCCCATGGGATGCACCCGGGTCAGCCCGCGGCTCGTCTCGGGCGCCAGGTGGGCCCAGTAGAGGACGACCAGGTGAGAATAGTCCTCGATGCCGTGGAGAATGTCGATCATCTCCTCCTTGATAACGATTTCCGAGATGTCATCATCCGCCCTCTGGACCCGGCGCTTGACGGCGTCCAGATTCTCCTGCAGCTTAATGCCGTCGTCTCCCGCCGTCAGGATGGGCTTTTTCACCTCGTTGTGTACCCTTCCCACCTCCCGGAGGACCATGTCTCCGGACGGCGAGGACGACGTATCCGTATTCACCATTATATGCTCCTTTGTGTTATTTGTTTTCCACGACGCCCGTGATGCGGGCGTCTTCCGATAACCGCTCCCGCCGGACTCGGTGGAAAGTATTGTTTTGAAAATGATCGGTCACCCCGCAGGCCCCCGTCCGCCTGTCGGTTAAGACGCTTAACAAACGCGGCAAAAAAAATCACTCCCCGGTCTTCCGGGACAGCCGCTCGTCCACGACCCCCTCCAGGACATCCAGTAAAACGGCCGTCGTCTCCATATCCGCCGGGGAAAACGCGTTGAGCCGCTCCACCAGGTCGGCGATGTGGTCCCCGTGAAATTTCTCGTGAAGCTCGAACGCCCGCCACCCCAGCGAGGTGAGGGTCAGCCGCAGCTCCTTGTTGCTGTGGGCCGATGATTCCTTTTCCACGAGGCCCTTTCGCGCCAGCTTCGAAACCATCTGAGACGCCGCACTCTTGGTGACGCCGAAATAAGCCCCCAGGTCCGTAATATTAATCTGTGTATTCTCACCAATCGCCTGTATAGCGTGGAGCTCCCGGTGGGTGAGCTCCATGTGTTCATCGACGCGAAAGGGCATGTCCTCGAGGCGGGCGTGTTTATTGAGGATACGAAAAAGCGACCGGGACATTTCCCGGACAATATCTTCTTTCGACTTCATGGATATATTAGTAAAGCTTCTTAACCATTCTGTCAAGAAAAAAGATATCTTCCCACAAAAAAGGGGAGGGGTGAGGCTCCCATCTTCACATAAAGGAGACCCGCCGCCGGGCACGGGGAAGGATGTCCCCGCCGACCGGGGCGGGTGCCGCCCCCCGGGCGCGCGAGAGCAATTCTTTCCCCGTGTGACGACGCTCCCACAACACTATTGATGAAAACAGGGGTGAGTCTTACCCTTCCTGTGAAGCAAGTGAGTTACCTGTCCAATGATGGTAACACAAGGTTGAGAGAAAAAAACGGGGGGGCAATACTCCGCTCTCCAGTCTTCAATTTGTTGATTACTACGGAGAGGCTGACCATGGATCATTTTCAACATCTCCCCGGATGTTTCCACCCCCGTACAATGAAAGAGGGTTCAATATCAGAATGATATTGAACCCTCTTAGCTAACGAGCAGAAAAAAAAGTGTGTTTACGGAGCGTACGGACCTTCGATCAGGATGTCATATTCATTGCCCTCGAAGGCATTTCCGTCGACCAGCCAGAGTGAGGAATACGACAGGCCGGCGCGATCAAACCAGGCATGGATCCCGACCCGGTTGTCGTAGAACCTGTTATTGGAGATCTCGATGGGCAGCATGTTGACGGTGTATCCCGCGGCGGGCTCATCAAAGCCTATGGCGATTCCTCCCCAGCTCGACGAAGGAACATCAGCGAAATCCCAGGGATATGAAGCGTTCGTGAAATAGTTATTATAGATCCTGTGATCCCCAAACGTCTTCACGACGGGACCGCTATGGGAATAGTTGTTTCCGAATATCCCATACGCACCCCCCGGGTCATTGTCAGGATACGGCGATGACAGAATAAAATAGTTATTGTAGATATCGTATGACCTGCTGTTGGACATAAGCACGCCGTAGGTACCCTCGAAGGTGTTTTCATAAATCCTGACAGCACCGGTTCCATCTGCGCGTCTTCCCGTGGCGTTGTTCCTGCACATCCAGATCCCACCAGCGCCGCCGCTGAAATAATTGTGATGGATGTCCGCATACAGGTTGGCGTTCTCCGCCCTGGTGATCCGCAGAGATCTCGAACCACTTGATGTATGGGGATTGATGAAGCGAAATCCGGCGATTTCGATGTTGGTGGTACTTCCGCTGTAGCCCGACATATTGACGGTTATCATCCGAAGTACCGTTGAGCAGCTATTGTAAAGCGTAGCCCAATCCATACCGGGGAGATTGTATGAATTATATCCGCTGCCCCAGAGAAAGACACTTCTTCCTTCAAGCAAACCGGTCAGATCGATGCCGTTCGCGCTCCCATATCCGCTCAGGTTTTCCGTTCCCCATACGAAAAATGTATCGCACGTATTACCGACCCACCGCGCGTCGGTGAAGGCGTTCTCAATACTCCCATAGGGATCATCGTACGTCCCTGTTCCTTCCGCGAAGCCTCGATCGAGGTTCACAAAAATCACCTCGGTCTCTTCCCCTGTCGAGTAAAACTCAGGATCACTTTCTCCAACCTTGATGTCGATGTCTCTCCTCACTGAATCATACAGATGATCTCTGACATCCTTATTGCCCGGGAGCACATCGCCGATACCCTCGAAGGGATTCTTCCCGGCGACCAGGTTTTCGACGGAGAAGGGTAATTCAACAACCACTTCACCATAATGCTCGTCACTTCGATTATCGATGCGATATTCGTAGTTCAATTTCAGGAAATCAATTGGGCTCACTTCCAGACGGGTCATAAACCCGTTTATATCCTTTGAATTATCTCCCCAGTAGTGATACCCCCCGGCAAACAACCAGGTCTCAACGTAGTTGGAGATATACGGAATTCGAAAGCCCGCTTCGTAATCGATTCCCGTCAGGGGCTCTTCATATTGGGAATACAGATAGTATCCCACGGATGTATTCCTGAAGTAACCGACCCGGTATGGTTCATCGATCATTTTTTCTCCCGTGTAGGGAAGATACACATTGGTTCGTGCCATGAGGGCGGTTATCTCCGGATCGATCTCCCAGTACACTTCGGCTCCGAATCCAAACTGCTGGAATTTGTTTCCGGACTGGGTCTCACGCCAATCCCAGTATGCATTGGCTCCCAGGATCACATCCGCCGAGGGAATGAGATATCGGACACCGGCTCCAAAATTCAATTCCATGTTGCTGTCATTATCATGGCTATATCGTGCGTTGATAAATCCAACAGTGTTTTCTGTGAAGTGGTGATAAGAGGTTACGTCAAAGTAACCGATAACACGACCGTTCCCGGTAACCATAACCCCCGGTCGAAAATAGAGCATCCAGTCAAGATCGTCCTCCGCATACGACACTCGTACATTGAGTGGATCGCTGAGTAGAGCCGTCTCAACGGGAGTGTCAGTATTTGTGTCTTGCGCGAATGACGCCGGAAGAATGATGAGCAGCGCAGCCACACACAGTCCGAAAAAGATTGTTAGTTTTTTTCTGGTTTTCATGTTGTGTTACCCCCATACACATGAAAACATTTTGAAAAGAAGATATACACTATTGGTTTTCCTGAATATCACGCGTATTACATCGTGTCAACAACAAATACACTATTCACACGATTTTTAAACTTTAGCAAATTTATAATTATTATATCTCTTATCGTGATTTACTTAAGATATTGTATTTAAACGACTTTTCAGAATTAACGGAAGTTAGAACATCTTATACACATTCTCAAAGATAGAGTTAACGGTCCACATAACCAGCGTAACT
>Ga0180431_10007147_pt1 | contig 13077 bp, 14 predicted proteins | sample SS_ome_11_FD_132459 | JGI IMG/M metagenome (GOLD analysis project Ga0180431, IMG submission 132459) | Hypersaline lake sediment archaeal communities from the Salton Sea, California, USA - SS_1_MS_1 metaG | ecosystem: Environmental > Aquatic > Non-marine Saline and Alkaline > Hypersaline >... | reverse complement strand
GGTCTCGTAGCAGAACCATCTGTGTGTAAAGCTATAGTCGCCATTTCTTGAGGTTTATCTTTTAGAATTCCTTCACCCAGAAACTTTAACAGATAGTTCATGACTGGAATATCCCCATAGTCTTTATCTTCTTTGGCTTCCATTATAATCACACGTTTCCATTTCTTAGGCGCAGCGCAAAACAAAACAGGTATCTTTTTGGCCCGCAATAACTGTGAATTAACATCAGCAAACATGGGTCGAGTAATACTCGGGGGTCTGAAAGAACGTGGAATAATAAAAAGATCAATCACAGACTCCAATGAATTAGCGACTTTATTCGGCCGACCATTTATGTAGCTAATCTGCAGCTTATCATCTCTGTACAAAATGTCTTCCAGAGATTCCCAGATCAGTCTGCAATGTAACTGAGTTTTACTGCGGCCATATTTGATGAATTTATCCGCGGCAAAGCCGGGCATTGTCATACCGGTAATCGGGTCACGAGAATGCAGCGAGAAAAGTGACTCTGGCTTATAACCAACTATAGTTAACTTGAACTCTGTTTGCTGATATAACATTAACGATAAATCAACAATATTGCTGGGCTCATCAGGCGGCATCGTAATCAAAGCAGCTCTAATCGGCAGTTTGTCTTGTTCGTTATTTATTGTCATATTTTATACCTGTACCAATAGCCTATGTATAGTAGTTCCTTCCCATTTGTCGCCATAGACACAATATGTTTCCCAAAGATCGATATGGTAAATTACTGTTCAATTGTTTGCGGGAGACCTTTATTGTTTTGTCATTTTCTCTTCGACTTCTTTCCTCTGACTGTCTTTTGTTGGCACAGTGACTTCTTTTTTGCAATCCGGGCAAGTGCCTGTTTTTCCAGCAGTTTCGTCACCGGCTTGTAACATTGTTTTACAGTTCGGGCATTCAAATTTAATACTCATCCTTTCGCTCCTTACTAGTTAAGTGAACAATAAAAACCTCGACATTGATTTTTTCTAAAACACATATCAAAACCCAGCATATAAACCCAAAATACGTCCTCACTTCTCAAGCTTAAGAGCAAACACTGCAGCTCGTATACTGCTAACACTCCTCTCTAGCTTTTTAGCGATCTCGGTGATTTCCTTACTACGAAAGTTCTTTTTCAGGTACTTGATTTTGTAGTCTGTCCATTTTTTCCGTTTAGAGTTGAATTTTCTTTTTGTCATTTCCTACTTTCCACATAAAACAAGATTCAAGTGTTGGCCTTTACTTTGCGCATGGCAAATGGTGTTCAACACCGGCCACAATCTTTTTCGTAGTTTATCTGTGGTTACGAGATGTACGTTGTCCTGAGACTCAAGCAATTGTTTGTTACCGATTTCTTCGAATCTGCCTATTATGATAATCGGAATCTGCTCATCAATGCCACGCACGTTCAAGACCAGATCTAAAGTATCTATTTCAATATTTTTGTAGTCTATCAGTACTGCCATAAATTGCTCATGTCGTAATTTTTCTAAGACTTCCGATACACTTAGACTTACCACCGGCCTTATACCAAGACCGACTGACATCTCCTTTACATACCATTTATATGGCGGTGCTATAACCAATATCGAATCTGGTTCCATGCTAATACTCTTTAAAACTAAGATTTTTATGTGAGAAGATCCTCAATAAACTTATCGAGGGCCAAGTTTAATCGCTCATCAAGGTCGTATTTGCCTTCGATAAGTTTGTTACGAATCGTAAGAATTTTTTCCTTACGAACCTCCAATGGTAAAACGGCTTTTTCTAAGACAAGAGTAGTTGTTCCCAATGAAACCTTGTTACAGGCGTTATTTGTCCTTGTGGCATCTTTACTCTCATCAACCATATTCAATCTATCCTTATAAATGCTTAAGGCCTTCATTTTCTTTCCTCTCTGACAACGAGCTTTTGTCGTATCCGTCAAACTTGCCCCAAGAACCTTTGTAAACCGTTCAAACTGTTCTTGAAGCAAAACTAAGTGATTTTGAAGCATGCCATCTGTTTTCTAGACCTCTATACTCCAATCTATATAGCTCGCGATAAAATTGAAATCAGGAAATCCTTAACTTTATGTAAGCAAAATACTCAAATATCTTTTTTTATTGGATAAAAGATGAAAACAGTTTTGAGGTTATGTTAACTATGTCAGTCCCATCTCAACCGAAAAACCGGCTTTTAGCACTCTGGTAACAAAATTTTAAAACACCTCTTTACGATTTTCGACTGACTTTTGAACTTAAGAAAATTGATGCACAAAATTAAACATTAGTGGTGTTGATTTGCTTTCACAGTGCAGTATAATCGCAACAGTGTAGTCACAAATAACCGTTAGAAAGAAAGCTTTCACCATTAAAAGACTTAAAATATATTTTGGTTGATAAAACAGTTGACCATAAGGTAGTGTGTCTCTGTTTAATACTTGTTTCTTTTAAATAGTGTCAATAGTGGCTTAGAAGGAGCCATATCTATTAAAAGGCATCTATCGTGAAAAATACGCTCAGGGTTTTATCAAGAATATTCTTAGTAGTGATATTGCTCTACTTTTTTCTTGTTAGCATTGGCCTTATGGCTGCGACTTTCAAGGGTTTAGGCGAGGGTTTTGCCGAAGGGTTGGTCAGGACAACTTCCAATCCTTTTGTGGGTTTGTTCATCGGGATATTGGCCACCAGTATTGTTCAAAGCTCCTCGACCACAACATCGATAGTTGTGGGTATGGTAGGGTCTGAGGTTATCGCCATTGGTAATGCAATTCCTATAATTATGGGGGCCAATATTGGAACTACTGTGACAAATACGCTTGTGTCTTTTGGGCATGTCAACAGGAGGGATGAGTTCCGACTGGCAATAGGTGCCGCAACAGTACACGATTTCTTTAACATTGTATGTGTGTGTATTCTGTTCCCTCTGGAGTTGGCTACAGGCTTTCTTGAGAAATTTGCTACATTGATGAGCACATTATTTCAGGGTTTCGGAGGAATCACATTTATTAGCCCAATAAAATTAGCTACAAGGCCGGCTATAAATTTTATAGAGCAGTTACTTGCTGAATTTTTGAACATGCCTCAGAATGCAATGCATATCTTAATGCTGATAGCTTCGCTCATATTTCTTTTCTTTTCCCTGTTCTTCCTCGTCAGAGTTATGAAATATTTGGTTATCAAAAGAGCAGAGGCCGTATTAGATAATTTTCTTGCCAAGAGCGCATTTACAGGGATTTTGGGTGGTATGATTTTTACCTTTATAGTTCAAAGCAGTTCAATAACAACCTCGCTTCTGGTCCCTTTGGTGGGTGCTGGTATTTTGACAATCGAGGCGGTATTTCCGGTAGTTGTGGGTGCCAACATCGGAACAACTGGGACTGCTATTCTGGCATCACTCGCTACAGGAAATATTTACGGGGTTACCATTGCTTTTGTCCATTTTTTGTTTAATTTAATAGGCGTGTTATTTATTTATCCGATAAAGTTGTTTAGAATAATCCCTATAAACCTTGCAAAGTTTCTGGGAAATTTGGCGTACAAGGAGAAAGGGTATGCACTTGTTTATGTATTAGGCCTGTTTTTTGTTGTCCCGGCGTTGTTAATTCTTATCTCAAGATATTTTGAATAGGGGAAGTAAAAATGTTCAGGAATCTGCTGAGTTCGTTGAAGGGCAAGGGTTTTTTGGCTCAGGTATTCAAAGAATTCAAAGACATGTTAGACCACACGCAAAGTATGTATGAAATGGTCTGTAACACACTTTTGGATAACATTAAGGAGCCGGATTTAAAAAGAAAAATCTATGAGATAGACAAGAAAGTAAACGATTTGCAAAAAGAGATACGTAAGAGGATCGTAAAGCATCTTTCACTACAGCCCAAAGAGGATCTAACTGTTTGCCTCTTGTTAATGAGTGTGGTAAAAGACGCCGAGAGGTTGGGCGATTATGCAAAGAACCTTTATGAAGTAACCGAGCTTGTGGAAAAGCCGATAGATAGATCAGTGTTTTCGCAATATTTTAATAACCTTGACAGGGATATTCTCATGATGTTTGAGCAAACGAAAGAGGCCTTTATAGAATCGAGTGGCAGTAAGGCTGTGTTGTCGTGGGATTATGAGCATAAGATGGCAAAACAATGCGATAGCATTATTGCGAAGGTAGCAAAAAGCGATCTTTCGGTTAACGAGGCTGTGTGCCTTGCTTTGATTGCAAGGCATTTTAAGCGATTGGTAGCTCATTTGACAAATATAGCGACCTCCGTGGTTTTGCCTTTGAGCGACCTAGACTATTATGATGATAAAAGAACCGTTGAATAATTCTTCCCCGGAGGAAAGGCGAAGCCTCTGGTTCGCATTTTGCGGCTTCTTACGAGAATACCATGATACCTTTGTGGTTTATCACTGTAACTCTTCTCGCCAGATCTATTTTGGTATTCGACGATAAGGACCTGTAGAACTGGAACCCGGTGGGAAGTTTCTTCGATGTTGACAAAGGCTGGAAAGGTCGGTTCAGGCAAAGATTTCTTAGAAATGGCGACTACTGACAATCGAAATAATCAGCCAGAGCCCTATTATAGCTGCGACAATATAACCCAGAATACCCAGCGTTTGCAGGCTAAACAAGCCCAAAACCATTCCATCCTGTGGCACTAACAAACTGGAACCTATTAGTAAAGACGCGATAATCAGGGCAAAACTGATACGATTAGAACTTTTGTCCATTGTTTTGGTGAGGTTCTCTAAATGCTCATGGTGTACACGCAATTGGAACTTGCCTTGGCGGAATTTTTTGAGAATCGAATTGACATCATCAGGTAATCTTGAGGCTAAATCTCCCGCGCCCTGAACTGCCTTTTTAGCATTTTTTAAGATTTGCTTCGGGTCTATATCACGTATACTGAATTGTCTGGCGTAAGGCTTGAGTGATTCAATAATTTTAAAGTCAGGATCGAGGGAGGTTGCAAAAGATTCGATGGTAGCCAGGCTTTTAAGCATCAAAGTAAACTGTGGCGGCGGTTTTATATGATGCTTGCGAATCAAGTCGAAGGTTTCTGTTATTGCCTTGCCAAAGGGGATTTGTTTTAACGGCCGATCATGGTAAAATTCGAGCATTTGCTCAGCATCTCTGGTAAACTTATCCATATCAGTTTCATCACTTATCATTTCTGTTCTTTCAAGTGCTTCAGCCATTCCGGATGCTTCTTTGTCGACAATAGCCAGAACAATTTCATTAAAAAATCTGCGGTCCTGCAATGACAGATGTGCTACCTGGCCAAAATCAAGCGGAACCAGTACATTGTCAGGTAGTAATAGAAAATTGCCGGGATGTGGGTCTGAATGGAAAAAGCCAAATTCGAAAATTTGTCGAAGAACAAATTTAGCTCCTCGCTGTGCAATAATAGCCGGATCAAGCCCTTGTCTTTCCAATTCTGCTTTATTGTTCGGTTTAATGCCATCTATATATTCCATTGTTAACAGGCCATCGGAACAATACTCTTTGTATACCTGAGGTACATGTATTGTGGTGTCATCAGAAAAATTTTGCAGAAAACGCAGTTGATTATTCCGTTCATTGTCCAGGTTTACTTCTACAGAGACCGCCTCGCTAAATTCTCTCATCATTTTTTGTGGATCTATCGTCTCATCTTTGAAAAGTGAAGCTTTTAGCATACCGGCAAAATCCTGAAGTATCTCACACTCGGTATGGATAGTTTCTACGATTCCAGGCCGCCTGATTTTGACAGCAACTGACTTACCGTCACATGTTAGTGCATGATGTACCTGTGCGATACTGCCAGCGGCTATTGGCTTTCGCTCGAAGGTTTGAAATATTTTTTCCAGGCTATTGCCCAATTGTTGTTCTATTTCTGTCTGGATAACATCAGGATTTTCCGGCGCTACCTGGTCCTGAAGAGACTTCAGTTCTTTTATATAATCGGGGGGTATCAGGTCAGGACGTGTACTAAGCAGTTGCCCAAGTTTGATAAATGTAGGGCCAAGTTCCTCCAGGGCCAGACGTGCACGAGCAGCTCGAGTATGGCCTTGGGTTATCTGTTCAATGCCGGTTTTTCTCTTTCTTCGACCCGGGTGAAAACAAAAGCGGCCACGTATTGCTGCACTAGCCTCCTCAAAGCCATACTTGGCAAGTACGGCCATTATGTGCCGATACTTACCCAAACGTTTGAGCCTACTCTTTAAGTTGGACCTTCGAAACGGCAAGATACTATCCCTTGTTGAGAAGCTGGTCGAGCTTCGCCTCTAAACGTTTAATATCATCCTTGGTGGCAAGGTTAAGATTATCGATAGCCTTGTTGACCTGGTCGGAGATAAGTTTCTCAAGATGTTTGCGGTTTTCTTGTGCATGATCCATCAGTTTTTTTACAAAGCCGCTTTTGCCGGCTTTTTCGGCTTCTCCTCTGCTGGCATATTCATCGAAGATTTTCTCGGCTTTTTCACGTGTCATTGAAATAGCACCAAGCCCGGCGAGCATTAGCTTGTCAAGTGTTTCAAACATTTTATACCTCCATAAATATTTTATCTCTTATCAAGTACCAACTACCCTACAACTGAACCAACGTATTACACACTTAGTATTTATCTTAACAAATTTTGACAATGAATATAACCAAGTAAATTCCTATATCGGATTAGGTATTAGCCGTATTGAATAGGACCGTTTTTAGTTATATTCTTTTTTTTGATAAACGATCGCATTAATTTTACTAAGTTTTCTTAATTTCGACTTAAAATACATGAAACCATTTACATCAATCGACCTGAAAACATTAATACAACATAATGAGTATCCCTGTATTTCTATCTATCTTCCGACGCACATAACAGGACGTAGCGTACGGCAGGATCCCATAAGACTTAAGAATTTACTCAACGATTGTCAGGCCAAGCTCGAGTCAGAACACTCTCAAAAGAAAGTTTGTAAGCTTCTAGAACCAGGCTTTGACCTGTTGAGCAACAGTTTGTTTTGGGGCCATCAAAGTCAAGGCTTAGCTTTGTTTATATCACCATCTTTTTCGCAATGTTTCCATCTGACTCTTATGCCAGACGAAAAATCCTATTTAGGAAAATGCTTTTATATTATGCCTCTAATACCTGCCATACTCAGAGACAAAGCTTATTACATTCTGGTACTCAGCCAAAAATTAATTAGTTTTTTTCAAGCTGATTGTAACGACATAAATGAAATCGAATTATATAATGTTCCAAAGAAAATCGACGATATCCTTAAGTACGACGTTGCCGAAGAACACATCCAAATGCATACGACACCTTTCGGCAAGTCTGCAGGAACCAATGCTGTGTTTCATGGCCAAGGCAATATTGCTGATGATGCACGTCGTAAAAAGAATATCGAAAGATATCTCAAAAAAATTGCCAAGGGAGTTGATAATCAACTTCAAGGACAAACAGTCCCACTTGTGTTGGCAGGTGTTGAATATGAACAAGCGATGTTCAGACAATGCAGTTCATATAAAAATCTTTTAGAAGAAGGCATTGTAGGCGAATTTGGACAACTAGATGTCAAAGAGTTACACCATCAAGCTCGGGCTATTGTGGAACCTCACTTTAATAGAGATATTGAAGAATGCCTAACAAAATATCAAAACCTTGTAAATACAAAAATGACCTCCACAGATATAAAGGAAATCGTGCCAGCTGCGTACGCTGGCCGTATTGACACCTTACTTGTAGATATTGATAAGTATATTTCTGGCACATTTGAGCCAGAGTCTCAGCAAATAAACATTAATGAGAGTAATGAAACTACTGATGAAGAAGATTTGTTGAATCTTGCAACGATATATTCGTTAAAAAGTGATGCAAAAATCTGTCCCATTACATCAGAAAAAATCGGTGGACCTTCGGCTGCGGTTTTTAGGTATTAAGGAGATTAGAAAATGTTTGAAAGACGTATACCCCTTTTCAATTTATTTGGTTTCAAAGTGGGCATAGATATAACATGGTTTATACTTGCAGTACTTATCACATGGTCTCTTGCCCAAGGCTTGTTTCCCCATTATTTCGAGGGTTTTACTAAAGTAACCTATTGGTGGATGGGCGCAGCAGGCGCTTTAGGACTGTTCGTTTCGATTATATTCCATGAGTTTTGTCATTCAATTGTAGCAAGAAGATTTGGACTACCTATGAAGGGTATTACACTGTTTATTTTTGGCGGCGTTGCTGAGATGCATGAAGAACCTAAAAGCCCGAAATCAGAATTCTTTATGGCGGTAGCAGGCCCTGTTTCAAGTGTTTTCCTTGCCGGGATACTTTTTCTGATCCAAAGAGCCGGTAAATCAATCAATTGGCCTGGGCCTGTTAATGCTGTTTTAGTATATTTGGCTTGGTTAAACTTGATATTGGCAGGCTTTAACCTAGTGCCTGCATTTCCCCTGGATGGCGGCAGAATACTACGTTCTGTTCTCTGGGCAGCCAAGAAGAACTTGAGATGGGCCACTCATGTGGCCTCCGGTTTTGGCGGCGCCTTTGGTTTATTTCTAATCATTCTTGGAATCATCAGCTTCATCGGTGGCAATTTTATTGGAGGGCTGTGGTATTTTCTGATTGGCATGTTCATCAGAAGTGCTTCTCAGATGTCTTATCAGCAACTATTGATTCGAAAAGCCCTGTCGGGAGAACCCGCAAAAAGGTTTATGAAGGAAGACCCGGTAATTGTATCTCCTTCGATATCTGTTTCTAAACTTGTGGAAGACTACTTCTATAAATACCATTACAAGATGTTCCCAGTCTCAGAAAATGGCAAACTCAAAGGTTGTGTTTCTACTAAAGAAATCAAAGAATTGCCAAAAGAACAGTGGGGCCAAAATAAAATCGAAGAAATCGCAACGCCTTGTTCTGATCAAAATACGATATCTCCTGATACAGATGCAATGAAGGCTCTTTCTTTGATGAAAAAAACAGGCAACAGCCGGCTGATGGTTGTTGAAGGAGATAGATTAGCTGGCATCATTACTCTGAAAGATATGCTAAAATTTCTCGCTCTTAAAATCGATCTGGAAGAAAATGAGTCTATTAAGCTTCCTCAGTCTTGACATCATAGATTTTTCTACAAACAAGCCGGTAGCATCTAAAGTACAATTGAACTGCCACAGTTGTCCGAGTGTATAGGGATTTACCTCCTTAAATCCTCATGGATAAGATCGGCCAGTTGTGGCTGATCAAAATATTTGCCCTTAGCTGTCGCTTTGATTTGTTTATTCTGAACAATATCAGCTTCTAATATGTACAAGGGATACGATGTCTCGATAATTCGGGCTGAAACTACTGCTTTCTCATTTACAATTACAATAACAGGATGTCGAAATCTTGTTGTTATTTCGACTGTTACAGGAGCCTGGCCCTTAGCGAAAATGCAATGGCCCATAGCCCCATCTAAAATTGATGATAAGATCCCGCCATGTAGCATCCCCGGATAACCTTCAAAAGCTCCATCCAGCAGAAACGTGGCTGTAATGTTAGAATCATCTTTAGCAAAAAAGTCCAGTTTCAAGCCTTTGTAACTTTTCCGACCGCATACAAAACAGTTCGGGTGAACTCTATTGCTGGTGTTATTTACAATATTTTGCTTATTTAAGCCATCCAAAGATTTTTTCTCAATCATAAAAATCAGCTAAAACTTTTCATTATCTACAGTCTTTTAAGTGAACTTAACACGTTTTCCTTCGAGGCATTTAGAGTTACACTCTTTTGGCTCCAGACAAATTCTCCAACAAGGTCTGTGACGATTAATTCATTGTCTCTAATGCTCTCATGGCCGTTTGTTACAACCATGCCCTCAATATGCCAGTTTTCCAGGTCAAAACTGACATCATTTACAGTGCCTATTAATCCATCAGTTGCCTGAATTTTATAGCCGATAATTTCCTTCATACTACGAAGGTGAGGGTCTTTTTTTGTTTCAGTAGTAGCTTGCTGGCCTTGATTCTGTGTATTTTTGCCGGTAGGAGTTTTATTTAAACCCATACGCTCGATTTGCTTTTCAAGTGCCTTCTGCTCCGCTACCGGAAGGTCTTCACTTGCTGGAGGGCGAGTTTTTAAATCTTCTCGCCTCATTTCAGCAACAACTTTTGATTGTGCATCGAGACATTTGATGACATTTGGTTCGACAAGTACTTTGCCGAAGGGCAACCATTTGTGTTTGCCAATGAGAAGATGTTTAATGTTCCAATTCTCATCACTGAATAAAATATCTTTTACTTTTCCAACCTGGCCATTTTCAGTATTAACTCGAGAGCCAATCAAATTTTTCGCGTATTTAGACATGGTTAAATCTCCTTGTCAAAATTTAAGAAAAACAAAACTTAAATATAGGTTTGTATGCCATTTTTATCACCTTCTTATGGTTGATCCTCAGGAGTCCTTGGGGACTGTGGCTTTTTAGTCTCTCGAGTAGCAGTTGGAGTTCTATTATTTTACTTGGCATCCCAAAGCGGCGCAGGTTTTGATCCATTTCAGTAAGCCGTTTGTTAATGATCCAATATGCTTTCTGATGAAAAAACAATTTCATATTAGTATGCTTTCGGCGCTCATTAATTTGCGAATTTTGCTTGTACAAAAACGTCATACTAAAATTATATTAAAGAATCTTAGGCGCGGTTTGAATAAGCAAATCACTTAATCCGGGTAATGTAATTACTTATTAAGATTTTTGTTCAACATCGCTTTTCTAGGCTATAGCTGAATAGTAAAACGTTAGAATAACGTCTGATTGATACAAATTTTATGTTTCATATATTGGCAAAACTCCGCTTCAATTTAAGGATTGGCCTGATTTACTAATTTGCTTGGTGGATATATACTCTTAAATAAATAAAATATGTGATGCGGCTTCAATCAATAAGGAGAATACAATGGGTAAGGGTATAAAGTGTTTGAATTGTGGTGGGACTAATATCCATACAGGAACTTTGCATTCTACCGGTAGAACTCATTTTCGTCCATCTGATGCAAAGTTTCTAAAGCTTAAAACCGCTAATATGAGGTACTTGCTAATATGTGCCTCGATTGTGGTTCCATTAATCTCATGGGAGATATTGAAAAGGCAAAAGACATTGCGGAAAACTAAATGGATTCAACACATAGAAAAGTGGTTGTTATTGGCGCCGGCTCTGTTGGCACGACATATATTTATGCCCTGCTTAGTACAGGATTGGCGAGTGAAATAGCCTTGATTGATATTGACAAGAAGAGAGTTGAGGGCGAAGTTATGGATCTATCTCATGGTTTACCTTTTATCTCTCCGGTCACAATAAAACAAGCAGACTACTCTGATTGTTCTGATGCTCAAATGATTGTTATAACTGCCGGTGCTAAACAGAAACCTAGACAATCAAGAATGGAATTAATCCACGAAAATGCCAAAATAATAAATTCTATCTGTGCTCAGATCAAAAAATGTGATACCAATGCCACGCTCGTAATGGTCACTAATCCTGTAGATACCCTGACCCAGCTAGCACTTCAAAATCTTGATTGGCCACACAAGCGTATCATTGGATCCGGAACTGTCCTGGATACAGCTCGTCTTAAATATATGCTGAGCTCTCATTGTGGAATAGATGCCCGCAATATCCATGCTTATGTGATTGGTGAGCACGGCGACAGCGAAGTAACACCCTGGTCTCTGGCTCATATTGCCGGAATATCAATAGAAAAATATTGCGAAATCTGCAAAGGCTGTGACTCTCAGAAGTATCACGCAAAAATTGTTGAGCAGGTGCGCGATTCAGCATATCATATCATAGACTACAAGGGCTCAACTTTCTATGGGATTGGGTTGTCTCTTGTTCGAATCTCCGGTACAATTCTTAGAAATGAAAAAAGTGTTTTAACTGTGTCAACAATGCTCAACGGTGAATATAATATCAGAGGTGTCTGCCTAAGTGTTCCATGTGTAGTCGGCAGTTCCGGTATTGAGAAAATAATTGATGGAGATATTACTGCAGGAGAGCAGGCTGCCTTGAAAAATTCATCTGAAAAACTGCAAAACGTTTACAACAACCTCAAAGTTTGAGTGCCTAATATGTAACCCTGGTTTAGTCCAGGTTTTATATAGGCCCTCGGCCCAGTGCCGGGGGCTTCTTTAAGGAAATGCTAATGCCAAATTAACTCAGAATAGGAGTCCAGAAAATTGAAACAAATTGGCAAGCTTTTTATCCAGGGACTGGTAGCTATTCTGCCGGTAGCATTGACCATTTACATACTTTACTGGTTGGCAGTATCGGCAGAGTCGATACTTGGCAGTTTTATTAAGTTTTTTATAGAGGACCTTTATGTACCAGGGATGGGTGTGGTTGCGGGTTTTCTCATCATAGTTGGTGTCGGAATGCTTCTACGAGTATGGATTTTCCACAAAGTATTTGAATGGGGAGAAAAAATTCTGGAAAAACTGCCATTGGTTAAATCCTTATACGGTTCCATCCGTGATCTAATGAACTTATTTGACACCTCCAAAAAGAAAGAATTCAGCAAAGTTGTTATGGTTACAATTGCCAACAAAGATACACAACTGATAGGGCTTGTTACACGTGAGGACTTTAGCAATCTGCCGGATGGAATAGATAATGGCCATACGGAAGTAGCTGTATATCTGCCCATGAGCTATCAGATGGGTGGTTTTACGATTTTCGTGCCAAGAACAAATATCAGGCCAGTTGATATGAGTATTGAAGAGGCAATGCGTTTTGCCCTGACAGCCGCAGTATCAATTAAAAAAGTTCACACATCTGAAACCAAGTAAAAAGTAAACAAATGTTATTTGTTTTGTTTTTCAGCTTGAAGTTTTCTTTTGTGCTCCGATTCCTGTCTATCTTGCTGGACCATATATTGACTTGGCTCATCAACGACCTTGTCATGTGACCAATCACCCGCAATATCCGCTCCACGTTTATCTAAATCTTTTAACACTTGTGAACAGCTGTATAATATTAAGATGTCAACTGGGTAGATTTCTGTGGCTGATCTGGGAACCCCCACATATGAGCCATCGTCACGGGTTATGCCGAAGACTATAACACCCTCCTCGTTTAGATAACAGGATTTTAAATCTTTG
>Ga0180431_10007144_pt1 | contig 13081 bp, 6 predicted proteins | sample SS_ome_11_FD_132459 | JGI IMG/M metagenome (GOLD analysis project Ga0180431, IMG submission 132459) | Hypersaline lake sediment archaeal communities from the Salton Sea, California, USA - SS_1_MS_1 metaG | ecosystem: Environmental > Aquatic > Non-marine Saline and Alkaline > Hypersaline >... | reverse complement strand
GGCATCAACCACAGCGACCAGGACTGGAACGACGCGCTCATCGCGACGGCGCATCCGGTCAGTTCCGCGCTGCTGACGCCCTATGTTACGCTCTACGGGTACTTGGGGATGACCAACCCCGCGCCGCATGACTACTACTTCGCGTGGCGAAAGGCGTACGAGCGGTTCGGCGTGATCCCCACGTTGGCGAGACCCTCGATCGAGCAGTTGACCGAGCCGCCGCCCGTGGTCCGGGTGTTGCTGGACGAGGCCCGTTGGTTCCAACGGCACCTGCCCGTGCCCGACTTCGCGAGCCCCTGGGGGCCGGACACGCTGTTCGCCTACCGCACGTCCGATGGCGGACGGGCCGAGTATCGTCGCGACGCGGACGGCGTGGCCCTGGTCGTCACCAAGCCCAAGACGCACGTCGTCTCGCGCCGAATCACCGGGGCGACGTCGATCCGCCTGCCGGGCAGGGCCCCCGACTGGCGGGCCTATGACGAGCAGCGGCTGCTGGGGCTCGACCCGGCCTGCTCGTACGTCTACGTCGATGAGCCGCGCGACCTGACCGCGTTTCACGTACGCGCCCTGCCGTCGACGGCCCGGGTCCGTCGGATCGGGCTGCGGCCCGAGTTCGCCACGCTCTGCCTCGACGACCGCAGGAGCGTCGTGGCGGATCTGTGGCAGTTCGATGGCCCGACCCGCTGCGGCGAGCGGCTGCGAGACGGCACGATTCATCAGACTGACGGCGACACGTTTGAGTCTCAGGCGGGCACGCGCATCTGCCCACAGGGCGAGGGCATCTTCGCGCATCCGCCCTGGCGTGAACAACGTACCAAGGCCAAGGGCGAGACTCAGTCGCCCAACCCGCGCGCGGCGTGGATCGAGTTTGACATCCAACTGCCGGCCGACAAGCCGGCCCGGTTCGACGCCGGCGTCGGACTTCGCACCAAACACGCCGAGGAAAACAGCGACGGCGTGACGTTTCGCGTCACGGTTCGCGATAGGGAGGGCCGGTCTGACGCCTTGGCCGCGTCCCGACATTCGAAGCGCACCATCCCCGAGCCCGTGCGTGTGGACCTGGCCGCCCTGCGAGGGCGGTCGGTCACCGTGCGTCTCGAGACCGATCCAGGCCCGGCCGGCTCGGTCAGCTTCGACTGGGCGTTGTGGACACGGCCTCGCATCGTGCTGACCGAGGCATACGCTGCACCGGTTGAGGTCGTCAGCCCCCGTGATATCGTCGGCGTGATTTCGAGCTGCGACGGCCGAACGCCGATGCGCCGCGACGCAAACCGCTACACGCTGACGCTGGCCATGCCCGGGACGACCTATCTGCTGTTCACGGAACCTCGGCGGGTCGACCCGCCCGCTGCGCTGTGGCAACTGCCGTTCAGTCAGGAACTGGTCACCAGCGACGGGAGGCGGGAGCCCCCCCACGGGTTCTTGCAGGCCAGGGCGCAGGCCAGCGTCATCGGTGGGGTCAGCCGAGACGGGCTGTTTGCCCATCCGCCGTCCCGAGGGCAGATGCACGTCGACTGGCTAATCGAGCTGCCCGCCCAGCCCGTTAAGCTGACCGGGTTCGCCGGCATTCGCGACGGGGCCGAGGAGGGCTGTCGTGGCGTGGGATTCCGCATTGTCGTTAACGGCCGACAGGCCTGGCACCGCGACCTGCAGCCGGACGGCAAATGGCGTGCGTTCGACGTCTCGCTCGCGAGCCACGCCGGACAAACGATCGTCTTGACGCTCGTCACCGACGCACTCGGCGACTACACCTGCGACTGGGCACAATGGGGCGAGCCGAGACTCGTGCCCGCCGACTAGACGCCCACCGCGGCGGGTGCCCCGTCCTCGGTTCGCCAAGGCGCTAGTGCCGTTTCGGTCAGACGGTCTTGCGTCCAAGCGGGTGGCATGGGCAGGGCCCAACCCGTGAGGGTTGGGTTTTGCCCGTGCGAACGCCTGAATCAGCGTCGGCACGGGCAAGTTTCCATCCTCGCGGATGGGAACTTGCCCATGGCACCCGTTACGTCGCCGTGCGCGTCGGGTCGCCGGGTGACAAACCGGCCGGATCGTTCACCACCGCACCGTGCGGCGCCGGGACCGGGCCGCGGCGCAGCGGATCGTCCGTGTCCCGCATCCACCGATCGAACCGACCCCGCATCTCTTCGAGCGCGTCGCGCGTCGATGGGTCGTCCGCCAGGTTGCGGACCTCGTTCGGATCGAAGATCAGGTCGTAGAGCTGTTCGACCGCGACCGGCCGATCCCGCCAGCCGTGCTCGAGCCAGACGGTCTTGCTCGAGCTGTCGTCGCAGTTGGGCAGCACCGGTCCGGGCCGATCGTCGTAGCGGCGGATGTATTTCCATCGTTTGGTGCGAACGGCGCGCTGCGGCTCGTACGCGGCGTGGTAGGTGACCTCGGCAAAGATCTGCTCGTTGACCTCGTCGGCCTTCTCGCGGATCAACGGCAGGAGGGTCGTCCCCTGGAGCCAGTCGGGCGCGTCGATGTCGAGCAGGTCGCAGACGGTCGGGAACAGATCGACCTGTGACACCATCGCGTCGCACACCCGTCCGCCCACGAATCCCGACCCGCGGACGATGAGCATCACACCGATGCCGTGATCGGTCAGGTTGCACTTCATCCCCGGGAAGGCGAGCCCGTGATCCGTCGTCGAGATGACCAGCGTGTTGTCCGCCAGGCCGTTCGCGTCTAGGGCGTCCAGCACCGCGCTGACACCGGCGTCATAGATCCGCGCGCTGGCCAGGTACGCCGCCATGTCCCGGCGCGTCTGGGGCGTGTCCGGCATTGGGGCCGGCGGGCGGCAGTAGCGATCGTCCTCGGCCGGGCCTGGTTCGGGGAACTCCCGATGTGTCTCGGAAAACCCGACCGACAGGAAGAACGGCTGTGACGGTGCGCGGTTCAGGAAATCGACCGCGGCCGGCGCGACGTGCTCGACCCGATTGCCGGCGGCTTCGAGGATCCGATCGTATCCGATCCGCGTCGGGTCCTTGGCGACGTGTTGGATGCCCGCCAGCGCGGACGCGTACCCGGCCACGCGAAGCGTGTGCACGATGTGATGCCCGTAATCGTTGAGCGCGAACCCTCGATGCGCCAAGCCGGTCATCCCGCAGCAATGCGGCCACTGCCCCGTGACCAGCGCCGCCCGACTCGGCGAGCAGGTCGGCCCAGCACAAAATGCCTGCCGAAACAGGACCCCCTGCTCCGCCAGCCGCTGCAAGTTCGGCGTCGGCACGGCATACCCGTAGGGCTGGATGTACCGGCCGGTATCGTGCGAATGGATGTACAGGATGTTCGGGCGCGTCACGGAATGGCTCCTGGTCGGGTCCGCTCGGCGAACCAGTTGTTCACGTCAGCACGGCAACAGCATAGCACGAACTCAACCAGTGAACCGCACACCGGGCGTTCGGATCGATTGAGTCACCAAGCCCCCTGGCGATGAGGCGAGCTGGTGTGAGTTCAGAGGCGCTTTAGATTTTCAGGCGAGCCGCCAAAACCCTCCGGCCGAGCGGCCCGATCCCATGAATTCAGCTCGTCGGTCCACCGGGCGAGGCATAGAGTAAGGTGCAGGCCAGGCGAGCATCACGGATGGTTCTGTATGATCCGGTGGTTATAAGTAGCCATGACTAAAAAAGAAGACGCCCAGGGTGACGTGACACGATTAGGTCCGCCGGCCCTACCGCACCACGTCGCCACCAGAGAGCTGTGGCGGAACGTGGGCAGGTGGGTCAAGGCCGAGCAGAACAAGACGGGTCGGCCATCGCCCGAGATCTGCAAACCTGTCGGGCAGGCCGAGTCGTAACCGAGCAAGAGGCGCTGGGGGAACCACGAGCGGAGCCGCGGACTGGCAAGGATGCCGGTCCAGGCTCTCGCGTTGGCGCCGCGACGGGCCCACCGGCGGGCGAACCGCCGGTAAGATCCCCCAGTTGGCAACGAACTCGCCCTACTGCCCCTGCCCACCGTTTCACCCCCCCAATCTGCCCTTCGTTGAATCGAGCACCAGGGCCCGACGAGCGCGCCTGACGGTCGTGTCGGCCGACGGACCAGCCGCGGGCAGGTGGCGTTATCCACCAGATCGAGGGCATGGGCTCGGTCGCGGTCATTCTTCCCTCCCGTCCGGACGCAGCGCCCGTTAGGCCGAGCCGGCCGGTGCTTCCGCGATGCTGATCCCGAGACTCAGGGGATGTCCGAAGAATAAGCTTGGGGCGTCCAGTGGTCTGGCGCCGCGTTGGACGCGGACGGCGTGCGTCCGGTAGTCGTCCAATCTGTGGGGTGAGCAGGTTGAGGGAGCCGGCCTCGGACGCACGAGAGGGCAGCGCGGATCCCTGGAGCACGAACCTGTTGCGCGATCCTGGCGCAGAAAAAGGCGAGGCAGCGTCTTGGCGAAAGACACTGCCTCGCGGATTACCAGTTGAAGCTAGCTCTGAGAGGCTCCTTTCCAGCCTCCATTCACCTCACCGGGACTAGCTGCGACGACGACGCAGCCATGCGCCGGCGCCACCCAGCCCCAGCGCCACGAGGCTGCCGAGAGCCGGCTCGGGCACGTGCGCCGTTCCTTCCATGGTCACCACGAAGTCCATCGTCAACGTGGCTTCCAGCGACGTGATGCCGATCTCCCACACGTAACCCGTGGCAACGGTCACGGTGATGATGTCGCTCGCCATGGCCGAAGACGGCGGAATGACCGTCACCGTCGTTAACGGTGCGGCACCCCACGCCCCCGTGGAGTACGTCGTGTACATCTCACCGGTGACGAAGACTGTCACCTCGAGGTACCCACTGCCGGCCGGATTCGCGACGCCGCCCATCAGGTGACCCGCGGCCGTCGTGTCGAAGTCGGTGAAGCGAACCGACCCAATCTTGAGGGTCGCCGTGGCCACGCCGATCAACACGGTCGCCATCTGGTTCGTGTTGGCGATGTCGATATCGTCAACGCTGACCATCGTGGAATCCCCGATGTGGTCACCCGAAAACGACACGTCGAACGTCCCAGCTATGGGCGACGAGACGGTTGCCGGATTGCCGGCACCCGCCGGTCCGATGGTCACCGACATCGACCCGCCGGTCACGTCAAACTGAACGGCCGATGCTGGCGCGACCATCACGCACAGAATTCCTAATGCACCTACTAACCTCATACCCTCAATCCTCCTTTCCTTGTGCGGGGGTCATCAACCCCCGCCTCCGGCCTCGGGGCCGAGTTGCCAGCCCGTTGGCCCTCGACATGTTCAGGAAGGTCGACCCGGTGAAGCGGACGGACATCCGAAACATGTGACCCGCAAGGGTAAGAGCAGCGTTACAACCGGATCGCACGAGTCGGCGAGACGCGTGCACCTACTGCCCTGATATTGCGCTTCGGGATTGCCCTTCCCTTCCGCTGAACAGGATATGCCGTTCCCTTCCTTCTGCAGCATCGCAAGGAGGCTGACAACCCCACCTTGTATGCTACGGGCCTTCCTATCCTCCTGTTACCACACTAGTACTCTACCCGAACGGGGCAGGGAGGTCAAGGCCCTTCTCGGGGTTTTTCGACAAATCGCGCGAGGCTGTTATGTCTTTGTTTTCAAAGGGGTTATGAGTGCGTATTCCCGCGTTCTTTCAATATCTTCCCACGGGGTTCCAGTCTGTGCCAATCGTCGGTTGACGCGCCGGGCCTCGAAGCACTTTACCCTCACGCCGAGGGAACGCGATCAGCGACTGGTCGGCGGGAACCGACAGGACCTTCTGCGGCGCAGCACCCTACGGCCATCTGACCGTCCTCGCGTCAGACAGGCATGCGTCAACGGGGCTCTCGCCAGGCCCGGCCAGCGCCGTAGGCGGACGCCCGAGTCTCGATCGCTGCTGCCAGCTCATGATGGTGACCTTGTCGGGCCAGGCGAACGGCCTGCCTGGCCGTCTGCACTGCCCTGTCGAACTGACCGGTCTCCGCAAGCGCGGCGGCGAGCACGTCGAGCATGACAGGATGGCTGTAGGCCGTCGCGACGTTCGCCTGGTGAGCCAACGTCAGGGCCTCTTGACCGTTTCGGATGCCCGGGGCGGGACACGTGGCCAACAGCCATGCGAGCTTGGCGGATAACGGTGCGCTGCGAGGGTCCACGCGCAGGCCTTCTTCTAGAATCTTCTGTGCGCGCGCGAACCTTCTCCTGCGCATGAAGTGGACGGACAAGTTGATCCGTGCGGGGACGTAGGCGGCGTTGATCCGAAGGGCTTCTCGAAAGTGTTGGATGCCCTCTTTGACCCGGCTGGGTGTTCTCGAGGCCGTCAGGATCCTCCCCAGCCCGTTGTGCGCACCAAGGCACCGAGGGTTCTTCTCGATGGCCTTGCGAAAAGCGGCCTCCGCTTCCGTCTGTCGACGGAGCTTCAACAGGGTGTTTCCCCTGTCGCTGTGGACACCGGCCTCGTTGGGTCGCAGCTTGGCGCTGCGATCATGGTGAGACAGTGCCTCTATGAGCCGGCCCTGTTCGTCGAGCCAGTTGGCCAGGCTCGTGTGAGCGATGGCGTTCTCCGGCTGGACGCACAGGGCCTGACCCCAGAGGGTCTCCGTATCCTGCCAGACCCTGACCTGGCGTTGGGTCAGCCAGACCAAGGCCCCAACGGCGGACAGGAACATCAGCGACGTGACGACCAGAGCCACCTTCCATGCCGAACCGCCCGTCCGCCGGTGCCAGACCGTCAGCCATCCGCCGGCCACCAGGACCGCCCAGCCGACACACGACAAGTACGTGTAGCGATCCGCGGCGATCTGCGGGCCGATCTGAATCAGGCCCGCGACCGGCGCGAGTATCACCAGATAGACGATCCACGAGGCCGCACCGGCCGGCCATCGCCGGGCACCCACCACCACACCGACCGTGACCAGAACGATGGCAGCCGCGCACACCCAAAAGTGCCACACCGGGGGGTACCGGGGCGGGTCCAACAGATACAACGGCGACAGTCCCAACGGCACCAGCGTCTTGTAGACATAGAAGGTCGTTCCGTAGAAGGCGATCGGGAGGCGGGCCACCAACGGGACCCCCTTGATCGTGGCAATGGCCGCGCTGTGGTACTGACCCAAGAAGGCTGTCACCGCAGCCGCGATGGCGATCGCAAGGTAGGGCAGCTTCTCCCACCAGACCGCGCGGACCGCCGGGGCGAGCCACCCGCGACCGAATCGCCCCAGCCGCCCGAGCGGATAGGCATCGAGCACCACCAGCACGACCGGTAGGGTCATGCCGATGGACTTGCCCATCAGCGACAGGACGTAGGCCACCAACGAAATCGCCAGCCATGTCCGCTTCGCACGCCCGGTCAGGGACGAGGCCCGCAAGTACGCGCCCAGCGTGAGCATGAAGAACAGCCCGCTGGTCACGTCGCGGCGCTCCGTGGCCCAGGCCACCGATTCGACCCGCAGGGGGTGAACGGCGAACAACAGGGCTGCCAAACCGGCCGCTACCGTCAGCCCGATTCCTGCCCCGCTGGTGTCCCGACCGATCGCCACGTGCAGAAGGCGTCGCGCCACCCAGAAGAACGCACCGGCCGTGGCGACGTGAAACAGCAGCGAGGTCAGGTGGTACCCCCAAGGCGCCATGCCCCACAGCGCGTAGTCCACCGCGTAGGTGAACCAGGTCAGGGGCTGAAAATGACACATCAGCCGCGTCGTGAACATCCACGCGATGCGGTCCCATTCGAAGCCGCGGTAGTTGAAGTTCTGTAGCAAGACGACGTGGTCATCCCAGAACACGAATCCGTTGTCGAGAACGGGTAGAAATGCCAAAAAGGTGACCGCCATGACGCCGGCCATCATCGCCCAGGCGGTCGGCCCCGCGGGCGGCAACAGCGGACGTGAAACCGAACCTTGATCGAGCGATGGGGGATGCGACGCGGCGTCCGCCGGTTGGGTGGGGCGCGTTTCGCCGGGTTCGCCCGTCATCCTTGCAGTGTAGCCAAGCGGCGTCGGGTCTGACAAGGGCCGGTCGACGCCGACAACGTCGCGAGGCGGCTCGAGGCAAGGGGCACGTTGCACCAGCGCTGACGTGGCGCCGGCCGACCGCGATCGTATCACCGGCCCGTTCGCCACGGTCGTGCGGCTTCGTAGCGTGATGCTCGCCTCTCGATCGCGTTGGCCGATTTGCCGTCTCCGGCCTGGTGTGCCAGATGGGCGGCCTGTCCGGCGATTGTGACGGCTTGATCGAACTGGCCGGTCTCGGCCAAGGCCGCCGCGAGCACGTCGAGCATGCCCGAGTGGCTAGAGCCGGTCGTTTGACAGGCTTGCCGGGCCAGGGTGACGGCCTCGGGACCGTTTCGGATCTTGGGATCAGGACACGTGGCCAGCAGCCACGCCAGGTTGGCGGCCAACCACGGGTTGCGGGGCGCCAGGCGCGTCCCCTCACGGAGGACCTGCTCCGCCTGACCGTACTGTCGTCGTCGGGCGTAATGGGTCGCCAGATCCACGCGGACCTGGACGGCGGCAGGCTTGATCTCCAGGGATTTTCTCAGATGGTCGAGCCCTTCCTGGATCTCCTTGCGCGTGCGCGACCGCAACAGCAGCCTGCCCAGGCCGTTGTGCGCGCCAAAACACCGGGGCTCGATCTCGATGGCCTGTTGAAACGCCGCCCTGGCCGGACCGCGCTGCCCAAGCTCGGCCAACACGGCCGCCATGCTGGTGTAGCTCGAGGCCCGGGCGGGATTCAGCCGGATCCCCTCGCGGTGCTCGGCGAGGGCTTCGCCCAACCGTCCCTGCTGATGAAGCCAGTTGGCCAGGCAGTTGTGCGCCTTGGCGTTCTCGGGATGGACACGCAGGGCGTGCCGCCACAGCGTCCCGGAGTCGTGCCAGATCCTGGCCTGACGTCTGCTCAGACAGCCCAGGCCGGCGAGAGCCAGCAGGAGGACGAGGGTGCTCGCAACGAAAATCGCCTTCCATCCCGGCGACCTCGTCCGCCGGTGCCAGGTCGCTAGCCACCCGGCCGCGACGAGAATCGCCCAGCCGACGCACGGGAGGTAGGTATACCGATCGGCCGCGATCTGCGGGCCGATCTGAACCAGACCGGAGACCGGCCCGAGGAGGGTCAGATACGTGATCCACAAGGCCAAGCCCGCCGGCCATCGTCGCGCCGCGAGGATCACGCCTGTCGAGAAGAGAATGACGACCACACCACTCAACAAGAAGTACCACGCCCACGGATCGAACGGATGGTCCGGGGAGTACAAGGGCGACAGCCCGAAAGGAAGAAAGGTCTTGTAGACGTACCAGGCCGTCGCATAACACGCAGTGGACACGCGTCCCAACCCCGTGACGAGTTCCATCGGCGCCATGGCCGCGCTGTAGTACTGACCCAAGAAGGCGTTCACCCCGGCCACAATGGCGATCACAAGGTAGGGCAGTTTCTCCAACCACACGCCTCGGACACGTGGCGCGGTCCAGCCGCGACCAAACGGCCCCAACCGCCCGAGCGGATAGGCGTCGAGCACCACGAGGACGACCGGCAGCGTCATGCCCGTGGCCTTGCCCATCAGTGACAGGACGTAGGCCGACAGAGAGACCACGAGCCATCGGGTTCTAGAGCGTCCCGTACCTGCGGCTGCCCGCAAGTAGGCGGCCAGCGTGATCATGAAGAACAGGCCGCTGGTCACATCGCGCCGCTCGGTGGCCCACGCGACCGACTCGGCCCGGAGCGGATGGATGGCGAACACCAAAGCAGCCACCCCCGCCGCCACCGCCAGGCCAGGCCCCGATCCGCTCCCGTGTCGGCCTATGGCCAGGTGGAGCAGACGCCGCGCGACCCAGAAGAACATCCCCGCCGTCGCGGCGTGCCACAGCAGCGAGGTCAGGTGATACCCCCACGGATCCATCCCCCACAGCTTGTAATCCAGCGCGTACGTCAGCCACGTCAGCGGCTGGAAATGGCACATCAACCGCGTCGTGAACATCCACTTGATGTGGTTCCAGTCGAGGCCCCGGTAGTCGTAGTTGTCCAGCAGGACCGCGCGGTCATCCCAGTTCACAAACCCGTTGTCGAGAACGGGCATGTAGGCCAGGAAGGTCACGACCATGACCACGGCCATCGTGATCCAGGCGGACCACCCCGCGCGCGCCGCCGGACGTGCAACCGAAGTGCGATCGAGCGACGGGGGTTGCGAGGTGACATCGGTTGGAGGGGCGAGGCGCGATTCACCGGGCTCGACGGTCATTGTCGCAGTCTAGCAAGGCCCCGTTAGGTCCAACAAGGGCCGGTCGGCGTCGACCCGAGCCTGCACCGGGCCGCAAGGCCGACCGGGCAATTCTCGAGCTGGCGGCGATCCGACCAAGAGACGGTCACGCCTGGTCGGTGATGACCAGGTTGTCGCGGTGGATGACCTCGTCGTAGGTCTTCTCGCCGAGGACCGACTCGAACTGGTTGCTGCGGAGGCCCTTGATCCGGGCCAGGTCGGCGGAGGCGTAGTTACTCAGGCCGCGAGCGAACTCCGTGCCGGCGGCGTCACGGACGCGAACGACGTCGCCGCGCTCGAACTGGCCGCGGACGGCCGTCACGCCGATCGCCAGTAGGCTCTTACCGCCCCGCCGCAGGGCGGCGGCCGCGCCGTCGTCCACGACAACCGTCCCCCGCGGCCGGACCGACCAACCGATCCAACGCTTGCGGGCGCTGACCTTGCTCGGGGCCGTCATGAACAGCGTGCCGACCTTCTGGCCGTCGAGCAGTCGGGTCAGCACGCTTCGCGTTCGGCCGTTGGCGATGACGGCGTAGTCGCCGGCCTCGGTGACGCGGCGAATGGCCTGGAGCTTGCTCGTCATGCCCCCGCTGCCCAGGCTCGACAGCGTCGCTTGGGCCAGGGCCGTCACCTCGCTGTCCACCCGCTGCACCGCGTCGATCCGCTCGCCGTCCCGCCCGATCAGCCCGTCGACCACCGTCAGCAGCACCAGCAGATCGGCGCGGATCAGGTTGGCCGTCAACGCCGCGATGATGTCGTTGTCGCCGTAGCGAATCTCGTCGACGGCCACCGTGTCGTTCTCGTTGATGATCGGGATCGCCGACAGGTCGTGCAGGGCCGTGATCGTGTTGCGGATGTTCAGGTAGCGGACGCGGTCCTCGAAATCGCTTCGCGTCAGCAGCATCTGGGCGGCGTGCAGCTTGCGCCGGCGCAGCCCTTCCTCGAACAGCCGCATCAACGCGGGCTGACCCACCGACGCCGTCGCTTGTAGCATCGGCAGCGCCGCGGGCCTGCGCTTCTGACCCATCACGCCCATGCCCGCGCCGATCGACCCCGAGCTGACCACCGTCACCCTCAACCCGCGCTCGTGCAGTTGGGCAATCTGACCGGCCAGGCTGCGGATCAGGCGGCGGTCGAGCCGGCCATCTGCATCGGTCAGCACGTTCGTGCCGATCTTCACCACGATGTTCTTGGCCGATCTGACCAGTTGTTCTCGTGCTTCAGTGCTTGGCATAGCAGCGTCCGCATGGGTCCGTCGTGCGGGCCCTACCTTGCCGCCGCGTCTCGGCCTTGTTCCGATGCGGCGGACAGACATTCCTCGATCGCCGGCCGGATCGCACGCAGCGCGTTGCCGCGGTGGCTGATCCGGTTCTTGTGCTCCGGGCTGATCTCCGCCGTCGTCTTGCCCAGCGACGGCACGAGAAAGTGCGGGTCGTAACCGAACCCGTTGTTCCCGCGCGGCGGGTCGATGATGACGCCCTCGATCTTGCCCTCTGCCTCGGCCAACACGCCGTCGGGTCCTGCCAGTGCGACCACGCACCGGAACCGCGCGGTCCGCCGGTCCGTCGGCACGCCCGCCAACTCGCGGACCATTCTAGCATTATTGGCGGCGTCGTCGCAGGCCTGGCCCGCGTACCGCGACGAATAGACCCCGGGCCGTCCGTCCAGGGCGTCGACCTCCAGACCGCTGTCGTCCGCCAGAGCCCACACCCCCGAGACCCGGGCGTAATACCGTGCCTTGAGGCGGGCGTTCTCCGCGAACGTCTTCCCGTCCTCGACCGGCTCGGGGATCTCGCCCAGATCGGATAGCGCCACCCACTCGATCGGCAGATCCGCCATCACCGCCGCGATCTCCCGGAACTTGGCCGGGTTGGCCGTGGCGATCACGATGCGACGACGCCCCTGTGACATCATGACGAGACCCAAGCGACACCGCGACCAGCCGACAAATCAACACATCGACAAGTCAACAAGTCGACACCGTGCAAGACGTGCCCGCTTGTCATGTCGACTTGTCGACGTTTCGACTTGTTCACTTGTCGACTTGTCAGTACGTGTCCGTTGCCCGTTGCCCCTTTTTCGGCACGGGAACCAAGAACGACTTCTGGTAAACCTTCTGGAAGCCGTCAGCCGTATTCTTGATCTGTTTGATCTTGCACCCGTTCTCCAGGTTGTACTTGAAGCGCTCCTGCGCGCGGAGCGCCTCGACCTTCGGGGTGTAGCGGATCTTTGGCGGCGCGACCGCTGCGTTCGGGCCCGTCCTCTTCTCGCGGAGGATGTCCTTCTCGCTGAAGTGACCGACGGTGACGCTGCTGCGGACCGGACCGTGCTGGTAGTAGGCCTCGATGCCGTCGTCGCGAAGCTGCTCGACCCACTGGACGGCCGCCTCCTTGCGCTTGTTGTACGTGGTGGTGTTGTAGAACACGCCGATGTGGAGCGTGTACCCGCCCGGACACTTCGAGATTTCCCACTCGGGTCGCCCGCAGTCCGGCGTGGGCGTCGGCACGAGCCGGGCCGCCGCGAACGGGAATCGCTCGCCGGCCGCCAGCCCGCGGATGAACTGAAGGTCCTGCAACACCTGCGGACCGAAGGTCTCGCGCTGCTTGTCCTTGTCGACCCGGCGGTAGTAACTGCCGTAGTAGATCTTGCTGACGCCGTTCTCGTGTACCGTACGAACCTTCGACGCGTCGAGCTGACCCACCCGGCGGAGCGAGGTGGCCAGCGCGTCGCACGTCTTGACGCGATTCGCCCCCATGTCCTCCATGCACAGGAGGGTCCATTCCTGGCCGGCGGGCTTGTCCTTGTGCGCTGCGAAGATCGCCGGCACGCGCCATTTGCCGTCGCGTTGTGCGGTTTCAACGCAGCCGGTCAGCACGGCCAGACCACAGGCCGACCATAGGAT
>Ga0180431_10007143_pt1 | contig 13085 bp, 12 predicted proteins | sample SS_ome_11_FD_132459 | JGI IMG/M metagenome (GOLD analysis project Ga0180431, IMG submission 132459) | Hypersaline lake sediment archaeal communities from the Salton Sea, California, USA - SS_1_MS_1 metaG | ecosystem: Environmental > Aquatic > Non-marine Saline and Alkaline > Hypersaline >... | reverse complement strand
CCGAACTCATTCAAGAGATCGCAGGGCATCAAGGAGAAATCCTGTGGGACAGAACCAAGCCGGATGGCACATTAAGAAAGCTCTTAGATGTCTCCAAGTTGCAGGCCATGGGCTGGAAAGCACATATCGGATTGCGCGATGGAATTGCCATGACTTATAAATATTATCAAAACAACCCAAGTTTGCGGTCCAGCGGCTTCAATAAATGAACCCAGATCATGCAAATCGTAAAGATTGCCGAAAGTGTGAGACAGAAAACAGCAGGCGTATAGTACTTCAAAGTGCATAGTTTTAGATGAAAGGTAACTGAAGCTCGTGCGGAAAAGGGCTCTTATAACAGGCATAACCGGGCAGGATGGAGCATATCTGGCCGAATTCTTGTTAAAAAAGGATTATGAGATCCATGGTATAAAGAGACGGGCATCCCTTTTCAATACAGAACGTATCGACCATCTGTATCAGGATCCTCATGAACCTGACCGGCGCATGATTCTCCACTACGGAGACCTCACTGACGCAACTAACCTGATCCGCATTGTTCAGGATGTTCAGCCGGATGAAATTTACAACCTGGCAGCACAGAGTCATGTCCAGGTATCGTTCGAGACCCCTGAATATACCGCTAATTCAGACGCACTTGGGACCTTGCGTCTTCTGGAATCAATTCGACTTCTCGGACTAACACAGAAGACCCGTTTCTACCAGGCCTCGTCATCAGAAATGTTCGGTGCTGCTCGCGAGGTGCCGCAGAAGGAAACCACTCCATTTTATCCCCGCTCCCCATATGCTGCGGCAAAGGTCTATGCATATTGGATTACAATCAATTATCGTGAGGCATATGGCATTTATGCGTGCAATGGCATTCTCTTCAATCACGAGTCACCTATTCGTGGCGAGACTTTTGTCACTCGCAAGATTACTCGCGCAGTGGCCCGCATTGGCCTTGGTCTTCAAGACAGGCTTTATCTAGGCAACCTGAACTCCAGGAGAGACTGGGGTCATGCCAGGGACTTTGTTGAGGCCCAGTGGCTCATGCTCCAACAGGATGAACCGGATGATTATGTAATTGCCACAGGAGAACAGCACTCTGTAAGAGAATTTTGTGAACTGACATTTATGGAAGCAGGAATGGTAATCGAATGGGAAGGAAAGGACCTGTTGGAGAAAGGGATTCTCAAAAGCATAGAGGATTCCCCTGCCCTGTCTGAAGAACAGCGACGCAGAATGCCTAAACCCGGTGATGTGGTTGTAGCCGTAGATTCACGTTATTTTCGACCAACCGAAGTCGATGCATTGATCGGGGATCCATCCAAGGCGCTAGTGCAATTGGACTGGCGGCCCAGGATCAGTTTTAGAGACATGGTACGCGAAATGGTGAAAAAGGACATACTGGATGCAAGGCGAGATGCCTTATGCAGGGCCTCTGGATATTTGACGTACCAGCACTATGAATAGAGAAAAGGTCCTTATAAGAAACAACTTGTCAATATTAAAGATGAAATTTAGTGCATTCGAGCGTTTCGACATGATTGACATTCTTCGCTTCAGTCTCAATTTTAGCTGGAGACAGTTCGATTAATCGATAGCCCATGACTTCGTCCGAAGTGTGCTATCTTTTGAGGATTGAATTTGCCTCTCAGATAAAGCTTCCTGAATTCTTCATTGTCCAGCAGAGATAGAATATAACTGATATGCCCTGAATATCCAATAGAATCAAGTTGTTGTATCTTTTTCACTGTATTTTTAGCCAGCTTTAATGCCTGGCGGTGAACTGTAGGCGATGAGCCATCGCACTTTTTGACTGAATAGAGCCACCTGCAACTAAAAGGTCGTATATCATAAATTATACAAGTCTTATCCTTTTTGAGAAAGGCGCATCGAGAAAGCACTTTTTTCTCTCTCTCCATCTTGTTTTTAGCCAGTCTAGCCTTTATTTCCGATTTTAATGGTTCTTCGAACGTGGCCATCTGCTCATGGATAATAATACCTTCAAGGGTTGTGATATCAATGTTACCTACGTCTATACAACAGTTCGCACAGCCCTTTATACATACAGCTGCTTTTTTAAACTTGGCCACGTCTATTTCATACTGTTGGTATAACTCTTTGAGTTTTTCCCTTTTTTCTATTTTCATCTTTTATACACACATATCTTTGTTTTTTTACCGGTTAAGGATTCACTTTATCAAATTTACCAAAGGAGCTCCTTTCTATAAGATTGACTGTTCAAAAAGGTTGTAAGGCTTTGAAGAGGACCCGGCTTATTAATCACAGAAGACACGTTTCGAAATGACTTCTGTATATAAATATTTGATACATATGCCACATTTTCATATATAGTCTGTTGAAGATCAAGACCATGAATGATCATAATAAAATTTTGAATTCTGTCTTAGAATCTAAATCAGGTATCGTCGGCCTGTCCCAATATTTCAGGATAGCGAAACACAACTAGAATTGTCTGTTTTTTGACAATTAAACCGTACTCTTTTATTTATCAGCCGCCTTTTTTATTGACACTGGAAAAGATATTTCTTATATAATAAAGGTTATAGCTGGGAAATCAGTTACAGGTAAGTCGATAAGGCTATCGAGTGGCGGGTCTGTTAATGAAGAGGCTACAAGGAGTGCCTCTTTTTTTTATAGATAAGCTCTTGAGGAAACATGACACTCTGTATGGATCAGAAATCACCTGCAAGGCGGATCCTTTCCGTTTGGGCGTTTCGAAACCATGGCAAGTGCAACACATGGGTCGAAAGAGCCCATAGTTTTCAGGAAAGGAGGTAAAGTTTATGGCACAAGGAACTGTGAAATGGTTCAATGATCAAAAAGGCTTTGGTTTCATCTCTCAAGAGAATGGGCCTGATGTCTTTGTCCACTTCAGCGCTATTGAGGGCAGCGGATTTAAGTCTCTAGAAGAAGGGCAGAAAGTGGAGTTTGATGTGGTTGAGGGCCCTAAGGGTCCCCAGGCGTCAAACGTGCGCTCCTAGTGCTGGTTGGCCTGGGAAATCGGCACTGAAAAGCGGGTTTGTTTTCTAGGACCCGCTTTTTTCGTTTTATTTTTCCAACCAATTTTAACTATAATGGTCCTTAAACCTGAGCAACTGATAAAACTAAAAGTTTGTTTCGGCCAAAACACTATTAGAGAATAGCAGTTGTTTTTAGAGGAATATATTGATGAAACTTTATATTGGGAATTTGCCTTTTAATACCACAGAAGCAGAGGTTCACAAAATGCTTGAGCAGTTCGGGCCTATCGAGTCCTTTAACTGGATTACTGATCGCGATACAGGGAGACCTCGTGGTTTTTGCTTCGCCGAAATGGATAATGCTGATGCTGATGCCGCTATAAAAGCTCTTAACGGCAAGGATCTCGATGGACGCAGTTTAAAGGTAAACGAGGCAAGGGCGCGAAATGACCGACGGAAGAAACGTTCCTGGTAAAACGAAAACTTTTAAATATTCTATAGCAAAAATCAGAGAAGACTATAAAGTTTTCTAGGTTAAATATATAGCCAGAAAATAGAGCAAGCCTGTCGTAGGGTTGTTTTTTGATAAATGCTAATGATCCGGTGCAAAAAGTTCAGGATGCAAAGTCGCAGATTGGATTTTCTTTAGAATCATTTAACAGGAAGAGACGAGTGCGTATTATAGCCTTTGGAGATATTCATTTGGAGTGTGCTGGTATAGAGAATATCACCGGGCTTTCAAAGGCTGACTTGGTTATAATTACAGGGGATTTTACAAATTTTGGAGAGAAAAAAGACGCCTCAACCATAATGGATGTCATCCGGCGTATTAATCCCAAAATTTGTGCTGTTCCAGGTAATATGGATAAGGCATCAGTCGCGAACTATCTGGATGAACTTGATATCAATATCCATGGCAAAGGATTTGTGTTGGGGGATTTGGGGATCTTCGGTGTAGGAGGATCTAACCCTACTCCCTTTAATACACCAACAGAGTTCTCTGAAGAAGAACTCGGGGAAATTGTCAATAGAGCATACAAATATGTTACCCGTGCATCTATTAAGGTCCTTGTATCCCATACCCCTCCTTTTAACACTGCTACTGACTTGATAGGCGGTGGAGTCCATGTCGGCAGCACAGCCATTAGGGAATTCATCGAAAAAATACAGCCTGATTTTTGTTTTACAGGCCACATACACGAATCCAGAGGAGAAGATCGGATAGGGCGTACCCTTATACTCAATCCGGGGATGCTGAAAGATAAGGGCTGGATAGAACTCAATAGTCAGGATGACGGGAGTTTTACCGCTTGTCTTAATTAGATTCCATCCAATCTAGTGGATTGTTTATGTGAAGTACAATAAGTACTTCTATATCCAACCAATTGATTTTCTTGAATGTTAAATTGGAAGATCTAGTTGATAAATAGCGATTTCTCTCCCGCTTCCATCCAGATTGCTGAGTTTTTCAGTTTTTTGACATAGAGAAGAAATCCTTATTTCACCTCTTCAAAGTCAGCATCTACTACGTCGTCATCTCCTCCCCTTTTTTTATCTTTTTCACCCTTGCCGGATGTGTCTGTAGCTTCGTCTGTCTTAGAACCGGCAGCCTGCTGATACATCATTTCAGCTAGCTTGTGAGAGGCCTGCATAAGCTCATCCTGTGCCTTTTTAATTACCTCGGTGTCCATGCCTTCCATGGCTTTTCTAAGATCTTTGATTCTATCATTTATCTGATCTTTGGTAGCAGTATCTACCTTGTCTCCAAGTTCCTGCAGACTCTTTTCAGTGCTGTAAATCAAGGTATCAGCCTGATTTCGGACCTCCGCCGCCTCTCTTTGTTTTTTATCTTCCTCGGCGTGGAGTTCGGCATCCTTGGTCATTTTCTGGATTTCCTCCTCACTGAGACCACTTGAGGCCTGGATCCTGATGGACTGCTCCTTGCCGGTTGCCAGGTCCTTTGCTGATACATTAAGAATACCATTCGCATCTATATCAAAAGTGACCTCTATCTGAGGCACTCCACGGGGTGCCGGCGGGATTCCAACCAGCTCGAACCGTCCGATGGTCTTGTTGCCGGCTGTCATTTCACGCTCACCCTGAAGTACGTGGATGGTGACGGCATTCTGGTTATCAGCAGCAGTCGTGAAAATTTGGCTCTTTCGGGTTGGAATGGTAGTGTTTTTTTCAATCAGCTTGGTCATGACTTGACCGAGTGTCTCAATACCGAGGGAAAGCGGAGTCACATCCAGGAGCAGGACGTCCTTGACTTCGCCTTTCAGGACCGCTCCCTGTATGGCGGCCCCTATTGCCACAACTTCATCAGGATTAACGCCTTTGTGAGGCTCTTTGCCAAATAATTTTGCGACCTTTTCTTGGACCTTCGGCATACGGGTCATACCGCCAACCAGTATAACTTCGTTTATATCAGCAGGAGTGAGACCAGCGTCTTTAAGAGCTATCCGACACGGACCTTCAACGCGATCGATCAGATCTCCCACCAGGGCCTCAAGCTTAGATTTGCTGAGCTTAATGACCAAGTGCTTCGGACCACTGGCATCCGCCGTAATGAATGGCAGGTTAATCTCAGTCTCAGGAGTGCTTGAGAGCTCGCACTTGGCTTTTTCAGCCGCTTCTTTTAGACGCTGAAGTGCCATACGGTCCTGCCTAAGGTCAATGCCATGTTCTTTCTTGAACTCGTCTGCCAGCCAATCAACTATACGAAGGTCAAAGTCCTCGCCCCCAAGAAACGTGTCTCCGTTGGTAGACTTTACCTCGAACACACCTTCTCCGATCTCCAGTATCGAGATATCAAAAGTTCCGCCGCCCAAATCAAATACGGCGATCTTCTCTTCTGACTTTTTATCCAAACCATAGGCCAGAGCTGCTGCTGTCGGCTCATTGATTATGCGCAGTACATTCAGTCCTGCTATACGACCTGCATCTTTGGTAGACTGACGCTGACTGTCATTGAAATAGGCCGGTACAGTAATCACGGCATCAGTTACCTTTTCGCCCAGGTAATCGTCAGCAGTCTGTTTCATCTTGCCAAGTACCATGGCTGAAATTTCAGCAGAGCTATACTGCTTACCCGCAATTTCTACACACGCATCTCCACTTGAACCCTGGACAATCTTGAATGGTGCTATGTCTTTGGATTTTTGGACTTCTGGATCACTAAATTTTCTTCCAATAAGCCTTTTGACAGCAAAAACCGTATTTTCCGCATTGGTAACTGCTTGCCTTTTGGCCAACATTCCCACCAATCGTTCACCTTTATCTGTAAAGGCTACTACCGAAGGAGTAGTTCGCCCACCCTCGGCATTATTTAGAACTTTGGGATCCCCCCCCTCCATTATGGCTACACAGGAGTTGGTAGTACCCAAATCTATGCCTATTACTTTTCCCATATTACAAAACCTCCTTGAAAAAAACGTCAATATATAAATCTGGATCGAGTAGTACTTTTACTGCTCCTAAAACTAAGTACTAGTTTCTTTTTGTCTACTCCCCTTTTTCGCATTTTTTGATACTACTACTAGAGCAGGTCTCAATATCCTGTCATGAAGTGAATAACCTTTTAAGATATCTTTTATCACTGTATTTTCTTCTATTCCCTCCTGCTCTTGCACAGTAAGCGCTTCATGCAGATTCGGATCGAATTTTTGCCCTTCTGCAGTAAAGACCTTGATGCCGAAATGTTCCAAGGTTCTTAAGTAACCGGATATGGTCAGTTCGATTCCTTCTATCAACTTATCAAAGTCTCTTGAATCCTTAACTGAGTCCACAGCCCGTTCCAGATTATCAAGAAAAGGCAGCAGTTCTTTAGCAAATGAGTCTAAGGCATATTTCATATATTCTGACTTTTCCCGTTCTATCCTCTTTTTGAAATTTTCCATTTCGGCAGCCAGACGCATTACCTTTTCTTGACATTGCTCGAGTTCTGCCTCTTTGTCTGCAAGCTTTTGGGCCTGATCAGCCTCAAAACTATCCGTGATCTCGATTTCTTTCTCTGCAGTTATTTGTTTTTCATCCATATCTTTATTGTGCATATTCACGATTCCTTAAACCTTTCACCTAAAATCTGGGCGGTATATTCAACCAAGGATACTGCTCTGGCGTAGTTCATGCTGATTGGTCCAACAATACCCAGGCTCCCTAAAGGACTGTTACTCCCCACATAGGGGGCCAATACCATACCGCAGCCAGGCACATTATTGCCAAGTCCTTCAGATCCAATGTATATTTGTACACCGCTTGATTTCAAACATCTGTCCAAAAGGGTCAAAAGCGTTTTTTTTTCTTCAAATGTTTGAAGAATCGCTCTGATACGTGAGATGTTTGAAAACTCTGGTTTATCAAGGAGATTGAGCTTGCCTTCGATAAAGACTTCTCCTTGATCATTTGACACGTTCATCTGGTCCAGAAGGTCTTCTAAAAGGACGTCAAAGACCCTTTTTTCTTCTTTTAGTTCCTCTATAATCATAAATCTGAGCTCTTCCAAGCACATATGGACGAGTTTATTGCTAAGATACTGGGAAAATTTTTCCAGCTTCTTTTCTGATATGTCATAATCGATTTGAACAAGTCGATTTTGAACCATTCCAGTATCGGATACAGTGACGACCAGTATCAGACCCGACCGAATTCTCAGGAATTCAAAGTGTATTAAACGGTCATACGTAAGCTTGGGGGCACTTACTACTGCTGCATGCCCTGAAAAAGCCGCCAATAGTTGAACAGCACGCTTGAGAGTCACTATCAAATCAGCAGATCTGAACATCAAACCTTTTTCTATAGCAACCTGGTCACCCCAAGATAAATCCTCCTTTTCCAAAAGAAAATCTACATAATAACGCAGACCTGTCTCAGTTGGAAGGCGTCCTGCCGACGAATGAGGCTGGAATAGCAGACCAATATCCTCAAGATCGGCCATGACATTACGGATGGTAGCAGGACTTAATCCAAGTCCGGCATTATTGGCAACAGTTCTGGATCCTACCGGTTCAGCATCATTTATATAAGAATGGATGATGGCCTTGAGTATTTCACGGCTTCGTTCAGACAGGTCAATGTGCTTTGTATCCATAAGCGACTTTTCTCACAAGCCTTAATAGCACTAAAATACCTTATAGTGTTGTAAGACACTAATTCTGACCAAAGTTTGTGTCAACTGGAGGATTGTATCGAAATATTCCGTAAATTCCTTGAGCCAAGCCAAAAATTTTGTCTTTTGTTCGATTCTGCTTTGTTTTTCATCAAAAATACTTTTAGTAATACGGCACGCCCGGTCTTTTTTGCCCTCGCATCTGGTAATTGGACAAAATCTTAAGCTTTACAAGCGGCTATTTGTTTTTTTATATTATTTGAGGAGTCCATTGAATTATGCCTGTATATTTACTGAGCGGAGACCTGGTTTTTCCACCGCCGGAACTTGCTGACGAAAACGGACTTTTAGCTATTGGGGGAGACCTGAGTACCTCTAGGCTAATTTGGGCATATCGCCAAGGGATATTCCCTTGGTACAACCCAGGGGAACCTGTATGTTGGTGGTCTCCGGATCCGAGATTGATTTTAGAGCCTCCAGATCTGCATGTGTCCAGACGTACTGAACGAATCATTCGACAGGGACGATTTCAAGTGACTTTGGACCTTGCATTTAAGGAAGTTATAAGGGCTTGTTCGGAGACGAGAATGAAAAGCGGTGAGGGGACCTGGATTACGCCTGAAATGATTGAGGCATACACTGAACTTCACTACCTGGGAAGGACCCATTCCGCAGAAACCTGGCAAGGAGATCGACTTGTCGGGGGACTTTACGGGATATCAATGGGCAGGGTCTTTTTTGGTGAATCAATGTTTGCCAAGGTCTCAGATGCTTCAAAAGTAGCATTTGTGACTCTTATACGCCAACTATCAGAATGGTCATTTGGCATGATTGATTGCCAGGTTACTACTTGGCACCTTATGAGCTTTGGTGCAAAGGAAATCCCAAGACCTTTATTTCTGGAAAAACTTAAGAACCTGATTAACCTCTCAAGCGGGGCCCCAAGAGGGAAATGGAGCTAGTATTTGCCAAAAAAGCAATTATTGCTCAAATAGTAATGCTCGTCCCCACTGAGGCGAAGAAGAACCTTTTACCAAAAGCATTATAAAGCTTAGCCGCATTCTCAAGCCCTGTACAATGGGCAGCCCCCAGTCTTTGAATACCAAATTTTTCAAGATTGGATAAAGTAATGCCGAACTGTGCGGGATCTGCAGGGCCCAGATGGGTACCCCCCAGCACAGTGTGGATTGGCCGGCCGGGGAGATTTTTCTGTATGTGTTTCAGAATATTAATGATTCCTGCATGGGCACAGCCAAGTATTACAAAAAGACCTTTATTCGTGTCTATTACTACAGAGAGATCATCTCTCAGGGGATCCTGAACCCAGCCGGCTTCTGGATCTCTTAATTGCATATTCGGATCCGGTGGTTCAAAATCCGTTATCCTTGGTACTATACCAGTCACATATACGCCGGGATAAATCTCCCTGAATTCTTGTAAGTCGACAAATCGGGCTCCGATAGACTCAAGATACTCTTTTTTATATCGAATCCCTATCTCCCTCAGGATATCTCCTTTCTTCCAATATCGAACGAGAAAAATATCAGGATGGGCATAGACAGGCGTGGGCCCTGAAAGTCCCACAACTGATGGAAGCCCGGATGTATGATCATAGTGTCCATGGCTTAATACTATAGCATCAATTAATTTCAGGTCTTTTTTCAAAATCAGACTGTTACACAATACGCCAAGTCCCTGACCTGTATCAAACAACATGGTATACCTTTCAGCCTCAACATAACAAGACCAGCCGTGCTCTCCAATCAATCCGGATGGACCAAAGACGCTATTTTCGCATATTACCGTTAGTTTCAACTGTGAAATCATGAGAACACCTCCTGTGAACAATCGCAGGTTATAAATTTTATTGCGGGAGACTTAATAATCCCTTTTTGTATGCTCCGGATATAGGCTTGAAGTTAAAAGGTTAAAGTCATTTTTCTTTGAATCCACTTTCATTAATTTTTGACAGTAACGAAAGTACCAACTGAAGGCAAGGGGTATATCGTGGCGTACTTTTGGAGGATAGTTGGATGTAAGACGAGGTCTAATTTCACGTTTTAAGCCGTGCAAGTTACATTATTAAGATATATCCTTATGACCGAATGATACTTTTCTTGGACAATATCCATTCCATGAGTTAAGCTTTTACTTCAGACCTTTTACGGTGTAATCAGAACTGAAAAATTGTTTGAACAGATTGATGGAAAAGGGGTGTAAAATATAATGTCACTTACCTGTGATGCCTCAGTATTTAAAAAAGTTCCATGTTATTTTACAGGAAAACTGGTACTTGATACAGACAGAGAAAGGATCAGACAAAAATTGGCCCCGTTCCTGGTGGAGGAGCTTGGATACAGGATATCGGACTTTCAGCTTGACAGGGAAATCCTAATTGAAATAGACCGGCAGAAGGTCCTTTGCTTGGCGGATTTGGTAGTATATATAGATGGTCGATTTCTTATGGTTATTCGATGTGGACCCGGCTCTGTAGTCACCCGGGAATCGGGTACTATTGCAGTTGCAAGGCTTCTGGAACCTGATTATATAATACCCTGGGCGGTTCAGGCAAGCCTTATTGAGGCTGCCCTGCTGGATGTCAGGGGGAAACAGGCGGTTGCCTATGGCTGGGATGCAATACCTTCCAGGTCCAAACTCATTGAAATGACCTCATGCTGGCCTCCTCCAAAGCTTCCAGAAAAACGTCTACCGGTTGAACGTCAGATTTTATACTCCTATGATACACACGGGTGAAAGAACCGATTAAAGACGTCGGGTGACGTCTTGATATGTAAGTAGTTGAAAGCTATTAGGATAGAGGTGCCCTGGTTACTCGTCCTCTTCTCAGGACTCCTTATGAGCGCCTGTTTCCCACCCTTTTCGTGTTATCCCGCAGTTGTGCTGGCCCTTGTGCCTTTGCTGGGAGCCTTGTGGGGCAAAGAATGGCATTGTGCCTGCCGGATGGGTTTTCTGGCTGGTATTGTCCATTTCGGTACGCTCCTATGGTGGATATCGCCTACTATTTCCCAGTATGGGAATTTGCCCGGTTGGGTTGCCTGGCCTGTGTTTGGTTTGCTTGTGTGCTATCTGGCTATTTTCCCTGCCATATGGTCTGGTCTTGTGGGATATTGGACTGCCGGTCGGTCTCATCGCCTTTTATCACTTACGCTCGCAGGGACCTGGACTTTACTGGAGTGGGCCAGGGGTCATGTATTAAGCGGATTTCCATGGGGGTATCTGGCATACACCTTGGAACCTGTACCATCCTTGATTCAGACAGCAGAGATTTGGGGACCTTACGGCCTAACTTTTTTGATTGTTTTGCTGAATGTATTGATTTGGGAATCCTGTAGATGCTTTTTGAATACGAGCACAAAGGATTCGGTCTTTTCCAGGAATAAGAGGGTAAGACTGGCTCAATTGAGCCTGTTTCTTGTCTGCATGGTGGGTCTATGGTTTTTCGGCACATGGCGGATGGAAGAGATTGCCCTTAATGATGATAGACTTCCTGAACTCAGGGTAGCTGCCATACAGGGTGCAGTGCCTCAGGACAAGAAGTGGGATCCGGCCTTTCAAGATGCGACGATTCACACTTATGCTAAACTGAGTTTAAAGGCGGCTGAAGGTCTCGATAACTTGAAAGTGAACAGCAAAAATGGAGCTGATCAACCTGACCGGCTGATTGTCTGGCCGGAGTCAGCCACACCTTTTTATTTCCAGGTTCCGGGTCCATTAGGTGAAAATGTTCGGTCTGTGGCAAGAGATCTTGATGTTGCCTTGCTGTTTGGGAGTCCAGCATATCGTATCAATAGTGCAGGTAATGCCGAATACTTGAACAGCGTCTATCTCCTTGATCCTAATGGCGACCTGGCAGGAAGATATGACAAGAGGCACTTGGTCCCATTTGGAGAATACCTGCCCTGGGGATGGGTGACTGCATGGGCCCAGGGCCTTATACCCGCAGTAGGTCAGTTCAGTCCTGGAATAACACCAAGTCCCCTTTGTTGGCGCGATCTTAATATTGGCGTATTGATATGTTTTGAGAGTATATTTCCATGTCTCAGCAGAGAAACGGTAATGGAAGGTGCCAACTTCCTGGCAATTCTGACAAATGATGCCTGGTTTGGTCGTACAGGAGCCCCTTATCAGCATGAGATCATGGCGAAATTCCGGGCTGTTGAGACCCGCAGATGGATAGTTCGAGCAGCCAATACGGGTGTCAGTTCACTGATCAGCCCTTGCGGAGTGAGAACGGCGAAAACTTCGCTGTTTGAGCCTTGTTACATAGAGGGGCGAATTCACCTTCGTAAAGGACATACTTTTTTTGTAAAATATGGAGAAATATGGTTATTATTATTTTGTTTATTTTGGACAGCAGTTCCATTCTGCAGAAAGGTCCTAAAGGAGGTATGAGATGAATATAACTACTTATAAAACAACAATAAATATACAGGGCATTAAGGAGCACTTGCAGGATCTTGGCGGACGATTAGAACTCCTGAGGGGCTATCTTTGATTGGGATAGCCTGGATAATCGTCTCGCTGAAATAGACAAGAAGATGCTGCATCAGGGCTTCTGGGAAGATCCCGAATCCAAGGAATTTCTGAAGGAGCGATCTTTACTGATAGAACAAAAGGAAAATTTAGAGCACCTTCATCATCAGCATGAAGAGCTTCAGTTACTGCTTGAAATGGCAGAAGAGGAGGAGGATTTATCAGCCCTTAAAGATGTAAGTGACGGGCTGAAGAAACTTGATGAGAAAATACATGGGGTTGAACTTTCAAGGCTTCTTTCAGGTTCGCACGATCGCAATAATGCCATTGTAACAATTCATGCCGGGGCGGGGGGGACAGAGGCCCAGGACTGGGCTGAGATGTTGCTTAGAATGTATCTCCGCTGGTGTGACATGCGGGGAGTCGGGGTCAAAATGCTTGATCTTATGCCCGGAGATGAGGCCGGTACAAAGAGTGCGACATTTCTGGCTGAGGGACCCTATGCGTATGGCTAT
>Ga0180431_10007141_pt1 | contig 13089 bp, 7 predicted proteins | sample SS_ome_11_FD_132459 | JGI IMG/M metagenome (GOLD analysis project Ga0180431, IMG submission 132459) | Hypersaline lake sediment archaeal communities from the Salton Sea, California, USA - SS_1_MS_1 metaG | ecosystem: Environmental > Aquatic > Non-marine Saline and Alkaline > Hypersaline >... | reverse complement strand
GTTGCTGAACCAGATACTGAAGCAGTAAGAGTTTCACTCTTGTATGCTGCTCCTGCCATACTACCGGCAATCAAAGCTGCCGCAACACCATCGCTTGGGGCAGAGTTAGTACCAACTACTACCTTTGCTACTGGTGCTCCATTGTCGTCAACAAGTGTTGTAGAACCAAACATAAGTCCTGCAAACGCTGCTGAACTAGCCAAGATTGTTGCACCTGCAACAATGGCTCCCATTTTCTTTAGGTTTACTTTCATTCGTTCACCTCAATTTTTACCGCCTGTATGGGCCGTTGAAAAAATTTTAACGACGGTAAATGCTTTAGGCCCAAAATACCCAAGAGAGAATTTCCCTCGGATAAAATGATAGGACAATATCTATCGCCCTATCGTTAACAGACTGTCTCTGGGAAAATCTTTATAAAAGTTAGTTTTACATATAAACTCCAGTTTATAAACGACAGTTTTAACTAAGACAATAAACGAAATAGACATTCGTCCATAAGCGTCAATTCTCATTATTTGATTGTTTGATATCAATGGTCATACCGTCGATAGCAACATCTGTTTTTGGAAATATTTTTCTTGCCTGGGCAAGCAATAAATCAACATCAGAATATCTTGGACTAATATGGGTGAGTATTAGTTTTTTTACATTTGCATTTTTTGCGATAGTTGCTGCATCCTCGGCAGTACTGTGAGATCTTTCTTCTGCTTCAGCTGCAAGCGAGCTGTCAAAGGTTGACTCATAGATAAGCAGGTCCGCGTCTTTTGCCTCTTCTATTATATTACTGGAAGGTGCGCAATCGCCAGTATAGACAACTTTTCTGCCAGGCTGAACCCATGAAACATCTTCAAGTTTTATTGTCTTGTTCTTGATCTTTACAGACCCTTTTTCCTGTATCTCACTAAAATGCCTTCCCGCAAGACCAAGCCCATGTGCCTTTTTCTCATTGAATTTGATCTTTGCATCTTCCTGGAAGACAAATCCATATGATCCTTTTGTATGTTTTACAGGAAATGCACAGATAGCAAAACCATTTGCAGAAAAAATCTTCCCTTTCCTTACAGCAGATACCTTGGCAAAGTCATAATTTCGAACTTCAAGAGACTTTGGAAGGAAAAGCTGGATCTGCTTTGGAGATGGAGAAGAGAGCTTCAGTGTTTCAAGAAGGCCAAAGAGACCAAGATAATGGTCAAGATGAGGATGCGTTATGAAAATGGCATTGATGCTCCCATAGCCGACCTTGTATTTCATCATCTGCCTTTGCGTCCCCTCTCCGCAATCCCAGAGAAGAAGCTTGCTTTCATATTTTATTGCAATTGAAGGAAGCGACCGCTCCAGCGTAGGCACACTTGCAGAAGTTCCAAGAAAAGTAATCCTAAACATGTGTAGGAATTGGGCAAGCGACACCTTTTTAATGGTTATATTCGCGTGTTAGGACTATGCCTCAGAATTATTTCTTAACTGGAATGCCAAAATCAGGAAAAACAAGCGTACTTTGGCAACTTGTAAAAGAGCTTAGAAAAAGCGGACTGAAAGTCGGGGGATTTGTTTCTCCTGACGAAAAACACCATGGAACCAGGACTGCTTTTCATGTGGTGGATGTGACAACAAGGAAAAAGGCGATTCTTGCAGATGTCAATGGAGACGGGCCAAAGGTAAGCAAATACCATGTCAATATCAAATCATTTGAAGGAGTTGCAATTCCTGCAATGAAAAAATACAAGCAGCATGATGTCATTGTTGTTGACGAGATCGGAAGGATGGAGCTCAAGAGCAGGAAGTTTGCACGGACCCTTGATGAGATTCTGGATTCAGACACTCCCATAATCGCTTCTCTTAGCAGGGACTATGTAAAGAAATTCGAAGCACTTGGAGAAGTGCTGAGGATAAACAATCAGAACCATGAAGCGGTTCACATGAGACTTCTCAAAGAGACAAAAGCAACCATAAAAAAGAAAAGTGCAAAGAAGAAAGAAGTGAAGAAAAAAGCTGCTGCGAAGAAGAAGGTCAAGGCAAAGAAAAAAACAGTGAAGAAGAAGGCCGCTACAAAGAAAAGGAGGCGCCCGGCAAAGAAAAAAACTGTGAAGAAAAAAGTAGAGAAAGTTGCTGCTGCAAAAGTGAAGAAAAAGGAAAAGGGCTTCTTTGGAAAAGTAAAGGATCTTCTTGGAATTTAATTTTTTATTTTCTAATTTTTTGTGATTTCACCGTTTGGATTTTAAAGATAATGGTTGGAATCTTGCCATGGCAGATAATTCTACTGAAAATTTAACCACACTTCAGGAGTTGCCTGATCTTACTGTTTTAGAACCATATCTTGGCTCCGAACTAGTTAACCAGATTATGGCAGCAGATACCCTGACAGTGTCAATAGGGATAATAGTCATATCGTTTATTCTGGCGACATTGGTCTTTACAATTCTCAAGATTGTAACCAAAGTTCTTGCTAGAAAAACAAAAACAGAACTTGATGACAAGATTCTTGAATCAATTCAGCAACCGGCATTCAGATTGATCATTATAGGAGGATTTTACCTTGCAGTTGCGAATCTGGGGGTAGGAGACGGGGTCCTGGACCTGATACTAAGAGTGATTCTCACTCTTGCATATCTGACAATCATATTGTTTGTTCTGAAGGTGCTCTCAGCAGTCGTGAACTACGGACTTATGGACCTTGCATCCAAGACAAACAGTGACATGGATGACGAGATAATTCCCATATTCCACAAGGCAGCGGCAATCGTTGTCTGGGCATTTGGTCTTATCTTGATCTTAGGAGGCTGGGGAGTTGATGTTGCTCCATTTATTGCAGGACTTGGTATAGCCGGCCTTGCAATATCATTTGCTCTTCAAAGCACCCTGTCGAATGTTGTTGCTGGAATCTCAATCATCATGGACAAAACATTCAGAGTCGGAGACAAGATAGGACTTGACTCTGGAGAGGTTGGAACAATCCATGAGATCACGCTCAGAAGCACCAGAATTCTGACGTACGACAATGAGCTTCTCATAATTCCGAACAACAACATGGCAAGTGCAAAGATCAAGAACTTCACGCAGCCAGACCTGAAGGTGAGGGTTGTTGTTCCGTTTACTGTTGAATACGGAACAGATCCGGAGAAGGTAATCAAACTGATTGAAAAAACAATCAAAAAGGAGGTCAAGGGAATAATACTTGATGATCCAGAACCATCAGTTGTGTTTACGCAAATGGCAGACTTCTCACTGAACTTTAGCCTTAGGTTCTGGGTTGAGCATTATGGGGATGCTTACGGAAGGAAGCTTGAAGCAACAGACGTGATCTACAACACTCTTGAGAAGAACAAGATTGGAATTCCTTTCCCGACAAGGACGATCTACATGAAGAAATAATTTTTTTTTATTTTTTTTTATTCTGAATTGCTTGCAACAAATTCATCTAATTGTGCCCGGACCGGAATGTGCAGGACATTGACCATGAATACGTCTATTATCATGAATTTTAGTAAGACCAGAAGGGCGATATAGAGGATAAATGGAATTGCGCGCTGGACCCATTTATGGTGTGAGATAAAGCCGGGATAAACCTCCCTGATCTTGTTTTCAATAATGGCAGTTATATCGAATGCGCGGATTCCAAAGAAAAGGATCAATACAATAGCATAAGAAACTGGAAAATCTATTGCCAGTGTCAGTGCTATTACGATCAGTGAAAGCACAACTGCACGAAGGATATGATAATTATTCATAGAAAGAGATTATTCCGATAATAAAATAAAAAGATTATGAGACCGGGTAGTAGGTTACCTTGTGCTCTTTGACATATTCCAGATATATTACATCCTTGATCAGTGTTGGTGCAGAATCCCTGAGTTCAGTTATAAAACCAAAAAGCGCCCTTGAATCTGTGAAATGACCCTCGAATTCCAGGTCATAGCCCCCGGCTGCTTCTGTCATATAGCCGATATTCGGATGCTGGACAACAAATCCTCGGATCTGCTGGCGGTCTTTTGAATCGGCATTCTTTAGCTGGATAAAGATCTTGTAGAACTTCAATCCAAGCATTGAAGTATCAATAAGCGCCCGGTAACCCAGGATAATCCCATTCTCTTCAAGTTTCTTGATCCTGTACTGCACTATTCTCTCTGTCTGCTTTACTTTTTTTGCCAGGTTGAAGGTGGATTGCCTGGCATTTATTGTAAGCTGCTGCAAAATGGCATGATCAATCATATCGATATTTATTGAAGAGGACTTATTTCCGAGGACAAAGGAATTTTTCCGGTTCTTCTTTTTTGGGAAAAGAAATGACTTCTCGAATTTCCAGGATTTTGTCATGAGGGAAATCCACTTGTCTGCGATATAGTATCCGTATTTGTCAGAGAACTTTTTCCAGAAATCCATCAGGTCATATTCATCTTTGGTGTAGATTCCCATGAAAATATCCCAAGGACCGAAAACAGTTGCAATCCAGCTTCCGCGGGATTTCAGATAGTCCAGGATTTCTCGCTCTTTTGCATTATCAACATTCTCCAGCTTCAGGCCTACGCGATAGAGCTTGAGGCCGATTTTAGTATGATCCACAACCGCATAATATGAAGTTACAAGATTCCTGCTCTCAAGTCTTTTTATCCTGTAGTTTGTCACTTGTTTGGATAGGCCGATTTCGTTTGCAATAGCACTGTCTGTTTTCCTTGCTCCCATATCAAGGGCAAGAAGAAGCCGCCTGTCCTTCACATCAAGAGATTCTAGGTCCATAATCCCAGATTAGTACAAAATTTATATATAATTTGTCATTTTGTAAAAAAATTCAATCGGTGGTTTAATTAGAGGGTAATGTGTTGATAAGTATGTAATAATGGTGAACACATGACAGCGAGGCAAATAGAAAGAAAAGCAGATAGAAGAGATCAGGGACGGGAAGGAACAGAGAAAAGAGTAAAAGCCAGGAGTAAATTTAATGACAGTCTGCCAATTACTGAACGTCGTTTGAATGAAGTTTCAAAGGAGCTTTCGAACAGGATAGACAACACACATGAGCGCAGCAAAGCTGAGATAGGCCAACTCGAAGCTGAGATAGACCAACTCAAATCAGAAGTTGAGGATTTGAAAGGGATGCTAAAAGAAATCACGGAAAAATTGCAGGAATGATCTTTGGAATAACACTTACCAGCCTGCAACTTGTTGCAAGCTGAGACACTAGAGCACGGCGTAAGCTACGTGGTTGCTTGGGAGTGCTACCCTTTCTCCCAGGCGCCACAAACCCCCTTATTCTTTGAAATAAAATGGGCCTGTTGTGAACTTCGTTCACTTCTTTCCCAATTTTGCATGAGGCAGGACTAATAATGACAGAAAGCAAAATTGGGCCCGCCCAGGTTTCCGTCGCCATTATAACGACCCTGTTTTGGGTCGCCTTTTCCTAAAAGACGAAATCGAACTGGGAATCTCCCGCGTGTGAGGCGGACGTCTTAACCATTGCCTCCCCAAGCCTTTTCACAAAAGGCTTGACCCAAAATAGATAGAAAGTTTTGGGCCGCCTTTTTTCAAAAGGCGGGGGATTCGACTACGGGCCCAAGTAGGATATTTGAATGAAAGAAGAAAATAAATAGCTATCTCATTTCTTGCTGAGCATAAAGAAGATAAGCCCTACCAGGATTATTGCTATCTCAAGAAGCCAGAGGTCCAGCTCAAAGGTGGTGAGCATAAAGAGCGATGAGCCTATTCCAACCCATGCAAGTGCCGGAATTCCAAAAAGCCTCGGGCTTGTGAAAGAGCGCTTGAGCTTTCTTCCTGCAAGAGCAATAAGAGCAGCATTGACCGCTGCGTAGGCCATGAAGACTCCTATGTCAGTTAGCTGCGCAACTGTCTTTATGTCGCCTGATGATGCGATAACAGCAGCTGCAACTGCAGTTGCAGCAATAGCATACATCGGCGTTCCGTGGGAGTCGGTCCTTGAGAGGAATACAGGAAGAGATTTTCCTGCAGACATTCCATAGAGAATCCTGGATGCTGCAATCAGGAATATCAGGACAGTGTTTCCGGTTGCAAAGAGTGCTATGACAGAAAGTATGGATGCATATTCTCCAAGGCCGCGCTCGACCACCATTGTGAGGGGGGCATCAGATTCTGACAGTGCAGCAGAGCCCAATTCAGAGACAGCTGCAATTGATACGAGGATGTACAGAATTGTCGAGATGAGGAGGGATATTATCAATGCCAGTGGGATATTTCTCCTGCTGTCTTTTACTTCCTCAGCAAGGTTTGCTATATTTTCAAAACCTATATACGCAAAGAATATTACGCCGATAGCGCCCATTATGCCTGCAAGGCCGGTTTCAGGAAGCTCAAGCACATTCCCAGGCACTTGAGGCGGGAACAATAGCCAGATCACAACCACCAGGATAAGCCCTGAAGCCTCTATTATTGATGCAAAATTGTTGAACTTGGCAGATTCCCGTATTCCGACATAGTTAAGGGCAGACATCAGGAAGATCAGAGCTGCTGCTACGATTATTTTATCTCCGCCGAACATGTTGACGAAATATCCGGCAAAACCGAGCGCAACTGTGGATGCTGCTATGACAGTTCCGACTACCAGGATCCATCCTATGACAAATGAAAATTCCTCGAACCGAAATGCCTTCTTGGTATAATGGTATTCTGCTGCTGCTCTTGGGAACATGCTTGAGAGCTCGGCATAGCTGAGGCCAGTAAAGATCGCTATTATTGCAGAGACCAAAAATGCAAGCCAGAGCATGTTTCCAGCAAGGCCTGCGCCAACGCCTATCAGGGCATAGATTCCAGCTCCAAGTATTATACCGACTCCATATAATACCGTAGATAGGAGGCCTAGTTCCCTTTTGAGCGCCATGCTGGAAGTGGGCAGATTAGGTTTATATTATTTTATAAAAATGAAAAAAATTAGTCAAGGTTCACATAGAAGTAATATGTCTCGGTGGTGCCAACCCCTGTTGGCGTTGGAACAATGATCTCAAAGTCTCCAGAGTCGCCATTCCAGATAGGACCATCCTCTTCTATCTCAGCACAGAATGCCAGGTTTGGCTTTGCCGGCGCCAGCGTGGTCTTGATTGCACATGTTATGTAGCCCCCATCAAGACCAGTATCAGCATAAGTGGCATTTGGAACTGAGGTTGGTCCTATATCTAGAGTACAGTTGTTCTGCGTAAATGTATTGTTGGCAGAATCTGATGCTGTTGGCGAGAATGACCATGCAGTGTCTATGTCACTTGCCTGTGCAGGGAATACGGTGAATGTGAAGAGCGAATCATTTGTTGAAACGCAGACAACTCCTCCTGCAGATGCATTCCAGATCCAGCTGTAGACATTGTTTATTCCAGCAGAATCAGAAAGCAGAATGCTTCCGTCAAATGTTCCATAGAGTGCAGCCCATCTTTCAGAAAGCTGCCCGGCGCTCAGGTTCATGTTGGTGAAGTTTCCGCCTGCGGTTGAGGCATTTCCTGCATAGCTGCTCTCATTGTATCTCTCATGCTTTGTCTCATTGACCTCAGCTGCATAGAGCGTTGCATTCTCCCCTATGGTTCCGTTTTGCAGTATGCCATAATCACTTGCAGGATTCATGTTCGTAAGCCGAAGTGAGTTCTCGCCAGTATTTAGGGTCGCTCCGGTATCGCTCCATGAGCCGTTCCATTTCCAGAGCTCGAAGCTGCTCTCATCATAGATGAAACCAAGCTCAGAGTCAGACCACCTCCACGCAATCTCATCAAAGGATATATCACCATATTGTGGCGTGATATTTACGAATTTCTGCTCAAAGCTTGTATAGTTTGCTGGAAGCGCGCTTGAATTTGTTGTCCAGTTGAACGAAACTTCAAGATCATCAAGATTGGCATCAAGAGATGCATTGAAGTCTATTCTTGTGTAATCATCAAAGTCACCTACAGGATTGTCAAAGGTAAGGTTTGTGGCATATATGTCTTCCACTCCTCCATAAGCATACCAGTAGAGGTCATATCCATTGTCATAGAAATGGAAGTTTTCAAGCCGGATCTCATCTGCCTCGCTTGTGTAGAGACCATATCTCTGGCTTCCTGATGCAGTACAGTCCGTGAAGTTTGTATTGTCAGATCCGCTGATTGAGAAACCATCCCTGTCATTGTCACGGGCAGTGTTATTGAGGAACAGGGAATTGTCAGTATTGGTACTAAATCCAGTGCGAGTATTATTGTATGCAAGGTTGTTCTCTATGAGGTTGTTTCCGCCGCTTATGAATGTGAATCCGCCGTCATTGCTGTGTGCAGTGTTGTTGATAACAGAGCCGTTTGTTGAGCCGATTTCAAATCCAACAGACCCGCTGCCATAGATGAGATTATTGATTATCCTGTTTCTCTGGCCGGACCTAAGGCGAATACCATAGCTATTTGAATCAGATATCTCGTTGTCTGATATGTTTGTATCAACTGAATAGCTCAGAAGCATACCAAAACCAAATGAAGCTGCCGTGCTGTTTCTTACATTAAGGTTTTGTATCACTGAAGAGTTCAGGTATTGTGCACGAACACCTATTTCATAGTCAGATATTGATGGACAGTTTCTCAGGGTGATGTTGCTGTAGTCCAGAGTGGAAGTTGCATTTGTAACAATTGCTCCTGCTTCTAAAGTTCCGTTGTTTGTGATGTTGTAGCCATTGCAGTCCAGAAGGACATCTGATGAGTCGATCTTGATGCAGGCCCAGTCAATGTAAACAAGTTCTGTTGCATCTATCGGAGCTCCCACAAGGTTGTTTGCAAGCTGGTATGATCCCGGAGTGTCTATCAGAACACATTCAGTTATTCCGCTGCTTGGAGTGTCATTCTCAAGAATGCCGTAATCACTTGCAGGATTCATGCTTGCCAGTGTGAGCGTGTTTGCACCAGCATTAAGCGTTGCTCCTGTATCGCTCCATGAGCCGTTCCATTTCCAGAGCTCAAGGTTTGATTCGGTGTAGCTTGCTGCCTCGCCATCTGTCCAGTGCCATGCCAATGACCCTATTGATGGAGTTCCTGCCACAGTCGAAATGTTAACGAATTTCTGCTCAAAGCTATTGTAGTTCGTAGGAAGTATTGAGGAGTTTGCTGTCCAGTTGATCGTATATGAAGTGCCTGATGCAACAGAATCATTGATGGACAGGTTGGTATAATTCGCAAGTGTTCCAAGAGGATTGAGGAACATGCTTCCGCTCATATTGTAGTTTGAGACACCTTCAACAAAGAAATCATATCCATTGTTATACATCTGGTTTTCTGACAGCGTTACATTGGACTGGGTCATGTTGAGACCATATGCAGTGTTGTTGCAAAGCACATTGTCAAATAGTGTCACGTTTGTAGAATTGAATACAATAAGACCGTTGGTGTTGTTGCAGAAGTATGATGGATCGACATAGTTGTGGTTTGAACTGGTTATGAAAAGACCTGCTATTGCATTTCCTGATGCATTGTTGTCAATCAGGCGGTTATACTCTGAAGTGTTGTAGCTTCCCCAGAGGAAATCATCAGTAATCATGAAACCAGACTGGCTATTGTTGAGCGCGATATTGTTTGTGAGGTTGTTGTACTTGGATGCGTTGAGAAGGAAACCGTTGAGGGAATTGTTGAACGCATAGTTGTCATCAAGAGCATTGTTCGGCTCGAAATTGAGGTGGAACCCGTTCCTGGTGTTGTTCTCAGCAGTGTTATTGGTTATATTGCTGTAGGACCCTCCAACCATTGTCCAGATGTAGAATCCGTTTTCGCCATTGTCATGCGCAAGATTATCTTCAATCAGATATCCATGAATATCACTGAATTCAAATCCATCGCCGCTGTTGTTGTATGCATGATTGCTTGTGAAGTTACTGTAGTCACGACCTGCACCTGCATTGAATCCATCTCCGGATATATTGTATGCAGTGTTGTTGTGGACAGTCGCGTTCTCGGATTGGATGACGAATCCGGCAGAGTAGCCGCTTCCTCCATCCCTCACAATGTTATCAGTAATGTTGTGGAGATGATCGCTTGTAGATATACCATAGCTGCCGAACTGTGAAATGGTGTTATTGTAGAATGTACTGTTGCCGCTTGAGTAGGAAGAGATACCGTATGATCCGATGTTGGTGATGGTGTTGTGGGCATAGTAGTTTGTAACATCATTGGATCCGCTCCAGTTGGTTGAAAATGACTGGATACCATAATGGATGGTTCCAGGTCCGGTGCTGTTTTCTATTGTATTGTTGATCAGGCTGGTTGTTCTGGAGTTTCTCAGATGGATACCATTGTAATATTCGGCAATGACACAGTTCTGGACAGTGACGTTGGTGCGAAGTACTCCGGCGCTGTTTGAACCATTTACAAGAATACCGTATGTATAGAATGAATCAGAAATACTGCTCTCATGTATCGTGTGTCCATTACAGTCAAGCACAACATCGCTTGAAGCAATTTTTACACATGCAAGACGGATTCCGCCGCCAAGTTCAGCAGCACTGTTTGGAGCACCTGCAAAGTCAGATGTCATGGTGTATATGCCTGGAGTTGTGATTATCGGGCAGTTGCTTAGCACAACCGGCTCATATTCCAGGATGCTGTATTCTGATGCAGGATTCATGTTTGTAAGGGACAGTGTGTTTGCACCTGCATTAAGTGTTGCTCCTGTATCGCTCCAGGAGCCGTTGTGCTTCCAGAGCTCGAAGTCAGATTCAGTGTATCCTGGAATCTCATCATCATTCCAGTGCCAGACAATGCTGTCAAGGGAAGCGTTGTTGGTAACAGAAGTAATGTTGACGTGTTTGTTCTCAAAGGAGATGTAGTCAGTTGGAAGAGAGCCAGGCCCATCGCTCCAGTTGATCAGGTATGTTGCAACGCCAACAGCAGTATGGCTGTCATTGTATGAAAGGTTGGTATAGTTCTGGAAGTTTCCAAGCGGATTGTCTACGATGAGGTTCGTGACGTTTATGATATATGGCCCGTTGAAGGCAGTATACCTGAGAGCAGGAGTGCTGTTGTAGACATGGTTGTTTGTCATTACAATATCATCTGCAGAATTGAAGTAGAACGCGCCTGAGAAGCTGTTTAGATTGGCTGGCTGTCCATGCACAGTGTTGTTTTCAAGAACTATATGGTCTGTGCGGATATCGAAACCGCTCGCTGAATTGAATATGCTTGTTCCCTGGACAGTGTTATTGGTAAATGTGAGGTAGTCTGAGCCAGTTGCAGCCTCGAAACCTGCACCCTGGCAGTTTACTATCGTGTTGTTGATGAAGGTTCCGTTTATAGAGTTCTGGCTAATCTCGAAACCTTCCCTTCCGCGGTTGCTGACGTTGTTTCCTATGAACGTATTGTAGGGCGAAGTGTCCAGCCTGAATCCTGATGTGCCGCCGGTTCCGGACGGAGCGCTGTTGTTGACGAATCTGTTGTAATCACATCCGCCAACCAGGAATTCAGTACTCCATGAATTGTTATAGGCAGTATTGCCGGTGAAGTTGTTGCGGTCGCAGTCACGGAATATATAGAAACCATATCCAGTATTGTCATATGCAGTGTTGTTTTCTACAATATTATCCTGGAATGACTGGTTGAACGTGAAACCATGGTGGAACGAGCTGTTGTATGCTGTGTTATTTATGACGGAACTGTCCGACACTTCGTGAAGGAATACCGATGCCTCGAAATAGCTTGAGACAAAACAGTTCTCTATAGTGATATTCGAGTATGGTCCGCGTGCATAAATACCATAGGTGATTCCAGCAGGTGTGCCATTTCCTGTTATTGTAAATCCATTACAGTCAAGGGCAACATCAGATGCAGAAATCACAACACATGCATTACCGCCAGATGGTACTGAATTTGGAGCACCGACAAGATTGGCAGTGAGCTGGTAGGACCCTGAGCTGTTAAGTACAGGACAGGATCCAGGAACATTCTCAAGGATACCATAATCGCTTGCAGGATCATAATTGGCCAGTACAAGAGTATTTGAGCCGGCACTAAGTGTTGCTCCTGTATCGCTCCATGAGCCGTTCCATTTCCAGAGCTCAAGGTTTGATTCGGTGTAGCTGGCAACTTCAGCATCTGTCCAGCGCCAGATTGTTGTTTCTATTGTCGGGGTTCCGACAGTTGAGGTTATATTAACGAATTTCTGCTCAAAGCTGTTGTAGCCAGGTGGCAGGGCTGAGGAATTTGCTGTCCAGGTCATTGAGTAACTCTCGTTGTTTCGAAGAACATCACTTAGAGTCAGGTTGGTGTAGTTCACATATGTTGCTGATGGATTGAGGAATGTCATGTTCATATCCAAGGAGAAGTTCGTTGGATTGAAGTCATCTGAATTGTTGAACAGAACATCCATGGTGTTGTTTGCAAATACAAGGTCATTTGCACTGACGTTTGACTTGTACAGTGATGCACCGATGGAGCTGCTGGAATTCACAGTAACATTGTCCATTGTCAGGACATTGCTCACAAGAAGGAAGCCAAAGAGAAGGTCTGTGTTATATCCATGGTAGATACCAACATTATTCTCATTGAATGTTGTGTTTGCTATTGTTATGTTTCCAAGAGGAACATCAGGGCCTTCTGTTCCAAGTCCATAGAAACCATAGCTGTTGTTGTAGAGCTCTGAGTTGTACACGTTTGCCCATGGAGATGTTCCTGAAGAGAACGGACCTGAGAGATGGACACCATAGACATTATCCCAGGCAGTGTAATTGTTCAATTCGATTTCAATGTATTCCTGCTCAAGCTTCACACCTGCATTGCTGTTGTTCCATGCCCTTGAATTTGTAATATTAACATGAGATCCGAAAGATGCGACAAAACCTTCGCTGTTGTTGTGCATGTCAACATAATCCAGAACCACGTAATTGTATGGAGAAGATGCACGGCCATTGAGGCGGACACCGGCATTAGTATTGTTAAATACTGTTGTGTTGCTCACAGTTGTAGTATTGGCCTGATCAAGAACAATACCATCGTCATATCCTGAGATTGCAGGACAGTTCTGGATCGTTATGTTGTCATAGAGAAGATCCGGGAAACTGAGGCTGGAGTTGACTATGATACCAGCGGCATTTGAGGTTCCGTTGTTTGTGATGTTATAGCCGGCACAGTCGAAGACGACGTT
>Ga0180431_10007140_pt1 | contig 13091 bp, 10 predicted proteins | sample SS_ome_11_FD_132459 | JGI IMG/M metagenome (GOLD analysis project Ga0180431, IMG submission 132459) | Hypersaline lake sediment archaeal communities from the Salton Sea, California, USA - SS_1_MS_1 metaG | ecosystem: Environmental > Aquatic > Non-marine Saline and Alkaline > Hypersaline >... | reverse complement strand
TACCTGGTCTATGCGTTCGCCGGGCTGGTCGTTCGGAAATTCCGGCGATCCCGCGGCCCGTCGATTGTCGTCGAGCTGTTCGACATGACCACCTCGTTCGATGCGTTCGGCGTGTTCACCAACGGCCGAGACGAGGATCAGCCCGACGCGAAGATCGGCCAGGGGGCCGAGCACCGACCGGGCCTGCTGACGTTCTGGCAGGATCGTTACTTCGTGGCCGTCCGCGTTGACGCCGAATCGGTCGATCGCGCGGCTGACGCGGCCGCCGCCAAGCTGGGTCGGGTGATCGCGTCGGCCGTCGCCACGCCCGGCCCGCTACCGGAGGTCCTGGGCTATCTACCCACCGACGGGCTGATCGCCCACAGTGTTCGCTACGTCTACCGGCGCGACGCGCTGAACTACCACTACGACCTCGGCGACCGGAACCCGCTGCATCTGGGCCCCCACACGCAGGGCGTCCTGGCGACGTACCGGCGCGACAAGGCACGTTGCTACGTGTTGTGCGTGCTGTATCCCACGGCGGCGCTGGCGACCAAGGCGCGGCGGGGGTTCATCGACGGCTTCGCCCGCGGCGCGGATCGGCGGGGGGCGGCGAAGATCGATGCGGACCGGTGGACAGCCGTCGCGACCGGCGGGCGGTTGCTGGCAGCCGCGTTGGATTCCCCAACCCGGGCCGGCGCCCTCGAGCTGGCTGGTGAGGCGATCGAACGGTTTCGGATCCGCCGCAAGAAGTCCTCGAACAAGGAGTCTCGACCATGACAGCGCCGAGGGATGACCTCAGTCGTCGCGACTTCATCCGCGGGACGGCCTCGGCCACGCTCGCCGGCGTGACCGGTACGGCCAGCGCAATGACCCCCGCCAAACCCAAGCCGGGCGACAAGACGCGCGTCGTCCTGGTCCGACACAAGGACGTGTTGGACAAGGGCGGCCGACCCGATGCCAAGATCACCCAACAGATGCTCGATGACGGCATCCTGGCTTTGCTGGGCGAGCAGGAGATCCAGGCGGCCTGGCGGCGGTTGATCCGGCCCGACGACGTGGTCGGGATCAAGAGCAACGTTTGGGGCAGGCTGCCCACGCCGGCCGCCGTCGAGCAGGCCCTGTCGCGGCGCGTCCGCGAGGCGGGCGTGGCCCAACACAACATCGCCATCGACGACCGCCGCGTGCTCCGCAATCCCGTCTTCAAGCGGAGCACCGCGCTGATCAACGCACGACCGATGCGGACGCACCACTGGTCCGGGCTGGGCGGGTGCATCAAGAACTACGTCATGTTCGTGCCGACGCCGTGGGCGTACCACGGCGGGTTCTGCTCGCCGCTCGGCAAGATCTGGCACCTGCCGCTGGTGAAGGGCAAGACGCGTCTGAACGTGCTCGTGCTGCTGACGCCGCTGTTCCACGGCATCGGTCCGCACCATTACGATCCGCGTCACATCTGGCCGTACCGCGGCCTGCTGCTCAGCAAGGACCCCGTCGCGATCGACACGATCGGCCGGCAGATCATCAAGGCCTACCGGCGGCAGCATTTCGGCGAAGACCGTCCCTTCAAGCCGCCGACCCGGCACATCGAGGCCGCCGACCAGCAACACAAGATCGGAACGAGCGATCCGGCGAAGATCGAGCTGGTCAAGCTTGGCTGGACGGACGGGGTACTGATCTAGCCCGAGTTGGCGCACGCAGGAACCCGAAGGACCTGGCCGGGCCTCCCAAGCTACGGCCCCCGGCCTACGCGCCGTCCCTTTCACGCCTACCCATCTTACCAGCACCACGGGTGTCACCCCGATGCCAGTACTGGCAGCCGGTGACCACGGGGGGTCCGAGGCTGACCTGCTTGGCACCCGAACGCAAGCGCGGTGTCCCGCGATTCGTGTATCGCTCGATCTGTGGCTAGGTCGGCATGAAAGCGGCCGGCAAAGGCCGTAGGCAATACGGGCCAGATGCCGATACTCCATCAGGGAGGTAGATCCCGGTGGTCATCCTGATCGGCGGACTCAAGTCTGACACGGGCAAGTCGACGATCGCCGTGCATCTAGCCGCTTGGCTGGATGAGCAGAGGAAACAGGTGGCCTTCGTCGATGCGGACACCGAACAGGGCAACGGCGCCGCCTGGATAGGCGTGGCGTCGCCGGGCGTTTCCGTCTACATGGTGGGCGATGCGGAGACCTCCCTCCGCAGGGTGACGCAAATCGTGGCTGAGCACTGCGTCATCGACGGTCCCTCGGACAATCCCGACTTCACCAGGTCACTGATGGGGCTCGCCGATGCCGTCGTGATGCCGACCGGGCCTTGGCAGGCCGATCGGTCGGCACTTCGGCAGACGGTTCATACACTGGGGCAAGTCCAACAGGCCCGGCAGGGCAAGCCGGTCGGCCTGATCGTTCTCAATCACTTGCTTGGACGCACACGCCTTGCGACCGGGGCGCTCTTTGCCGCCAAGGAGCTCGAGGTCCCCGTAGCTAGGACGTCGCTTGGGTTGAGGACGGCCTACGCAAACGCCCGTTGGCAAGGGTCCGTGGTCTGGCGGATGGCTGGTGATGCGTCCGCCGCCGCCGAGGAGATGCACGCCCTTCTCGCCGAGGCCCTCCCTGATGAAGGCCCGCAGCCTACGGCCCCTCGCTTCGCCGAGATTCCCCCAACGAAATGGGACCTCACACAGCAGCCCGAATCCTTACCGTACGCCGCTCGCGCCTAGAAGCGATCTGACCCCAGGCTTCTCCGACGGACTCGGCGAAGCCGGGAATAACCATCACTTGATCTGGCATCATCCTGTCGGCCATAATTCGTCATGTCCTGGTGCCAGGGATTTCGGCTGCGTGGGATATGGGCACCCACGACATCTCGCTGAGAACCACGAACCTGGCGTCGCACCGCGGATCACAAGGTCAAATCACCAGGAGGATACTACCATGAAACACGCACACTCCTGTCTTGTCCTGTTCAGTGTTATCCTCTCGGTTGCCTCGATGGGTTGCTCTCAGGCACAACCCGTGCGATTCGCTGCACCGACCATTCCAGCAGGGACGTGGCAAGGTCGCGGCACCTACGTCGCGTGCGAAGCCGTCCGTGAGGGTGAGGATGATCCCTCGCCAAGGCAAAGGTCCCAAGACGGCGTCTACGAGACGAGCTTGGAGATTACCAAACGGACGCTCTTCGGGCGCGAGGCGATCGGCGTTGAGATCGTCTCCAAGCGAGGCAAGATCTTCGACTCAGACGAGACCGAGACCCACCTCAGGATGCTTCTTCTCCGCCTGGAACCGATGGCCCATGGAAGTACGCTCTACGCCCTGGGTCATCTGGAATTCGACCCCAAGGAGCCGCCTGACTACCAGAAGCACGAAGCCCGCATTCGTGCGAGGAGCAATCTGCCATCCGCTTCTTGTGTCCAAATCGGGCCAGACACCTGCCTGCAAGTGCATTACTTCATACCCGAAGGCGATAACCGATGGACGTTCAAGGACACCTTCGTCTTCTCAGGCGATGACGTTCTCAAGTCGGGCAGCTTTGCGGCGACGAGCGAGCAAGTGAGGGACGGTGACAAGACCAAGCACAACCTCAGTGAGATCTACTGGGTGGAACGGCTTGGTAAGGTGAAGCCGCAGCAGTAGAGACCGCGCGCGGCGCGCAACTTCAAGGGCCCTATCCGTTGCCGCGGCGCAGGAGGTCTAGCAACGCAGGCAACGAAACCGTCGCCACGCTGGAGGCCGAGTCTGACATGGCGTAGGGGATGATCACTTCGTTGTTGTGAACGATGCCGCCACAGGTGTAGACCACGTTGGGCACGTAGCCCTCCCTTTCATACTCGTCCGGGGCGAGCAGCGGCTTGTCGAGCCGCCCGATCACCTTCGTCGGGTCCTCCAGGTCGAGCAGCGTAGCGCCCAGGCAGTAGCGCCTCATCGGCCCCACGCCATGGGTCAAGAGCAGCCAGCCCGCGTCCGTCTCGATGGGCGAACCGCAGTTGCCGATCTGCACGAATTCCCACGGATACTTTGGTTCCTGGAGCTTCTTCGCGTCGTGCCAGAAGTGCACGTCGCTGGAGTACATGACGTACAGGTTCTCCCCGTCGATGCGCGAGATCATCGCATACTTGCCGTTGATCTTTCGTGGGAACAGCGACAGGCCCTTCGTGTTCGCATGTTTACCGCTCAGCGAACTGATGTTGAAGGTCAGAAACCCCTTGGTTTCCAGAAGCTGGGTCTGTGCGTTGGCGCCATCGAAGGCGGCGTACGTGGCATAGTAGGTGACGTCCTCGCCATCCACGAACCGGACGAACCGAGCGTCCTCGATGCCCCTGCGCTCATGATTCGAGACGGGAAAGATCACCCGCTCAGAGAGGGGCGTCTCTCGGCTGAATCTGATCTGGTAGTCCGACTTTGCCAGCCCGTCGATGCGATCCAGCATCTCGGGCAAGATCTCCGGGTCCAGCTCCCGTTCCTGTTTGATCCTGCTGAGGGCCTCCCGAAGCTGGGCGTAGTTGAACTGATCGTCGAGCTTATCCAGCAGGCTCAACAACACGTCGTTGGCCCGCATCGTGGAGGGGCGGTCGTGGGACGGGTCGTCCTTCGGGAGGATCATCTCGAGCAGTCGCAACCCGAACAGGTTCCTGTCGTAGAACATGTTCTTGACGATCTTCTCCGCCTCAAGATAGGGACTGACGGGCTCGAGCACCAGATCGTTCTTTTCGTTAAGGACTGCCCGTCGAAACTCGATCGAGGAGACGTGTCCCTCGCCGGTGGCGCGAAAACTGATAATGACCCGCAGGCATCCAGGACCCAGGTCATTCTGATCCGGGTCGGCCACCATGGACGGGTTGAACAAGGCGGCGGACTCTATCGAGTACTCCCGCGTGAGATAGGCGCCGATCAAGAGTCTCCTCTTGGCCGACAGGTTGCCCGGATCGTCAACGTACTGTTTGCCTTCGCGGTAGTGGGCCAGGAAGACGGCATTGATGTTCCGGTGGCGCCCCGAGAAGTCCTCCAGGATCTGGTCCAGGAGCCGATCCACCTCGCGCTCCGGCAGGTCCAGGAGCCGGTGGATGAGGTGCCGGACCTTCTGGGCATCGCCCGGAATGAAGAGCCGCGTGATGACCCTGTTCCGGTCGGCCGCGAACGTCACCCTTTTTCGCTTGATCTTGAGTTGTGAGGGTTCTCGCATCGTTAGTAGTAGAAACTGTCCAGACAACGACCCTGCCGCAATCGCAAACGCCGCATACTCATAATCGTCATTTGCCGCCACGGAGGATGCGGCATTTCTCCACGTGTGTGGGAGGAGACGGACCTGGGCGCCCCCAAGGTGGATCGTCTCGGGATCGGGCATCTGACTAGGCGGTGAGGCCACTCGTCGAGCGGCTTCGGTCCGACACGACGTTGCGAGGACTGCCCAAGAACCTGGGGCCGCGGCTGCGCCCTGTGACCACTGACCCCTGTCCCCTGTCCCCCGGCCCCGCCCTGTCGGTGTGACCCCACGCGTCCCTACGCCTTCCGGAACTTGCGGCAATCGAGTAGGGTGTCTCCGGAACGCCAAGCGGCGCAGCTGGAAACCCCCCGCGCCTTGTCGGGAGCTGGGAAGCATGGCCATGACGGTCGCCGTCACGGGTGCCACCGGACATGTCGGCGCGAACCTGGTGCGCGCCTTGCTCGCCCAAGGGCGATCGGTCCGCGCGTTGGACCTGCAAGATGGCCAAGCGCTCGACGGACTCGACGTCGAGCTGATCGAGGTCGACGTGCGTGATCCGGACGTCCTGCGCCGCGCCGTCGACGGCGCCGAGGTGGTCTACCACCTTGCCAGCCACATCTCGCTGTTGATGAACGAATGGCCGCTGCTCCAGTCGATCAACGTCATCGGCGTGCGAAACGTGGTCGACGCATGCCTTAGTTGCGGTGTCCGTCGCCTGGTCCACTTCAGCTCGATCCATGCCCTGACACAGGAGCCGCTGCACGTTCCGATCGACGAGTCGCGCCCGTTGGTCGAGTCCCGGCGCTACCCGCCCTATGACCGGTCCAAGGCGGCCGGCGAACGGGAGGTTTGCAAGGGCATCGAGCGGGGCCTGAACGCGGTGATCGTCAACCCGACCGGCATCCTTGGGCCCCATGACTACGGCCCGTCGCACTTTGGCGAGGCCCTGCTGGGCCTCGCGCACCGCAGGTTGCCCGTCCTGGTCGCCGGCGGGTTCGACTGGGTGGACGTCCGAGACGTGGTCGACGGGGCGATCCGCGCCGAAGAACGTGCCCCGTCGGGCGCCAAGTATATCCTGTCAGGCCAGTGGGTCTCGATGCGCGATGTGGCCGCCATGGTGGCGGAGATCACCGGCGTGCCGCCGCCCCGCTTTCTCTGCCCCATGTGGCTGGCCCGCGTGAGCGCCCCGCTCGCGACCGGCTTGGCCCGTCTGCGAGGCAAGCGACCGCTCTACAGCGGCGTCTCGCTCAGCGCGCTCCGCGGTAATCGGAACATCAGCCACGACCGGGCGAGCCGCGAACTCGACTACCACGCCCGCCCGTTCCGCCAGACGCTCGTCGACACCCTGCGATGGTTCGAGTGCGGGTAGGGTGCCTTACTCACAGCTCGCCTGCGACGGCTGACGCGCAAGGTGGATGTGTCAGGAGTCGAGAGTCGACCCCTTGCCCCGATCCAAAGAAGCGGACCCGCAGGATCGCCGGCCCACGGGTCCGTTCACATTCAGTCCGAGCGATGGCAGTATTACGGCCTACGCCTTACGAGGGCCGATACCCCCAGGACGGCCAGCATCGACGCAAGTGGCGGCGCGACGCCGCTGCCGCAACTGGATTCCTCTAACGCCGCTACGATCTCCGATTCGCTGGACGCCTCGATCACCCGAACGGTGTCCGATCCAGCGAAAGGGGTTCCATCCAATCGGTTGCCCGTCAGCGTTAGCGTGGCCTCATCGGGTTCAACGATGGCCTTGACATCGGCTTCGCCGAAACCGGCGACCAGATTACCTCTGAGATCGACCCAGGTGCTTGACGCGGGTATGCCGTTCAAGGCAACCGTGGCGCGATCCACCACACTTCCCGCGATGGCCGTATGAACCGTCACTCTCCCGCTCTGTTCGACCCCAAGAATCAATGTCTGCGGCGATACCGCAATGCCAAGAGGGTCATCAGTCCTGTTGTTGCCGAACGCCTCACGCCCCAACCCCAGCACCACGCTCATCAGACCAACCAAGACAACCGCTTTTCTCATATTCGTCTCCTCCACACGGCTCGCACGATTTCTCTGCCCGGGCAAATTCTACGCAGCAGGCAAGTGACGGCCAAGTGCTGACTTCGTCAGTTCGTGACAAAATCTTCTTCTCTCCGTGAGACGCAGGCGTCTGGCAAAGTAAAACGACGGACGCCTCTGATACCGTCAACCTCCGAGCGAGTGGATGTTGAGCCAAGCGCTCCGAGGCACAGTCACTATCAGACGAACGGTCCCGTCGGCTCGTCGTCCGCGACGAGGCCGAATACGCCACCTACATGGACTACATCCATTACAACCTGGTCAAACACGAGCATTGCGATTGCCCGGACGCCTGGCCGTACTCCGGCCGTTCGCATGCGGGTAGGGTACGTCTTGACGCACCATTTCATTAGGCACCGCGGCCAGGATATGAAGGAGCGTCAAGACGTTCCCGGCGAGCCTTCGGCCCCGGACGGGGCCAGGAATGTAGCCAGGGGTGAAGCCGCTTCAGCGGCCGAACCCCTGGTCAGCAGCACCGTGACAAGATCAGCCCCGCAAGGGGCGCAGGAACAGGACGCTGCCGGCCCGTTCTCGAAGACTGCCGCCGCACGGTTGCCCCGACGGTCGGTCTCCTTTCCGGGCTCTGCCCACGGGTCCCTTCGCCCCTCACGGCGCTGTTCCGCTTGGGCGATCGACCGCCAGGGGCTTCGTCCGCCGGCTCGGCGGCCTCCACCCCTGGCTACCTCCGTCGGCCCTCTGGGCCTGAGTGATTCGGTCGCGCGGAAGAAAAGGTGCGTCAAAACGCAGCCTACGGGACTTCCTTCGGACGCTACATGCGGCTTCCGTCAGGAGCCACCTTGATCTGTACGGGGATCCCCCACTTGCGATACTCCGCTTCGTAGTAGACCTTGGGCTCGTCGAGCTTGACGATCTTGCCGAACTGGATCTTGCCCATGAGCTCCACTTTCTCGACCCCGGTCACCTCTGCTCCCTTGGCGGCCTCGGTGATCGCCTCGGCCACGGCCTTGGGCACGTCGCTCATCGACATCTTGGTCTCGACCTCGATGATCTCGCCGTCAAACGAGAGCTTGACGTCGATCTGTCGGTCGCCCTGCTTCAATTCGGCCTCGTAGACCTTGGTTCCCCATGCGAACTCGCTCTCGACCTCGGTAATGCTGGCCTCGGGATAGGCCGTCTTGAGCGCCGTCTTCGCTGCGGGGCTCACGTTGCTCAACTCAACGGTCTGTGAGCACCCGGCGGCGAGAAGCAAGCACGTCACGGTCACACAGCCTGCCGTCTTGAGGTGTGGACGACTCATCTCATGTCTCCTTTGCTCTGTTCGCTCATGGCCCCCAAGTCCAACGGCTCGCCGCTCGGGCGCCCCGTCCTTCGCGCAGCGAAGGCCGCCAAACGGGCCCTGGCCGAAGCCGACCCAGTACGTAGCGAGTCTACCGCGCCCACGATCCGCCCGGCACCCTTTTCTTCGAAAAGGATAAGGCACCCGCGCGCCCGCCCAGATGGCGATCCAGCCACTCGGTCGTCAACTGCACAAGCTGCCCTTCGGCCATCTTGAGACCCGACCGGTAGGGTGGTTCCTGCGGACCCACCTTTATGCGTTGCCAGCGTCAAACAAAAAGGTGGGTCAAACGACCCACCCTACGCGGCTTTCCCACGCCTGACCCCTTTCGCACGCCAGCTGGAATGTTAGAATCTGCTCTGATGACCCGCTCCCCGTTTTGGGTCCAGTCGGGATGCGACTGTTGCGGCTCATGTGGTCCGGCCTTTCTGACAGGATTCAGCGAACTCGTCAGTGTGTGTCTCAAAAATGGTGAACAACCTGCCCGAGGTGGTCACGTGTAGGTCCATATGGGAGATGTCCGATGGAAATGATTGCCCCCAGCACGCTGCCCTTTGTCATCTCACTCATCTTCGCCGGCCAGGTTTCTGCGGACGGGTTCAAACCGATCTTTGACGGTGAGTCGCTTGCGGGCTGGCGCGCCCCGAACATGAGTTACTGGTCGGTCAGGGATGGCGCCATCACGGCGGAATCGACCGAGGCCAATCCCTGCACGGCCAACCAGTTTCTCGTTTGGCAGGGCGGGAAGGTCGCCGACTTCGAGGTGAAGGCCAAGTTCCGCTTCGGGCCCAGCGGCGGCAACTCGGGGATCCAGTTTCGCAGTAAGATGTCACCCCAGGGGCGTGCCGTCGGATACCAGGCGGACATCCTTCCAGGCGGCGGTTGGTTGGGAGCGCTTTGCGATGAAAACACCGGCCGCAAGACGTTGGTGGCGCCCAACGGGCACAAGACGGTGATTGATGCAGATGGAAAGCGCACAACCTCCCGCCTCGGCGATCCTGTCAAACTGAAGAAGGCCGGCGAGTGGAACGACTATCACGTCATCGCCCGCGGAAAGCACATCATCCTGAAGGTCAACGGCAAGAAGTCCGCCGAGGTGATCGACAACGAGACCGGGCGTTTTCACTTGAAAGGAATACTGGCCCTGCAACTTCGTTCAGGGCCCCCGATGAAAGTTCAGTTCAAGGACATCCTCTTGAAAGGAGCTTGTACGACTCGTCCGGCTTCCCGCCCAGCCTGCTCACGCCGGTAGGCAGAAGTAAGGTGGGTCGTCTCGACCCACCGTTTCGTCCCGCGCCGCGCCTGGCAAATGAAGCTGCGTCAAGACGCACGCTACGGAACTAACGACAAGATGCGCTGCCCTCCCGCCATCAGGCAAGAAAGTAAGCCTGACCCCCTTCTTTGAGATCCCAGGGGGCTCGGCCAATAGGCACGGGAACCCGCCGCACAGGTGCTCCCTGTTGTCCATCCCGCCCCTGACCTCAATGTAAGTGGGTTCCGGTACCAGCAAGGGCAAGCACGGAACCGGGATCAAGATGTATGGCGACCCGTTCACGCTCAGTAGCGGTGTCTCCATTCTGCATGCGTGCGCATCTTCGGTGATCTTGTCTTCCCCGCGAAACAGATGAGAGACCCCGCTGACGCGCACAGAATCCAGCTGTCGCGGACTCTCGACGAGTGTCACTTCGAACGCAGCCTTTCGACCGGGCTCGTTCCTATCGAGTAAGGTGATTTCGATTGGGACTTGCGCTTGCGCCATTGGCCTGGGGAACGCAAACAGAAGCTTAAGCCCGCCTAACCATTGAGGGTAGAACGGGGCCCCTACGAATGGGCTGACCTGAAAGAGATCCTGGGAGATTCCGTCGCCGTGCACAAGGGCACGTCGGCAGACGCCCAGCAGTATTGGCTGATCCATCGGCAGGCTCCTCTGGGGGCGAGTTGGGCGGGGCCCGGCGCTCCCCCCGCGGCATCATCTCTCCGCAGCGCCCAAAAAGCACGCTCCCGGCGGCCGCATGCGGTCGCCGGGAGCGTTGGGTTGAGAGACTGATACGTCTATTCGCTGAACCGAGGTAGCTCGTGTTGGGGTCACGGCTCGCCGTCCTTGGCCCCCTTTTCTGGTGCCGCCACTGGCGGGCGAGCCGCCAGTGGCACTCTACTCCTTGACCTCAAACTCGGCGTCGATGACGTCGTCGTCTTTCTTTTTGGCTTCGCCGCCTTCGTCGGTTGATTCGGCCTGCGGGGACTCGGGGCCCTGGCCTGCGGCACCTTCGGGGCCACCGGCGGCGGCTTGGGCCTTGGCGGCTTCTTCGTACATGATCTTGCCTATTTCTTGGCTGGACGTCATGACGTTCTCGATCGACTTCTTGATCGCGTCCAGGTCGTCGCCCTTGACCGCCTCCTTCAATTGATTCAGCGCGGACTCGACCTTGCTCCGCTCTTCGGGGGCGACCTTCTCGCCGTGCTCCTTGAGGACCTTCTCGGTCTGGTGGAGGATCTGGTCGGCCTCGTTCTTGGCGGAGGCGAGCTCGTAGCGCTTCTCGTCCTCTTCGGCGTGGGACTCGGCGTCGCGCTTCATCCGCTCGATGTCGTCCTTGCTCAGGCCGCTACTGCCCTGGATGGCGACCTTGTTCTCCTTGCCGGTGGCCTTGTCCTTGGCGGAGACGTTCAGGATGCCGTTCGCGTCGATGTCGAACGTCACGGCGATCTGCGGCATCCCGCGCGGGCTGGGCGGGATGCCCTCAAGCCGGAACGTGCCGAGCAGCCGGTTGGCGTCGGCCATCTTCCGTTCGCCCTGGAAGACGCGGACGTCGACGGCGGTCTGGCCGTCCTCAGCCGTCGAGTAGATCTTCTCCTTGCTCGTCGGGATCGTCGTGTTCCGGTCGATGACGGCGTCGAAGATCCCGCCGAGCGTCTCGACGCCGAGGCTCAGCGGCGTGACGTCGAGCAGGACGATGTCCTCCTTGTCGCCGGCCAGGATCGAGCCCTGAATGGCCGCCCCGACCGCGACGACCTCGTCCGGGTTGATGCTCTTGTTGGGGTCCCTGCCGAAGATGCCCTTGACGAGCGCCTGCACGGCAGGGATCCGCGTGCTGCCGCCGACCATGACGACCTCGTCGATGTCCGAGGGCGAGAGCTTGGCGTCTTGGAGCGCCTGCATCACCGGGCCTCGGGTCTTTTCGGTCAGGTGCTCGGTGAGCTGCTCGAGCTTGGCGCGGGTGAGCGTCATCTGGAGGTGCTTGGGCCCGGACTGGTCGGCCGTGATGAACGGCAGGTTGATACTGGTCTCCTGCGAGGTGCTCAGGGCGCACTTGGCCTGTTCGCAGGCCTCCTTGAGCCGCTGGAGGGCCATCGGGTCCTTGCGGATGTCGATGGATTCTTGCTTGCGGAACTCCTCGGCCACCCAGTTGATGAGCTCTTCGTCGTAGTCGTCGCCGCCCAGGTGCGTGTTGCCGTTGGTGCTGAGGACCTCGAAGACGTTGTCGCCGATGTCGAGGATGCTGATGTCGAACGTCCCACCGCCCAGGTCGAAGACGGCGATCTTCTCGTTCTTGCCCTTCTCGAGCCCGTAGGCGAGCGAGGCGGCCGTCGGCTCGTTGATGATCCGCTCGACCTTGAGTCCGGCGATCTCACCGGCCTCTTTGGTGGCGGTCCGCTGGCTGTCGTTGAAGTAGGCGGGGACGGTGATGACGGCGCGCTCGACCTTCTCGCCGAGATAGTCCTCGGCCGTCTTCTTGAGGTCCTGGAGGACCATGGCGGAGATCTCGGGCGGAGCGTAGGTCTTGTCGCGGACGCCGACCGAGACGAGCTCTTCGGCGCCGCCGGTGAGCTTGTAGGGGACCATCTTCTCTTCGGTCTCGACCTCGTGGTGGCGTCGGCCCATGAAGCGCTTGATGCTGAAGACGGTGTTGGTGGGGTTGGTGACCTGCTGATGCTTGGCCACCTGCCCGATGAGCCGCTCGCCCTTGTCGGTAAAGGCGACCACCGACGGGGTCAGTCGCGAGCCCTGGGCGTTGACGAGGACCTTGGGCTGATCGCCCTCCATGACGGCCACGCACGAGTTGGTCGTGCCCAGGTCGATGCCGATGATCTTGGACATAATAAGCTCCTATTGCAATGCACAAGCTACTCTAGTGTGCTAGTCTTGTATTTCCCTGCGGCGCGCAACCACAACGAGGCGCACCCGAACGCCACCCGGGGGGTGGCAATGTGTGTGCCACCGGGGGGCGGCCGAGGGCCCGTCCTGCTAAACGACGTACTGGAAACGGGTTAGGTCATACAACGGTCCGGCACGGTTGCCAAGGATCCCCTGCCAGACTGACAGGCCCGGCCGGTCTGGCAGGCACACTCGGGGGCGGGCCCCGGGCGTGGGCAAGCGCCGGCTGGGGACGGGCGATGGACGAGGTGGTCGCCGGTGGGTCCGCCTGGGCGGGGGGGCTTCTGGATTTCAGTGGCAAGGGGTCGCGCGGTCACGCGATCCTGCGGGACGAGGCTGAGATTGGCCGTGAGGCCCCCCGCCACCTCGGCAACATGGCCAAGGTCCGACCCTCACGGGTCGTTCCTT
>Ga0180431_10007139_pt1 | contig 13094 bp, 21 predicted proteins | sample SS_ome_11_FD_132459 | JGI IMG/M metagenome (GOLD analysis project Ga0180431, IMG submission 132459) | Hypersaline lake sediment archaeal communities from the Salton Sea, California, USA - SS_1_MS_1 metaG | ecosystem: Environmental > Aquatic > Non-marine Saline and Alkaline > Hypersaline >... | reverse complement strand
TATAGTGATTGGAACTAATGCAGCAACACAGGATGTATTAGGAGCTATAGATATTGCAACAAGTTTGCAGTATAATTTAAAGGAAGAGAAAACAGTATCTTATGGAACTGGAGCAATTGATGTTGAAGGAGATGCAACACTTATTAGTAAAACAAGTGATGGTCTTGAAATTGGTGAATATCTATCAGATGTTAAAAGTGTTTTGACTGAAGATGATATGGGAATGCTTGATACAAAAACTTTCTCAAACAATAAAGGATCAACAGACTACAACAGTTATTTAAGATTCACTGAAGATAATGGTAAAGTTATCTATGGTGAAAACGAATACGATGATGTAGGAACATTCCTTAAATTTGAGGATGGAACAATTGCATTTGAATATGAACTTGAGTTCGAAGAAGGAATGGAAAGTGATCTTGACGGAAACGAAGCAGAAGACCTTCATGGTGAAAGAATATATATGTTTGGTAATGAATTCACTATTGTTGACTCAAGAGTAGACGGTGATGATTTAGACCTTACATTAATGGCTGGAGAAGTTACAGACACTCTTAAAGAGAGAGAAACAAAAACATATACTGTTGGCGACAAAGACTATGAAGTAACTGTTAGTATTATTAGTGATGATGAAGGATCTGTAAAGTTCGACATCAATGGAGAAAGCACTGATAGACTTTATGAGGGAGAAACAGACACACTTAGTGATGGAACACAAATAGGTGTTAGAGAAGTTATACCTAATGAAGGAACAGAAATTAATGGAGATGACTATGTCGAGTTTTACATTGGAAGCACAAAGGTAGAACTAAGTGACAACAATGTTTATGACGATGCATCAAGTAATAGTGTAAAGATCGAGAACGAAAGATTGTCAGATGCAGATGTTCAGATAACAGCAACAATTACTGATGATGATGTTAAGATAACTAACATCAAATATTCAACTGAACTTAAAGCTAGACGTGGAGATATGTATGTGGCTGAAGGAGACTCTGTAAGAGATGAACTTGACGAAGTTGAATCAATGTTTGCTCCTGGATGGGACATCAAATATATGGGTCTAACAGAAGTTGACACCAACGAAGTCGAAGTTGTTGCTAATGGAGACGATGCATATGAACTAAGATTTACAACACAAGAAGGTCTTGAATATAATATACCATTAGTTGATGTTAGTGGTGGATTTAAACTTGGGGATGATGATGACGACCTTTTCATAGAATATGGACAAGATATAGGATTAGATGATATGTTCATATTAAATGATAATAGTAAGGGTAATGACGCACATACTAGAATTATGAGATTCGAAGATGTTGATGAAGATGATAGACAACTAACATTTAGTGATTTATCAGGAGATTCTGAAAAGAATGTATTCTATGATGAAGTAACTGGCAAATCAGACCTTATAGTTGGTGGGGAATCATATCCATTAACATATAATATAGGATCTGATACAGTAACAATTGATGGTGCAGAATCACCTAATATCGTTGTTAAGGGTGGTGGAATATTAACCCTAGAAGATCTTGGTGGATCTCTTAATATGAGTTTGACAACACTTGCAGAAGATCTTGATGAAGGTAAGAGCACAGAAATAACATGGATACTTGAACAAAACGGTGATGAAGTTTCAATGACAAGACCTGATGGTATAGAATTAGCAAACATTGATGATGTAGATACCGGAATGACAAGGTATGGAGCACTTGTAGAATACGATACAGATGCAGATCCAGAAGAACTTGTTATAGAATATCCAGAAGAACAACGGTTTGCACAAGTAGTTGTAACCGGACCTGGAGAAGCTAAGACTACAGAAACTTCTGGAACTGTAAAGTATACTACAATAACTGAGAGAATCCAAGTTGGAAAATCTGTTCTTGATACTAGCGTTTCAGATGTTAGTGCACAGAATATGATTGTTGTTGGAGGACCTTGTGTGAACACTGTTGCAGCAACTCTTATGGGAAATCCTGTTAACTGTGCTGAAGGATTCAGTGAAGGTAGTGCTATTGTAAAACTATTCCAGAATGGTGATAAAGTAGCAATGCTTGTAGCAGGATACAGTGCAGCTGATACAACTAGAGCAGCTAGAACTATAGCTAATTACCAAGATTACAAGAATGATTTAGTTGGTAATGAAGTTGTGATAAAGGGCACAGGACTTTCTGTAACTGATATATCATCACCTGTTTTAACAGAGGTTGTCAGTGGCAATGAGACTAACGAAACTATAGAGGAATAAAATCCTCTAATTTTCTTTTTTTTTTATATTTTTTGTGGGGTGAAAACTTTTGATAGATGTTGATAAACTAATGGACAAAGTAGATGATAATGATATATCTACAGTGCTTAGTATATGGAACGAGATTACTGCTTTGAAGAAGAAGTTGGAAAAATACGAGGACAGTTTGAAGAATAAGATCAAAGTGTTCTTGAAAGAAAGACAATGGGATCGTTATAAAGATGATAAGACAGACATTAGTATTTCTATTAATACTATATCAAGAGAAGTTCCTAATGTTTCTCAGATGAAATCAATTCTTTCAGATGCACAATTAGCACAGGTTTTGAGAACTACATCTTATGAGAAACTTTCAATTATTACACCAGAGGCTAGGAAGAGAATGAAGAAAATTGTTCAGAATAAACTATGAGGTTGATAGAAATGGCTAATCCTTTACGATGGTTAAGGCAAAAAAAACACGATCGTCTTTTGGGTAAGATTAAACAAAAGCAGAAAGAACATGATGTTCTTTTAGCAAAACCTATAAAGACTGATCGTGACAATAAGGAAATAAAAAAATTAGAGGAGGGAATAATTAAAATGGGTAAAATTGCATTAAAAAATGAGAAAAAGTTTTCTTTGAAAGGTGGTAAGTTAGAAGATAATGATAATCAAGAACAACCTAATAATCCACAAGAACAGGGTTTTCAGCAAACACAACAACCAATGAATGAAAATCCTTTCGAACAAAACACTACAACATTTAATAAACAAACACAAGAAGATAATACTGAAGCAGATAGAATGTTGCAGATGGAGATGGAAAGAATGAGACAAGCACAACAAGAGAATGATTTTAATAAACAAAGAGAAGAACAATTAAGGGCGTTTCAGGCACAACAACAAGCACAACAACAAGCACCACCACAACAGCCTAATAGGGCACAAGAAGCGGAGAGAAAAATGCAGGAAGAGTATGCTAGGCGTGAAGCATTGATGAAGCAACAAATGGAAGAGCAAAGAAGACTTGAAGCAGAACAAGCTGCTAATATTCCACCACAAGAACAAAGACAACCAGAAGCAGAATTTGACGAAGATGAACTTCCAGATGTTCTTCCAATGAAGATAGCTTTAACTAATGGTACTGTATTACCTATTCAGATTAGAGGAGAGGACTTGCCAGCTATAACTAAAGACATAGATGCTGCTATAGACGATAATACAACTTTTAGAATTGGTAATAGGGTATTGAATGGAACACACATATTGTTTTATGAAATAGGGGGTAATTAAAATGGGATTCAGTGAATTTATGGAAGAAGAAAAAACTATCAATAGATGGTTTGTTTTAAAAGTAGGTCTTGCTGGAGCATTTCTTGGTGCTTTGGGAGCGTATGCTTTTATGATGATGGGTTTTGTATTATGAGAAACCCATATTTTTTTTGGCTACTCACTATATTTAGCGTCGTTAATATAGTTGATGTAGCCACTGCTTTTTTTATATTACCTGCTGAAGCAAATCCTATATATTTGTTGACTGGAAGTTATATTGTATTATTCGTATTAAAAATATTATTAGTTGTTGTATTACCATGGTGGTTTTATTATAAACACACTTTTCCTAATAATTTCACATATTATACTATAGTATTATTGATTACTTTAGGAACTATGATTACTGGAATAGCAGCGTATTCAAACATTTATGCTATGGGACAACCCGAAGCTGTGGCGGCTGCGGCTGACATCCCAACAGGAGAAAAGATTGCTGTATATAGTCGTGTTATATCATTATTGTTTGTTTTACCATTTGCGTTCAGCATGCTGGCTTTTTGGATCTATGATAAGTCAATAAAATATGTTGATATCAAAAAACCTGATAAGTGGTGGAAGATATAATGGTACAGTTTAATGGACAAACACTGGCTACAGGAGCTGCGGATCCTGCTACAGCGTTTATTATATTTGCTGGAATTTTAGGGGTTGGTGTAGTTATTTTTATAGGGTGGAGCATATATCAAGCTGTGAGTTAAAATGTCAAAAATACCAATACAGGTTATGCTTCAGAAACTTAATGAGATGTATGAACGGGAAGATGTTATTATTAAACAAGCAAATTTATTAAAGGCAGAATATGATCAATTGCAAGAAGATAAGGAACTATTACAATATATGATTATGCATCAGAGCAATAAATTTAGTCGTATAAAAAAGTAGAATTGGGGTGGGATAATGACTCAAGGGGATGTATTAAAAATCTTAAAGAAATTTTCATCAAATTGGATGTCTAATAGGGAGATAGCGCAAAAATTAGGGATATCGCAGGGTTCTATAACAGCTAATACTAAAGCTTTGCGCAAAGGACATTTAGTAGATTTTAGAGAGGAAGGAAAAGGATATGTTCACAAATATAAGGGGTAGGATTAAGAAGTTTATTATTATTGATATGATTATACTATTTTGCATTCTCTCAACTATTGTTGTGGCTAAAACTTATGATTTCACCATTAATGGTAAAACAGAGGTTAGTAATACTTTGTTATGGTATAATGATATGAGAGAGGTTTCTAAAAATCTTAAAGGGGATAATGATAATGAGACTATAACAAATATATTGTGGTATGTTAGAAATAATATGCAGTATGAATTCTATTGGGATCAAAGACCGCTAAAGGCAGCATGGGTTGAAATGAGGGGAGATTGCACTGATGGTAGTCGTATTATCCAAAGAATGCTTAAAGTTCATAATATACGCACTAAATTGGCTCACGGTTGGTGTTATGATGATTATGGTGATAGGGTAAAACACGATTGGCTTGAATATAAGGGTTACAAGATTGATTGGTCTAATAATTGTAGTAAGTATGTCAGGAGAGGATCTGGAGTCTGGTAATAATGATTGGCAGAATAATAGCTCTCATAATAGGATTTTTTCTTTTATTGGTTTGGTTAAGGGTTTATATATGGATTCCTATAGGTCTCGTATTACTTTATTTTATTATTAGATGGTGTGCTGATATTTATTGGTGGCTCAAAGATAATTATAAAGGTGGTGGGTGGTTTTGACAGAGTATATATGTACATTTTGTGGACTTAGTGATTATTATGATAATCCTCCAGAAAAATGTCCATATTGCGGAAACAAAAGATTTAGAGGAGAATATAAATACTATGGAAAAGAAAATTGATATATGCATCCCAACACTTAATAAAGAGTTGACTGCAGAGAAGATGCTAGAGATAGAGGATTTTACTAAGTATATTCCGGTCAATAAGATAATCTTCAGTACAGCTAAAGGTCTTGCAAACTCTCGTAATGAGCTTATGAGCAAGGTAGAAGCTGAATGGTTCATATTTCTTGATGACGATGTAGAGATTAATGAGGATTGGTGGAATCAAATCTCAAAACATATGAATGATAAAAGAGTTGGAGCTGCTAATGGGCTTGGATATTCTGATTCTTGGATTCTGAAAATACTTAGAGACTTTCTTTTTGTGGTTCGTGGAACAAAGGAACAGAGAGGTTTTACGAGTAATACTTTGATTAGGACTAAGGCTATAAAGGGGATTCGACTGGAAAGGAAGGGTCGGTTAGAAGATGCAGAATTGCAGGATAAGATCTGTAATAATGGTTATATGTGGGTGCATGATCCCAAAGCAGTATGCAGACATCTCAAGAGTCCATCAACAGTCTGGAAAGAAGCCTGGGGTGACTTTAAGACTTTGTGGAGTGAGAAAGGTTTCTTTAAGGCTTTAAAGTCTATTTAGAATTATAATGGGGGAGTGGGAGCTCCCCTCTTTTTTTGGACAGAGAAACGACGAGGATGTATAGAAGTCGTTTCAATGTCACTTATATAGAATGAACTTATATTTAAATATTATTGCTGTGTGCTATTCAGATGACCTAATCGTGATTCTGCTAATTCTTCAAATATATCTTCTGCGGATGTTTCTGCTATGTATGCTAGGGTTGTTTGGATATTACTATGATTGAGTAATTTTTTGACTTTAACAATATCTTTGTGTTGCTGATAATACTCTGTTGCAAGATTTTTTCTGAAAGAGTGGGTTGCGAATTCGTTAGGATGTATTCCGTTTTTCGCACAAGCTTCTTTTAATTCCTTATAATACCTATCGTAGTTTGATTTCTTCACTTTTACTGGATCTTGTGGGTTGAGACCGAATGATTCCATAAAATAATAATCAGCTGTTGGATCAGAATCTAATTCATCAAAGAGTGCGGGCTTTCCTTTTCTTTCAGCGACGGCTTGTTCTATTACATTACCTTTCTTGATATCTTCTTCGGGATGTTTAATGTTGCAATATTTTGCTATTAGTTGGATCTCTAGAGGACTGAAGATATATCCAACATATTGCTTATTACCTTTACCTATAGTATCAATCTTTAGGACCCACCCATACCTTGGGTGTGGTTCATAATATATATCACCGATCTTGATGCTTAGAACATCTCCTATTCGAAACCCTGTAGATTTTTGTATTAGGGCCATGATCTTAGATTTCATAGTCTGCATATCAGTTATTATTTTGATACGTTTGCCCTCTGTTATCTGCAGGTTCTTTCTGGTAGGCTCATGAATAATCTCTGTAGGGAAAGCTGCTATGATCTTGTCACGCAGTTGTTTGTCGTCGTTGAATTTGTAATTGAGCCAATGCTTTAGTGCTGCATAATAATATCTTCCTTTTTTCCGTCGAGCGTGATGTTCTAAGAATTGGATATATGAAGTTGGATCATCAATCTCTGGGTTTGTTGCAATGAACGATTGTATAGCGGTGTAGTATGTTGCTATTGATGATTTACTAAGGCCCTTACCTTTTCTCGTCTTGAGTCCTTTAAGATATTCTTTGAAGAGGCTGATGTCGAGGAAGTCTTCTTTCATAAATAATATACCATCATAACTTTTATTTAAATATTTGTATTGTTAGTAGTAATCTAACATATATGTTTTAGTATATATTAATGCTTAAAAGTTTTAAGAATTTATTAAAACGTTTGATAATTTATTAAATTTTTTAGTCACCGTCGACAAATTATAATTGTATATTTTAAAGTATATTTTCAAGTATATATTTATGATTAAAAGTTTTAAGCATTGCTCAAAAGTTCTAAGCAAAAATTACAATATTTAGGCTCTATTGCTTATGTGTACAATAGGAACTTGCAATAGTTGTTAAACAATTCGGAAATCGTGTTACGAATTTCGAACTAGCAGTCATAAAACACCTTGTTTTGTGACTTTTTTTAATATGATCTTATACCAGAAAATATTCTATGGAAAAAAAGGTCCTTTATGAAAATAGGCCTTTTTGGGCCAGATCAAGGGTTTTAGAATCAAAATAAAAAAGACTATTATAATAGTCCTTTATTTTGTCATATTATTTTGATAGTTTGACCAGGGGTTTTGTTGCAGATCTTATGGTTCAATGATCACACTTGGTTTCTAAATCTAAATAGTATGGGTTGGATCTCATGTTACTCTGTTTTTTATGTTACCAATATGAATGCACAAAATTTGACCATATTTATTGGATCATTTAGGGTGGGGTAAAAAAGACTATAATTATAGTCATTTCTTATGTTACTCGATTGATCCTACAGATCAACTATATGTTACCATTGTATTCTTATTCGAAATGAGTAACATACTATGATCTGGTATGTTACCGATCTGGCAGGGGGTTTTTCCAGAACTTTTTTGCTAATGTTTTGATCCGAATTGAATTCTGATTGAATTCTGAATACCTATTGAAATGTTGTTAGCTAAAGGGGTATCCGTTATGGGTATCAGGGTAGTATATTGAAATGCCATTACAAATAGTATTAAAATTTGTAATGGGTTTTGAAATATTGCGAAACTAAATACAAATACTCTTTAATTCATTCTCTAAAAATTCAAATAATTATAGGACAAATTAGAATAATTAGTATTAATATGTATTTCTAATATTCATTAGTTATAATAATAACTATATTTTATATTATTCTAACTAATACTACAATATACATATTAATAACTATATTTTAAAGAATATAAACATTTATATAGATTTGTCTATTAACAGCTTTATAGCCGTTGAAAACGGCAAAAACGGACAATAGACGAGGTATAAAAAAATGGAACAAAAAAAGACTATTAAGGATTTAAAGGAGAAGTTAGAGCAGATTGAAGCAGTTTACGGATTATCAACAACAACCACAACACTTATAGAGGAAGCATTAAGACGACACAGGAACAAAATAATAAGCAGAGAGAACAAATTAAAATTAGATTACGACGACGGACAATTTAAAATTTATAAAAAAGTTATGAAAAAATTAAGTAAAGAAATAGCAGAGCATTTAGGAAAAAAAGAAATAGAGGACACAGTATTAAAAGATTTCGACGAGATAGAGGAAGAAGTAAAAAATTATTTCTCAAAATTTGATGATAAGGACAAGCTAAAAGAAGTTACAAAAAAGTTGAGATTGAAACACGACAACACACACGACAAAGAAAAAATAAGAGAGTATTACACCGACGAGCAGATTAAAGAACAGGACATTTATTGGATTAATCTTTATAAGTTTACCAACAGCATAAAGATTTATTACGGAGATAAATACAATTTTTATAAAGTTAAAGAACCATTATCACAGCTTTTTAGGATAGTGTTGGGAGTTGATATTGCAGAGGATTTAAACAAAGCAGATAATATTTTTAATGGTGACTTTTTCAACGGAGTAGAAGCAGAAGCGAAAGGGTTTACTTTTAAAGCATTAAAAAACGGATATATAGAGATTAAGGGAGATAAGGACAAATTAAAGAAGCTATACAACGCATTTAAGGACAACGAGCAATACAAAGGTAATGTTTACCTTTAATTTTTTTGATTATCGACGAGGTATAAAAAATGGACACAAAAACAAAAAATAAGTTTATAGATTTTATAAAACCAATTGCACAACATATTAAAAAAAAATATCCTAATAGTAATATATGGGGTTTAAATGATATTATTATGTTTATGGGTTTTGATTATGAATATTTTTCTTTTAAAGAAGAATGTAGAAACTTAAAAATTGAATGTAAAGCCGAGAGGAATATAAACGCAATAAATTTTGAGAGTGACTTTTTAGGATTAAAATTGACAAAAGAACTTTATGATTTTTATAAATCATTAAATGATAATACATTAAAAACAGCTTTAACAAAAGCGTGGAATTAAAAAATTTTTCGACGAGGTATAAAAAAATGACACAAATAAAAGAAGTAAGACAAATAAGAGAGGTTTATATCAATAAGACCGAGAAATACAGAATAGGAGAGGACACCATAAAACAAGAGGACACCGAAATAAAAACATTATCAGACCTTTTCAAATATGGTAAAAAAAATTATGGTAGATGTATCAGTAAAGTTTTTATTGACAGCGACGACGGAAAGACTATTCATATAGGATATGTTTTCGAGAAGAAAGACAAATACACAGACACAAAAGATGATTTTATAAAAGAAGTTTGGGTAACAATAGAGCATTACACCGAGATAATCAAAAGAGAATACCAAGAGGTAGAAGAATGAAAGAATATACTTTTATCAGGACAGACCATTACAGAGTAACAATTACAGCGAAGAACAAGAAAGAAGCAGAGCAGAAAGTAAACAACGATAGTGACTACCTAAACGACGGAGAATTTTTAGGTAGTGATTTTGAATTATCAGAATAATGAGGTATTAAGAAAATGAAAAAAATAAACATAGTAGTATTAGATTTTCAAAACGGAGAAGTGGACATAATTACAACGAAGTTGAAAGATATTCAAATCGAATCAGTAGAGGAATATCTCACAGAAAAGCGAGGATATAAACTTTCAAGCATAGAGTTTATGTTTAGTGAGAAAAATATCGAAATCAATAATATAGACGAGGTAGAATAAAATGGCACAGACAAGTTTAAAGGACAGGATTTTGGATTATCTTTCAGAGCAAGAAAGACCGACAGAAATTAAGGAGATTTATTCAGAATTCAACGAGGAGAAAAAGACTACTATCAGAGGCAGACTTAATGAGAATGTAGGTAAGTGTTTTAAGCGAGTAGCGAAAGGAGTTTACATAGCAAAAAAAGGAGAATCACAAGCTATTATTATAGAGGGAGATAGTTGGGAGAAGCTAAAAGATATCGAGGACAACAGCGTAGATACGATTATAACCGATTCACCTTATAGTTGTTTGAACAAGCATTTAGCGACAGGGACAACGAGAAAGAAATCAGGAGAGTGGAGTTTTAAGACCAAAGATATAGACCGACAGATGATGACAGAGGTTATTAGAATTTTAAAACCGAATGGACATTTTTTTAGCTTTCAACCAAGCGACAGCAAGGACACTTTAGAATACAACAACAAGTTTATAGAGTTGTGTTTAGAGTTAGGAATGGAATTCAACAAGAGGTTTATATGGGACAAAGCAGTTATAGGAATGGGCTATAATGGTAGATGTAAATACGAGCAGATACTATTCTTTAGCAAGGGTAAGAGAAGAAAACCTTATAATTTAGGAATAGCAGACCTTTTGACACACAAGAGAATACACGCAAAGGACAGAATACACGAGGCAGAGAAACCGATAGAACTATTACAAGACCTTTTAAAGTTTAGCAACAAGAAAGGCGACGTAGTATTAGATATGTTTGCAGGGAGTTTGACTTTAGCAGAGGCAGGATTCCGAGAGGGAATCAACACCATAAGCATAGAGTTAGACGGAGAAATCATAAGGACAGCTTTACAAAAAAGAGGAATAAGAGCAGAGGTATTTTGAAAATGAAAGAAGAAAAAATTAGTAAGAAACTTTTGGGAAAGATAGCCGACAAGATAGAACAGACAGACGCATTTAAACATACATTAAATGAAGATGGTATTGATAGCCGAGAATGGAATCACACATACCACGCATTTAGATTGTTTAACAGCATAATAATCTATTCAGATTTTATGTGTAGGATTGACAATAGCCGAGAGTTTTTGGTTTATGATGAACAGACCGATACATTAAGAGATACGACAGAGTTAGAAGATGAGATTATCAGAGAGTATGATGATAATAACTATCTTAATGAGAACGACGACCTATTACAGTTTGTTATATCGAGAGAAACCGATAATGGTATTAACAGAGCAGACAAATTAAGACCAATAAAAAAGGTTTCAGTAAAGAGAGCAGATATTGAGAAATCAAGAAAAATTTGGAGAGAAGTAGCAAGAGAAAATAAGTGGAGTAATAAAAAAACTTTTGTTCAATGTTGGATTGATAGCAAGGGTAAGGTAGTTGATAGTATTTCATCAAGTGATATGACAAAAGATGTTTTTTTAGATATTGACCATAATATTATAATGGTAGATTTTAAGGATTAATAGAGGTAGATAAAAATGAACACGATACACAGCGAAGTAGAGGAGAGAATACACGACATATTTACAAAGATAGCAGAGGGAGATAAATTACAGAGTGGAGATATAGAACCTTTAGAACAGGAGAGATTAGACGAAGCTATAAAGACAATAGCAGAGGTTATTCACAATTGGAGAGAGCAAAACCATAAACGGAGAAATTTCAGTATAACTATTGAAGCGACAGACGAAGCAGACGCAGACAACCTTAAAAAAAGAATTGGTTTGTTTTTGAAAGAGTTGGATAATGGGGATTATTTAGGCAGACAAATAAAAATAATTGTAGAGGATTGATAGAATGAAATTAGAGAAAGGATTTTATTTAATAGGCAGAGCAAGAGATGAGAGCAAGACCTTTATTATCTCACAGGATAGAAAGAGGTTTGACACCATAGAAGAAGCAGAGCAAGAGTTAGAATATCAAGAGATAGAACTGCTTAATGATGATGTTGATATACAGATTTTAGAGGTAGAAGAATGACAGCAAGAAAGAATATGTTTAAGGACAAGAGCAGAGAGGAGTTAGTAAGCGAGTTGGTTACACTTAAAGCCAAGTTTACGAGTTTGAAGCGAGAGCATACTATTTTAGAATCGAGATACAATAATGTTGTAGAAGAATTAAGCAGACTACAAGAGATTAAGGCAGATTTTAATAATAAATTAAGGATTGAAATAGCTTTAAGGACAGAGGAACTTAATAAAAAATATATGGAGTTTGCTATAAGATTATTGGATAGGATAAGCGAAGATCGAAGATCAGAAACAAAGGACAGGGATAATATATTATGATAAATATATTTTATAGAATATAAACATTTATATATAAACTTATATTCTCTTTAGAATATAAATAATAAAATCGACGAGGTAAACGAAAATGAATGAACCAATAGACACTATTGAAAAGAACGGATATACAGGAGAGATATATCCAAACCAAGACGCAGAATCACCAAGAGAGTGGGATAATGTTGGGATTATGATATGTTTTCATAAAAGATATAGTTTAGGCGACAAGCACGACCTTAAAAGCAATAGTTTTGGTGGGTGGGAAGAAGTAAAAGAATATCTTATAAAAGAGATGAAAGCGAAGATAATACTACCATTATATTTATATGAACATAGTGGTATAACTATATCGACTACTCCTTTTAGTTGTAGGTTTGATAGTGGACAAGTAGGATTTATCTATACGACAGCAGAGAAGATAAAAGAAGCATACGGAGTAAAGCATATCACAAAGAAAGTATTAGAGAAAGCTACTAAATGTTTACAGGGAGAAGTGGAAACATACGACCAATATCTTACAGGCGAAGTTTACGGATACAAAGTATTTGATGAATACGGAGAGGAGTATGATAGTTGTTGGGGATTTTACGGAGATAAAACAGTTAGAGAAGAAATAGAAAC
>Ga0180431_10007137_pt1 | contig 13096 bp, 10 predicted proteins | sample SS_ome_11_FD_132459 | JGI IMG/M metagenome (GOLD analysis project Ga0180431, IMG submission 132459) | Hypersaline lake sediment archaeal communities from the Salton Sea, California, USA - SS_1_MS_1 metaG | ecosystem: Environmental > Aquatic > Non-marine Saline and Alkaline > Hypersaline >... | reverse complement strand
CGAAAGCAACGCACCGCTGCGCTACATCCACAAGATCAAGGACGACGCGCATATCTATCTGTTCGCCAACCTGGGGGCTGCACGGATAAATACGCAGGTGCGTCTGCGCGGACGCATGCAACTCGAAGCCTGGGACCCGCACGCGGGCCAGATCGCGACGACCCCCTGCACCCATGAGGCGGAAGCGGGCGGCGATATTACCCGGATCGGGCTGACACTGCCGGGGCGGCGATCGGTCTTTCTCCTCGGCAGGAACTGCACAGCCACGCCAAGTCTCTTACGCTGACCTGGCGGCGCTGCCGCCTGGACCTCGGATGACAGCCAACAGCAAGCCGAATGCCAGACCCACAAGCCCCACAACGATCGTAAGCCTCCAGCGGCCGTCTTCCATCTCTTTGAACTCGGCCGGATAGGCGATACGGACTCGCTGCGGTCCGTCCATCTGAAGTTCCATGTGCTTTAGACGCCGGTGAATCTGGTGGTACAATGCTCGGTCTACGTCCAAATCCTGTTGCAGCCTCTGATAATCCAGCGATGCGTGACCGACATGACGAGATTGCACCTCCTGCTGACCCAAAGCCTCGCGCAGGCGTTGCTCGTAGGCCTTGACTTCCTCAAGTTCCATTCGCGCTCGCCGGAGAGACGTTCTATGTTGTTCTTTCCTGGCATACGCAATCGTAGCGTCGAATTCGTTCCGGATTTCACGGCAGCGCTCCTCCAGACGCTGGTTCAGAGTTGCGAGAACCTGCGCCTGCTCGGCAAGTGCCGCTGTCTCATTGGGCTCTGTGGCTTGTGTCACCAGATAATCCACTTCGAGGTCCACCACGCGCCGGGTCCAGGCCTGAATGAGAGGATCGGTGGAAACGTAGCGCTTACGCTCTACTTGCAGGTCGAACGACTCAGGCATCGACAACTTCGCTTGCCCCTGGCCCGCAGCGACGGTGTCGTCGCTGCCGCTCTCTAACACCGCGACTTTTGCCTCAAGGCCAAGACGCCGGATTTCCAGACGGCTCAGTTCCGCCGCCATGCACCCCTGCGATTTCCCGCGTGCCAACGAGCGTGCGTGCAAACAAACCCCGCCGTACATTACATTCACATGATCACACGGGCCCGCAGTCTGTACTTTGCGCCGGGGGCGGCTTATAATCGTGGAGAGAGCCCGTTCGGTCTCGGCCGTCCAGAGGCTGGGTGGTCAACGCAAACGTTATTCGAGGAGTCTTGGATGATGTGGAAACGTGTATGCGTCGCTGCGTTGTTAGTGTCGGCCGCGATGGGACAGGCCGGGGAGATTACGGGTCTGACGTTGATCGATGCGGCCAGCAACCAAGCCATCGGGCCGTTGAACGACGGCGACAGCGTCGATCTTTCGCCGACGGCGAAAGGCATCAACATCCGGGCCGACGTCGTCGGCAGCGTCGGCTCCGTTCGCTTCGGCCTGAACGGCAGCGCCAATTACCGCGTGGAGAACGTCGCCCCGTACGCACTGGCCGGCGACAACAAGGGCAACTACTCCCAGTGGGTCCCGGCACCGGGCGAGTATACCGTCACCGCCACGCCGTACCCGCAGTCCGGCGCGAAAGGGACGCCCGGCGCGAGCCTGCAAGTCACGTTCCGCGTGGAAGGCCGGCCGGCACAAGCGCAGCCCGAGCCGCCGAGCACGCCGAGCGAGTACCCCGACATCGCCTCCGGCGCCGAATTGGAGCCAATCGCCCCGCCGGTCGGTGGCAGCGCACAGCTTGGCGGCGAGTTGAAACGCTGGCACCGCGTGGTCCTGACCTTTGACGGCCCTGAGGCGAGCGAAACGGGCAGCCCCAATCCCTTCCTGCACTACCGTCTCGACGTAACGTTTCTCAACGGCGATACCGTGCTGGTCGTGCCCGGCTACTACGCCGGCGACGCGCAGGACGGACCCGAGGGCAACAAATGGCAGGTGCGCTTCAGTCCGCCACAGACGGGGACCTGGACGTACCTGGCCTCCTTCCGCACGGGCTTCAACGTCAACGTCACACTCGACCCCAACGCCGGGCAACCGACCGCCTGCGACGGCGCAACCGGCTCGTTCGCGGTGGAGGAATCTGATTTGAGCGGCGCGGACTTCCGCGCCGCCGAGAACGGCCTGCTCGTCAATCGCGGCCATCACTATCTCACCTTCGGCGGCAGCGGCCGGCCCTGGATCAAGGGCGGACCCGACATCCCGGAGAACTTCCTGGGTTACGAAGGCTTCGAGAACACGCCGAATCCTGGTCATACCTACGCGGCGCACCTCGTCCACTGGCGGCCCGGCGACCCGGACTGGGGCGACGGACAGGGCAAATCCATCATCGGCGCACTCAACTACATCGCCGAGCTTGGCGGCAACTGCCTCTACTTCCTGCCCATGAACATCGGCGGCGACGGCAAGGACACCTTCCCCACCATCGCCCCCTATGAAAAGACCCGCTACGACAACTCCAAGCTGCTCCAGTGGGAGACCGTCTTCCAGCACGCCCAATCGCTCGGCATCTTCCTGCACTTCCAACTCGCCGAGACCGAGCGAGGCAACGAGAACTACCACGACGACGGCACGCTCGGGCCCGAACGAAAGTTGTACTACCGCGAGCTCGTCGCCCGCTTCGGCCATCACAACGGCATAGAGTTCAACCTGGGCGAGGAGAACGACTACGGCACCGACCGTCGGATCGAATTCGCGCAGTTCATTCGGGCCGTCGATCCGTACGACCACCCGATCTCCGTGCACACCCACAGCGGCAAGGAATGGGGGACCTATGAGCCCATCCTCGAACGACTCGCGGCGGGCACGGACGTCGCCATCGACATGACCAGCTTTCAGGGGGGCCGCTCCCGCGAAGCGATGGCGGAACTAATGGCGGGCATGCGAGAGGCTTCGGCTGAAGCGGGACATCCGTGGGTCTGCTCCTACGATGAGCCGCAAACGATCCACAACGACAAGACCGACGAGCAACGCGGCTACCCGATGGCCCGACGCTACAAGATGTGGCCCGCCTACATGGGCGGCGGCGGCGGGTTCGAGTGGTACGTCCAGCAGGACGGCGGCGGACACGGCCTCGACCAGCGGATCGACGATTTCTCGCTGATGAGCCAGGCGCTGCAGTGGGCCGGCTACGCGCGAGAGTTCCTCTACCAATTGCCCTTGCTGGAGGTCGAGCCGAACCTCACCCAGGCGCAGGCCGCCGACGGCGACACGTACGTCCTGGCCAAGCCCGGCGAGGTCTACGCCATCTACAACGACGCCTGCGGGCGGGACTTCAGCCTCGACCTTGCCGACGCCGCCGGCTCGTTCGACGTCCGCTGGTTCGACCCGCGCAACGGCGGCCCGCTCCGACAATCGGACGTCCCCACCGTCACCGGCGGCGGTCTCCGTCTCCTCGGCAGCGCCCCGGGCGATACCGACAGCGACTGGGCCTGCCTGGTACGGAAAACCTCGAACTCAGAATCCGCTCACAGGTAACAATCGCCAAGCGAAACCTGGCGCCGGTTCTGTGACGGATTCGCATGTGAATTAGGAGAGAGTTTTATGAAGACGCAAAAACGCAAGAAGGTCACTCGCAGAAACTTCCTCGGTACGGTAGCGGCGGCCGGCGCCGTCAGCGTGGTTCCGCGTCACGTCCTGGGCCGCAGCGGCGCAGCGCCGAGCGAGAAGGTCAATGTGGCCATCATCGGCACCGGCGGCCAGGGCATCGTCAATATGAAGCAGCTCTTTCAGGAGGCCGACGTGCGCATCGCCGCTCTGTGCGACGTCAATGAGGAAAGCGATTACAGCATGTTCTATTACGGCAACACCGCCGGCCTCAAACCTGCCCGCGCACTGGTCCGGCAGCGCTACGGACAACCCTGCCCCACCTACCGCGATTACCACGAGATGCTGGACAAGGAGGACATCGACGCAGTCCTGCTGGCCACGCCGGACCATTCGCACGCGGTCATCGCACTCGACGTCATCGCCAAGGGCAAACATCTCTATTGCGAGAAACCTCTTTGCCGTACGGTCTACGAGACCCGCATGGTGACTGAGGCCGCCCGCAAAGCCGGCGTCGCCACCCAGCTCGGCAACTTCGGACATTCCAGCGAAGACCTGCGGCTCTGCTGCGAATGGATCTGGGACGGCGCCATCGGCGACATCACCGAGGTGCATTCCTGGACGGACACCGGCGCCCGCCGCTGGAGGTCTCTAACGGATCGGCCGAAAGAGCGACCTCCCGTTCCGGCCGGCTTCGATTGGCGCACCTGGTGCGAGCCCGTGCCTTACCGTCCCTATCATCCGGATTACGCCCCGGTGCGCTGGCGGGCGTGGTGGCAGTTCGGCTCGGGCACCATCGGCGACTTCGCCTGTCACCACCTGGACCCGGCCTTCTGGGCGCTCAAGCTGGGCGAAGCCGAGAGCTTTACCGTCGAGGCCAGCTCGTACGGGACGACGAAGGAGACCTGTCCGGCCGCCTCGCTGATCTACTACCACTTCCCGGCCCGCGCGGGCATGAAACCGGTCCGCATCAGTTGGTACGAGGGCGGGCTGATGCCGCCGCGACCGGAAGTGCTGGAGAAAGGCCGGAGCATGGGCGGACACGGCATCCTGTTCCTGGGCACCAAAGGCGCCATCCTCGGTGGCGGCTGGTCGAAATCCCCGCGTATCATCCCCGAGACCAAGATGCGGGCCTACAAACGCCCGCCCAAGACCCTGCCGCGCGTCAAGGGCCACCACCGCAACTGGCTCGACGCCTGCAAGGGACAGGGCCGACCCAGCACGCACTTCGGCTACGGCGGACCGCTCACCGAATTCACCCTCATGGGCAACGTCGCCCTGCGCACCGGAAAGAAGCTCGAATTCGACTGGAAGAACATGAAGGTAACCAACGCCCCCGAAGCCAACCAGTTCATCAAGCCCGACTACCGCGAAGGACGGACGATATAGGACCCCGTAGGACGGGCCGCCCTTACCCCGCGGGTCGGCTCCGCAACAGAAAGATCGGTGTCGCTCGAAAAGCCTGATGTCAGCAGCAGCGACAAGGGCGTGCAGCGTAGCGTGATTGAGGAGATGCAGGACGATGAGACAACGTTGGAGCCGTCGGCAGTTCATGAAGACCGTCGCGGGGGGACTCGTCGCAGTGGCCACCGCCAGGACCGCGGCGTACGGCGGCGCTCGAAAACCGCCCAACCTGGTCTTCGTCTTTCCCGATCAGATGCGCGGGCAGGCGCTGGGATTCATGAAGGAAGACCCGGTCTTGACTCCCAACCTCGACGCGTTCGCGCGCGAAAGCCTGGCATTGACGCAGGGAGTCAGCAACTACCCGGTTTGCAGCCCGTACCGGGCCATGCTGATGACTGGGCGGTTCTCGCACGCCAACGGTGTGTTGAGCAACTGCAACAGCCGCAGTGCCCCGTACGGTAACGAGCTGCGACGGTCGGATCGCTGCTGGTCGGATGTCCTCAAGGACCGCGGCTACAGCCTGGGCTACATCGGCAAGTGGCACCTGGATGCGCCGCACAAACCCTACGTCAAATGCGAGAACAACAGCGACAAGTTCGCCTGGAATGAATGGTGCCCCCCGGACCGTCGGCACGGCTTCGATTTCTGGTACGCCTACGGGACCTATGACTATCACCTCACGCCCATGTACTGGGCCACCGACTCGACACGCGAGACCCCGATCAGGGTCAAGCAGTGGGGTCCCGAACATGAGGCCGATCTTGCCATCGAATACATCCGCAACGCGGGCGGAAAGTACCGCGATCCGCACCAGCCGTTCGCGCTGGTTGTCGCCATGAATCCGCCGCACACACCGTATCATCTTGTCCCCGGGAAGTATCTGAATCGATACGCCGACAAAACGCCGGAGGACCTGATCAATCGGCCCAACGTCAATCTCCAGGGCAACACCGCCGGCGCCCGGCTGGCGCGCAAGCACATCAAGAACTACTTCGCCATGGTCACCGGGGTGGACGATCAGTTCGGCCGGATTCTCCGCGCACTGAACGAGGCCAGTTTGGAGGACGACACGATCGTCGTATTCACGTCCGACCACGGAAACTGTCTCGGATGTCACGAGCATCCGACGAAGAACGTTCACTACAAAGAGTCCATGCGCGTCCCCTTCCTGATTCGATGGCCCGGGAAGATCGCGCCGCGGCACGACGACCTCTTGTTGTCGTCGCCGGATATCTGCCCGACCCTGCTGGACCTGATGGGCTATGGCCGTGACATCCCGAAAGCGGTGCAGGGAGTCAGCCATGCCCCGCTGTTCCTGACCGGCACGGGCCATCGCCCCGCGTCGCAGCTCTACATGTGGGTACCAATCGGACAGCCTGCCTGGGGACGTCGAGGCGTCCGCACGCATCGCTATACGCTGACGATCAGCAAGACGCCCGACAAGCCGGCGCAATCCGTACTGCACGACAACCGCCAAGACCCGTACCAGTTGAAAAACGTGGCCGCCGAGCGACCGACCGTCGTTGCGGAACTCACCGAAGAGCTGCATCGCTGGCTTCGCAAGAACAACGACCCGTGGCTGCATTCCTGACGAAGGCACCGAGCGTCGCGCATTGAAGCGCGACCCGGCGGTAATGTCACGCGAAGGGCCGGACTGCTCTTTATTCGCCGCGCAGATCGCGGAGGATGTCCCAGTACGCGCCGCGGGCGCCGTTGCGGATGGCCTCGACGAGGTCGGTGTTGTCGTTGTAGTTGTGGTCGGTGGCGGCGGCGCCGACCTCTTCCTCCATCGGCTCGAAGAACCGCTCGTCGCCGGCGATCAGGTCCTTGACCAGCCGGGCCGGGTTGGGCCCCAGAGCGCTGGAGATATAGAACGTCGGCCGGAAGAAGTCGAATTCACCGTCGTACTTGCGCCGCAGAGCAGAATTCGTTTCCAAAGGCCCCTCGCCGGCAAGGACGTCCGCCATGCCGGTGCCGGGATAGATCCGCACGCCCAGCGACGCGCCCACACAATCGGGCTTGACCTGCTTGAAGAAATCGATGGTCGTCTTCGACGTCTCTGGCGTCTCACCCGGTCCGCCGAGCAGCAGATCGATCATGACCTTGATGCCGTTGTCGCGACATACACGCACCGCCTGGGCCAAATCCTCGCTACGGTGCGGCTGGCGGTACGTGGCGAGCATCAGGCCGCTGGCCGAATCGCCCGTGAAGTTGATGCCCACGCAGCCCGCTTTTCGCATCGCACCGGCCAGCTCCGCATCGAACGGCGTCACCGCTAAGTACGCGTACCAGCGCGCCTTATCGCCCAGCGAGCGCCGCGCGAATTCCTCGCAAACCGCCAGCGCGTGGCTCCGTGGAATGTTGAACTCCGCGTCGCAAGTGTGGAACACATCGACGCCCTGGGCCAGCAGCGACTCGATCTCATCGGCCACCTCCGCCGGCTCGCGCACCCGCAGCGCAGCCCCCTTGGACAACGGATCGGCGCAATACAGGCACTGCCGGTTGCAGCCGCGTTTGGTCTCGAACCCGCATTGTCCTCCCCGCGCGAAGTAGGCTCCGTTGTCGAACGTCCGCCGGCGCGCCGGCAGCGACAGCTCGACGGGCCAGGCGGGCCGGTTGCAGACAATCCGACCGTCGCGGCGCCAGACGAGACCGTCCACATTGTCGAAATCCCGCGTGCTCTGCAGGGCGCGATAGAGGGACACAATCGCCTGCTCGCCGTCGCCGCGAATGCCGAAGTCGGCGCCGGTGCACTCCACGATGCGGTCGGCAAAGATGGAGAACCCCACGCCGCCCAGGACGACCGGTGCGTCACTCAACGTTCGCATCTGCTGCACGGTTTCGCTCAAGTCCGGCACGAACCACTCGGCGCTGGGCCAGAAGCAATCATCGACGTTGCGAAAGGAAACACCGATGAGCGTGGGGTCGTGACGCGACAGCTCGTCGCGCAGCAGCGTCTCGGGCTCGTCGCTGAGCCCCAGGTCAATGACGTGGACGTCGATTCCCGCCGCCGCGGCCGCCTCGGCCACATACTCCAGGCCAATCGGCCCGATCGCAGGCGTCATGCGATTCGTATTGATCAGTGTCAGCATAACCAGTATCGTATCGGCAGCGTGTGACCAATACAAGGGCCCAAAGTCGGCGGAAAGATGGTATGCGAGTGGTGGACATGCTGCACAAGAGCACGTTTGGGATCGTTGCTGTTGCGATTATCCGGCTGGCTGCGGCCGGTGCGAGCCAGGGCGCAACGCCAAAGGTCGATCTCAACATCCTCTATGCAGGCACCCCGGCCGGCCCGCGCACGGCGGATTTCGCCGCGTTCCTGGCCCGGCATCTCGCGTCGGTGGAGACAACCGACCTGGCGACGCTTACCGAGGAGCACGCGAGCCGTTTCGACGTGGTCGTTCTCGATCACGATGCCCGCCGTCCCCCGCGGCCGAAGTTCTCCGATGGTTACAAAGTGCCTACTGTGACGGTCGGCGCCGCCGGAGCGCACATCGGCAGCACCAATCGCCTCAAGACGGGCTACTTGTGAAACTGCCTCGCCGATGCGGCCCATGTTGGGTCGTTCCAGCACGAGATATTCAACCGACCGTTCGTCGTCCGCCCACCGGTCGTCTCCCGGCCGATGCCCGAGAACTACAAACGCCATCCGGAGGCCGGCGACCTGCCCGAAATGACGGATGTCTGGCTCGTCCAGAACAGCGGCCAGAAGTACAGCGGCGCCGTCTCCATGGCGTACAACTTCGAGGGCGGGCCGGATGATGAATCGCTCGTCGTCGGCTGCAACGGCAAGTCCTATCCTCACACCGCCATCGGCCGGCACGGGAACTTCCTCCAGTGGGGCTACGGCGAGCCGCCTGCGCAGATGACAGCGGACGGCCGCAAGCTCTTTCTCAACTGCGTCTGTTACATCAGCAAGTTCGCCGGACGCCGGCCCCTCGCGAGGAACCAGGCCATGAACAGGCGGTGCGCATTTCACTACCGCGCCTTCCCCACCAAGATCGCGAAAAAGTACAAGGGGCGCGAAGAGGAGTTGTATCAGCTCCACAAGGACAACATCGAACTGCTGCGCTACGAGCAGAAACAACTCAGCGTCAACACCTTCGAGTTCATGTTCCCCATCGACGCTGAGCTCAAGGACCTGGGAATCGAGTCGAATCGCCGGATCAGTACGCTCGAACAACTAACCGCCCTGCTTGCCCCAAATCCAGCCGCTTCGCAGTCGGATCTCAGCTTCTTAGCGCGGCTCAAGGCAAACCGCCGGCATCGAAATCGAGCCCGGACGGCCCGGCGGCTGCTGACGCGATATACCGGCCTGGATTTCGAAAGCCGGCAGCAGTGGCGGCAGTGGCTCGAGGAACATCGCGGGCGTCTCTTCTTCAGCGATTTCGGGGGGTACAAGTTTTATGTCATCCCCGAAGGCTACCCCGCAGGCCCGGCCCCGGAGGCGGCCAAAGAGCCCTTCTGGTTCCCGCGGTAGCCCCGGTTTTGCCCACCGGCGGCGCCGCCTTCTCAGCGTCCCCGGACCGGGCGGTGACACACCATTGCGCCCGGGATGGACGCTATGTCCCCTCCGCCTTGCGCCGCAACTCGGCGAGGCAGTCGGGACAGAGCAACTGGCCGGAGTCGATTCGGCACATGTCGCTGCCCGGAAGGTGATTGCGGCTGCAGCACTCACAAACGGCAGTCCGCGTCTCAGGCGCCGGCGTCTCGGGCGCATCTGCATCGATCGGCGCTGCCGACGGTGCCTCCTGCGCAGGTTGCGGCTCGGCGACCGGCTCTTGGGCCGGCTCTTCGCTCGGTTCCGGCGCCGGTGAAGCAGCCGTCGCCTCCACGGCGCCGGCCGTCTCGTCGTCCGGCGGCTCTTTCGGTGCCCCGTTTGACGCCGACTGCCACAGCGCCGCCGCAATCTCCAGCGCCGCGGTCTTATCGGTTGCGGTCTCCTGCGAGCCCGCCGCCCGGAGAGGTCGCGATTTCGGCTTGTCTTCCCCGGGCAACTGCACGCGCCACCACCAGCGGCTGCCCCGTTGATAAAAGGTCCCCGGCAGTGTGGTCTCCCGTGGTTCGTCTGTCATATGCTTCGGTCCTATTTCTGTCTGTATCGCGGGCCCTTGCTGCGGCCCTTTCGTTTCATCTTCGCTGCCCCGGGCCGCTGTGACAAGGCTTTTCTGCGGGCTTTGGACGAACGCTTCCAGGTCCTGCCACACGCCGTCTGCCCGCAGCGCCTCCCAGAAGACGACCAACTCCCAGAAAGCCTCCTGCCGGTGGGCGGCCCGCTCGTCCCGCAGGAAATCCAGCCCCGGCCGCAGAGCCTCGAAGCTCTCGTCGTCGCCGAAATACTCCACCGTCCGCCGGCGTTCGTCTTCGATGAAGCTCGCAATCCTCTCGGCCCAGACGTCGCAATCGTGGATATCGCCCAGCAACGTCTGCACCCGCCTGGCGGCCTTGACGAGATCGCCGAGCCCACCGCCGCAGGCCGGGTTGCAGATCTCCATCGTGTACCGCAGACGCTTGGCGGCGATCCGCATGCGGTGATGCTCCGACCTGGCCTGCGGATCGTCCAGGCACGATTGCAGCTTCAACAGATTCCCCAGACGCTTGCGGATCTGCCGGGCGCTCTGCTGCAAGGCAAACTCGCTCGCCGCTGGAGCCCCTCGCCGCCGCAAGGACAACCGTCTGTGCTCCACCTCGACGCGCAGTTTCGCCAGCGCCCGCGATGCCTCCATGCGCTTCACTTCCTTCACCACCGCCGGCTGAAGGGCCTCTCGCTCCTGGCGCAGGCGCAGCAAGAGACGCTCGACGCCCGGCAGCCTTCCGTCCTTGCTCTCAGCGACGTCGGCCGCCACCTGGGCCACAAATTCGATCTGCACGTCAAGATCGCGGGCCGCCCCCAGACCCTCGGTCAACCGCTGGATCTGCTTTCGCCACTTGCGCACCCTGCGAGCCGGAAAGCATACTGCGAAGACGTCCAACGCCGTCCCGACTCGCCGGGACGCCACGCGGGCCTGGTGCACGCATTCGATATCATCATTGCGTGGAATCCCCGCCGCCTGCCTGAACAGCCGGTTCAACTGCTTTCGCAAGTACCGACATGCCAGAAGTTGAAAGCTCGTATCAGGACTCACCGATCCACCCCGATCAACACCCTCGAATCGCGCCCGCCGGGCCGCCGTAGCCTGTTGCGGCCGCCCAACCGCTCCCAATAGCATACCAGCGCCATGCCTCCCTTGCCAGTCCTATCGCCTGAACAGGCGTGGTTTTCCCTCGCGTTGGGGGCCCACGACGACGAACGCGGCCGGCCTCCGACTGACACAAAATAGTGCAATCGAGTCCGAGTCGCCGGGTCGAGCCGGCCGCAGAGCCGAATGTCTGAATTTTGGGAGGTCTACATGAAATCTGCCGCGCTATCATGTGTCGCTCTGGTCGTTATCCTGCCGGCGGGCTCGTATTCGCTGGGAGCCGCCGCCGACAAGGCTATCCCCGAATTCGAATTCGACGTCTGGGCCAGCCCACCCTCGCGCGAGATATACGCCCTCTCGAGCGAACCGGTCGTGCAGCGGATTCTCTACACCATCGAAGAAAAAGCCCTGTCCGCCGACGAAATTGCGGCCGCAATTGAGTCCCCGCCGCAGCAGATACGGGAAAAGCTCAATGCGCTGGCGCAGCTCGGCCTGGCTCGCAAAGACGGCTCCCTGTGGATCTCGTGCATCCCCATGTACACCGAGGACGAGCTGCGAGCGGCCGAAGAAATCGGCAAAGCGTACGCCGAAAAACAAGCCGCAATCCTTCGAGAGGAACTGCCCCGATTGCAAAGTGTGTTCCGCCGGACGCTGCTGGCCCGCTATTTCTCCTGGGAGGAGGTCTCGCTGATCGTGGTAGGAGCGCTGCTGTCGGACTTCTGCGTCGTCGACCGGGTCCCGTTCATGGCCGAGCACTACACGCAGGAGCTTCAGCCGCCCCTGGTAAGTCCGTCGGGCAAACGGTGGGCCTATGACGGCTTCCAGAAACTGCCGCAGCGCTTCCCTTCGCGAAAATGGAAGTTCTATCAGAATGTCGCCTCCAAGTATTCCGGGGCCCTGACCCGCTTCGGCTACATCACCGAGAACCGCGCCGATCAGCCTTCGCGCCCGGAGGGATGGATTCGATTCGAGCAGGGAAAGATTCTGTTCGCTCTGGCCGAAGGTCCACAGACGCTTGCATCGCTGAAGGCCCAGACCGCCCTGCAGCCGGAGATCCTCAAGAAGGGACTGGACGCACTCGAGCGTACCAGCCCCCCGCCGTTGTTCTCGAGAACGGCAAGTACCGCTCCCGGGTCCCGATTCTGTGCCACGCGGACCTGGCTGTTCTCCTGCCCGAGTGCGACAGAGTCGCCGAGCGCATCTTTGAGCAGGTCGTCCGTCCCCACCACGCCGAGCGAGTGGCGCGGGGCAAGGCCGCCGGCTCGCGCTGGCCGTTGCCCGCCGACACCTACGTGCGCGACAAGGCGCTCCAGATGCTGAGTGAGGATGGACAAATCAGTGCGGTTTCGAGCCCGCCCGTCGATTGGAGTTTCGGTTTCTGGGGCTGGAAGGGACTCCTCGCGATGCACGATCAAATCACGGAGAACGTCAAGCCCGATCCCTTTCTCCTGACCCCGGTATCCGACAACGAACGCAACGAAATCGCCCGCTTGAACCACCTGCAAGACAGGATCCTGGCGGGTGAATCGCTGGCCGACGTCTCCACGCCGGCATACGCGCATCTCACCCGAATCTCCGCTTACACCCATTCAGACCTGGCGGCGCTGAGACAGGTCGAGGTACCGGCCGAGCAGATTGATATGGCTCACCTGGAGAACCTGAGGAAGCGCGGATGGGTGGACTACATCGGCTCGGTGAACTTCAGACGCTTGCCCCCGGCGCCCGCCCGTCCGGCCGACGGAGACGTCTGCCCCGTCTTCACGATGCACGAGAGAGGCTACGAGGAAGCGTACGTCTTCTTCTTCTACGACGGCGGCTGGCGCTTCCTGGGCAGCACGTCCAAAGACGGCTTCTGGCACACCTGGGCCCAGGACGCCGCCCAAGAAAAAGTCCAATCCCTCAACAAGAAATGACGGCGCGAACAAATGCAAACGCCCGGCGAAGAGGAAGGCCTTGGCATGGCTCGGATCGG
>Ga0180431_10007133_pt1 | contig 13099 bp, 9 predicted proteins | sample SS_ome_11_FD_132459 | JGI IMG/M metagenome (GOLD analysis project Ga0180431, IMG submission 132459) | Hypersaline lake sediment archaeal communities from the Salton Sea, California, USA - SS_1_MS_1 metaG | ecosystem: Environmental > Aquatic > Non-marine Saline and Alkaline > Hypersaline >... | reverse complement strand
CGGGGTCGCCGGGGCTGGTGAAATCACCCTGTGCGATCGGCCATGTCTGTGGCTGCTGACCGGCACATGAATTGGCGACGCCGACCTGCGGGTCGCAGGTATCGGGTTCGGCGGCGGCGGGTGATGCCGCACCGAGTGCGATGGTTCCGACCCAGCCCGCGACCGAGAGCGCGCGTAACGCGTTACCCCACGCAGCCATGACGCACTCCCTCCGACTGTTGAATTCTAGTCCACCTAAAACTCCGGTGACTCGCCAACTCTGGAAAGACTCGACAACGATCGCCGTCGCCAATCGATCGCCTAGTCGCGTCGGCCCGTGTAAGCAAGGCTGACTAGTGCAGCGCCCATCGTCGGCGTATATGCAGGTAACCCCAACGCCCCAACACGATCGCCAAAACACCAACACGACCGACGGACAACGAAGCACGCGTGTCAGCACCCAACCCGTACCCCCAGTGGGACTCGAACCCACACTGGGCGGATTTTAAGTCCGCTGCCTCTGCCAATTGGGCTATGGGGGCGCTCCGGCGCGGCCCGGCCAGGCCACCGAAGACCGGCGACACCAACGTACCGGGACACCCGCCCGGTACGGCCTGCACCGGAATTTCACTTTCCGGCGACCGCCGGGGGCCACTATCGTTGGGTGCAGGCCGGCCGCCGGTCGGCCGAGGAGAGGACTGACGACATGCGTACTGCCGAGACCAAGCACACCGGTGGCTGCCGTTGCCGCTGCAACGCCTGCAAGAACCAGGTCCACTGCAAGAACATCGGCAGCGGCTGCCGGGTCAAGCTCTAGCCTGACCGGATCTCACCTTTCGGCATCCGACGGGTCGGCGCCTAGATCGACAGCGCTATCCCGTCGAGGATGTCGTGTTCGCTGACCACCAGTTCGGCTATGCCTGCCCGCTCTGCCAGCGCCGAGGCAAGCTCCTCGACGACGATCGCCCCTCCCCCGATCACGTCGACTCGGCCCTCGTGCATGGGACCAAGCGCGGCCCGCTGGGCCCGGGTCATCCCGATCAGTTCGGCGCACACCGCCCGCAGCGCGCCCAGCGGAACCCGTGACAGGTGGATCGCCTCGGAGTCGTAGGCCGGCAGTCCGTGAGCCAGGGCCGCGATGGTGGTGAAGGTCCCGGCCAGACCCACCCAGGTCCGGGCTTGTTGGACCGGAACCACCTCCAGCGCGTCGGACAGCCGCTCGCGCACCACCGCGCGGGCGGCATCCACCTCCGCCGCGGTCGGCGGATCGGAGTGCAGGCAGCGCTCGGTCATCCGCACACACCCGATATCGGCCGAGTAGCCGGCCACCACCTCGCCCGGGCCGGATCCCCGGCCGCCGGAGCCCAGCACCACCTCGGTGGATCCGCCGCCGAGATCGACGACCACGAAAGGCGCTGAGGCCGGGTCTAATTCGCCGACCGCACCGCGGAAGGACAGTTCCGCCTCCTCGGAGCCGCTGATCACCTCGGCGACCGAACCGGGAACGACCGTGCCCAGGATCTCCGCGGTCATCGCGAAGAACTCGTCGCGGTTGGCCGCATCTCGGGTCGCCGAGGTCGCGACCATCCGTAGCGCGCCGACACCCTGGCGCCGCATCAAGTCGGCGTAGTCGGTCAGCGCGGCGCGGGTGCGCGCCAGCGCCTCGGGCGCGAACTCGCCGGTGGCGTCGACGCCCTGGCCCAGTCGCACGATCCGCATCTCCCGATGAACGTCGTGCAGCCGTTCGGGCCCGCGGTCGGCGATCAGCAGTCGGATCGAGTTGGTCCCGCAGTCGACAGCCGCCACCCGTGTGCCGTTCACGCCCAGTCCTCCCGCACCAGAATCCCGGCCATCGCCGGGTCATCGGCCAGCAGGGCCAGCGCCTCGTCACCCAACGGGTTCACCCCGCGTCCGACCGCCAGCGAATGGGCTATCAGCACGTGCAGGCACTTGACCCGCTCGGGCATCCCGCCGGCCGAGAACGTGGTGCCCAGCGGTTCGAGGGCATCCCGCTCGGCCAGATAGGACTCGTGGGCGCTTCGGTAGGCCGCGGCAAGACCGGCGTCCTCCCGCAGTCGCGCGGTCATGGCCGCCATCACCCCGTCGGACTCCAGCCTGCTGGCCGCTGCGGTGAGCGCCGGATGGGTCAGGTAATACAGCGTGGGAAACGGCGTCCCGTCGGGCAGCCGCGGTGCGGTCCTGACGACCCCCGGCTCCCCGTTGGGACACCGGTAGGCGACCGCCAGGACACCGCGGGGCTCGCGGCCCAACTGGCCGGCCACCGCCGCCAGGTCGGCGGCGTCAACCACCGGGCGCGGGCGGTGGTGGTCCGGGCGGGGGCGGCATCGGTGCATCCGCCGGTCCCGCCGGGGGCTCGGGTGGGCCGTGGGGAGTGTCGGCGATGGTGTGCCACAGCGCCGTGTACCAGGGATCGCCGCTGGGAGCGGCCTGCTCGCGGGCCTGCTCGGCGGGCTGTGCGACCGCCGACTGGGGCAACTGCACCTGGTAGGGGATGTCGCCGGGCATGACGAACCCCAGCCGCTCCCGGGCCTGCGCGGCGATGTAGACCGGGTCGGCGAGCCGGGCCTTCTGGCTCTCCAGATCGGCGATCTGCTCGCGCAATGCCGCCTCGCTGGCAGCCAGCTGCTTCATCTCCGTGCGCAACGCGAAATAGGTCCGGACCGGGCCGGCGATGGTGAGGGTCAGAACGCACACCACCGCGGCCAGGATCGCGGCCCGGCGCGCGGTGAACCCGAGCCGCTGCTCGCTCCGCTGGGCGATCGACTCCGCGACCGCCCGCCGGATCGGCGCGGCGACACCCTCGTCGGGCGACTCCCGCGGGGATCGCCGCAGCACCTTCCGGCCGGCCGACGGGCGCGAACGGCCCCGCGACGAGGCCCCCGGCCGGGAAGCCGGGCCGCGTCGCTTCGGTTCGTTACGTGAGCCGTCGGCCATCTCGGGTGCGCGCTACCGGTCAGTCGTCGCCGTCGAACCGCGGGAAGGCCAGATCGCCGGCGTAGCGGGCGGCGTCCCCGAGGGCTTCCTCGATACGCAGCAACTGGTTGTACTTGGCGACCCGTTCGCTGCGGGCCGGGGCACCGGTCTTGATCTGGCCGCTGCCCACCGCCACGGCCAGGTCGGCGATGGTGGTGTCCTCGGTCTCCCCGCTGCGGTGGCTCATCATCGTCCGGTAGCCGCTGTTGTGGGCCAGCGCCACCGCGTCGAGGGTCTCGGTCAGGGTTCCGATCTGGTTGACCTTCACCAGCAGCGCGTTGGCGGCACCCCGTTCGATGCCCTCCTCGAGACGTTCGGGGTTGGTGACGAACAGGTCGTCGCCGACGATCTGGACCCGGTCACCGATGGCGGCGGTCAGTGCGGCCCAGCCGTCCCAGTCGTCCTCGTCGAGCGGGTCCTCGATCGAGACCAGCGGGTAGGAGTCGAGCAGGCCGGCGTAGAACTCACCCATCTGCGCGGCGTCGCGGGTCTGCTTCTCGAAGCTGTAACCCTCACCGGCGGTGAAGAACTCGGTGGCGGCGACGTCGAGTGCGAGTGCGACGTCGGCCCCGGGCTTGAATCCCGCCGACTCGATCGCCGAGCAGATCAGGTCCAGTGCCGCCCGGGTTCCGGCGACGTCGGGGGCGAACCCGCCCTCGTCGCCGAGACCGGTGTTGAGGCCCTGCTTCTTGAGGACCGCCTTGAGCGCGTGGTAGACCTCGGCACCCCAGCGCAGAGCCTCCTTGAAATTCGGCGCTCCGATCGGGGCGACCATGAACTCCTGGACGTCGACACCGGTGTCGGCGTGCGCACCTCCGTTGAGGATGTTCATCATCGGGACCGGCAGGATGTGGGCGTTGGGCCCGCCCAGATACCGGAACAGCGGCAACGCGGCGGAGTCGGCAGCGGCCTTGGCCACCGCCAGCGATACCCCCAGGATCGCGTTGGCGCCCAGCCGGGACTTCCCCGGCGTCCCGTCCAGATCCAGCAGAGCCTGGTCGACGAGACGCTGGTCATCGGCCGACATTCCGATCACGGCCGGCGCGATCTCATCGAGAACCGCCTCGACGGCCTTCTGGACGCCCTTACCGCCGTAGCGCGACCCGCCGTCGCGAAGTTCGACGGCCTCGTGTTCGCCGGTGGATGCGCCGGAGGGGACGGCGGCACGGGCCATGGTCCCGTCGATCAGGGCCACCTCGACCTCGACCGTCGGATTGCCGCGCGAGTCGAGGATCTCCCGACCGGCGACCTGCTCGATGATGGGCACGGACTCCTCCTTGGCTATGCCCGCTCGACGCGGGCCCGGCTGACCATGAAGCCTGACCGCAAGGCCTGACCGCCCAAGCCTAAATGGGTCCGCGCCGTCTCGGGCCACCATCGGCCATCCGCTCAGCGCGGACGGCCGGCGGCGTAGGCGGTCGCCCAGTCGCGCACCGCGCGCGCGTACTGGCCGGAGTGGTTGTAGGCCCGCAGGGCGTTCATCCAGCCACGGGGAGTGGACAAGTCCTTACCCCGGAAACACAGGTAGCCGGCCGCCGACAGGGCGGCATCGTCGATATTGTCCGGGCTGACCTGCCCGTCGTTGTTGGCGTCCACGCCGTAGAGCCGCCAGGTCTCCGGGATGAACTGCATCGGCCCCATCGCCCGCACGTAGATCGGGTCGCCGTCGGCGGAGGCCTCGTCGTCGAGGATTTCGAGGTTTCCATTGGAGCCGTCGAGCTCGACCCCCCGGATCGGGGGGCTGACGTCGCCGTTGGGGCCGATCGCCGCGCCGCGGTAGGTGCCGTGGTGGCTTTCCACCATCCCGATTCCGGCCAGCGTCGTCCAGTCCAGGTGACACCCGGGGTTGAGCACCTCGGCGACCCGGGCGGCGTATCCGTAGGCCTCCAGCGCCTCGGCGGGAATGCCCAGGGCCGGAGCACGCTCGGCGGCCCAGTCCCGGAGCTGGCCGGCGGGCCGCCCCGGGCCTCCCACGTCGACCGCCGGCACCGGGTCACCCGGTGGCGGGGGCACACCTTCGGGAATGGGGATGCCCGGGCTCCAGGAACAGCCCGAAACCAGCATCAACGCCGCCGCCGCTGTCGCGGCGACGGTCCGCAGTCGTCGCGCTGACACGAATCGTTGGATACCCATTCGACCTATCCATCGTCCCACGGCCCCGGAGGTGTTACCCGGCCCGCACGGCGCCGGGATGACCGGCCGGACCGGACCAGACCGCTTCCGGCCAGCCCAGGGCCGGGATCGCTAGCCCCAGTGGGCGCGCCACTGCTCGGCGGTGATCGGCGTGGCGGCCGGAACCCGTCGCCCACCGTCGGCCGCGGCGATCGAACGTTCGGCCTGCCGCACCGCGTCCATGAACTCCAGGACCGCTCCACGCAGCGCGTTCTCAGCGTCTCCCTGCGCCTCCAGGTGCACCGTGGTCAGGGCGGCCGGGATCAGGTCGGCGGGCACTCCGGCGGCACCGACCCGGGCCAGCACCTTCTGCGCCAGCGCGAGCGCGGGCTGGCCGGTCGGCACACCGTCGACACACGAGGACCGCTGCGCCGCGGTCTCCAGGGCTTTGCGCTGCTCCCACTGCGCCAGCTGGTCTTCCAGCGAGATCTGCTCTCCGGCCAGCACGGCGGGCACCCGGTTGCCGAGCTTGCGGATCAGGGCGTCCGCGACATCGTCGATGCTGAAGGGCCGTTCCGGGGCCTCCTCGGCGATGCGGGCGTGGAACAGCACCTGCAGCAGCACGTCGCCGAGTTCGTCGCGCAGATCCTCGGCGCAGCCGCTGCGTACGGCGTCGAAGAGTTCGTAGGTCTCCTCCAGCAGGTACCGGCGCAGCGAGTCATGGGTCTGTTCGCTCTCCCAGGGCCCCGCCGTGCGCAGGGTGTCCATGATCTGCACCGCGTCGATCAGACGCTCGCCGGCCTGTGGCGCCGGGGCGGCGATGAGCGGCTCACCGGCCTCCAAACGGGCCACCACGGCGGGGTGCCCGGGGTCTGAGGAGACCAGAACCGGGGCATCCGGCGCGTCCGCCGCCGGCCGGGCCGACCGCAGCGCGGCCACCGCTTCGACCGGCACTTCCTCGGTGTAGGCCACGCCGTGGCACAGCAGCGCGGCGGCCCCGATCGCCACCGTGCCGGGACGCCGCGGATCGAGCAGGACGACGGTCACCGGGCCCGCCCCCGCGCGCTGTCGGCGGGTTCGGGGGCCGGCCTCGGCGCGGCCTCGAGGGCACCCAGCAGGTTGGTGACCATTGCCAGCAACTCCAGGTCGCGCAACCGGGCCGCCCCGATACCTGAGCCCGCCCGCGGTATCGGAACCTGCACCGTCGAGGTCGTCGCGCGGTACCGGGCGGCCGGGTACATCCGCTTGAGCCGAACCTGGGCGGAGTCCGGGAGCGTCATCGGCGCGATGCGAAGGGTGGACGCATCGGCCCCGGTCGCGGCGACTTCGGTGATCCCGCGGCGGCGGCACAGCAACCGCAGCCGGGACACCGCCACCAACCGCTGCGCGGAGTCCGGCAGCGGGCCGTAGCGGTCGGTGAGTTCCTCGACCACGGCCTCGATCCCGGCCTCGTCGCCCGCGGCGGCCAGCCTTCGGTAGGCCTCCAGCCGCAGCCGGTCGCTGTTGATGTACTCCGGGGGCAGGTTGGCATCGACCGGCAGGTCGATGCGCACGTCCTTGGGCTCCTCAGCGCTGAGCACGGTCTTTCCGTCCGCCGCCGCCCGGTAGGCCTCGACGGCCTCGCCCACCAGCCGGACGTAGAGGTCGAACCCCACCCCGGCCACATGCCCGGACTGCTCAGCGCCCAACACGTTGCCGGCACCGCGAATCTCCAAGTCCTTCAACGCGACCGCCATACCCGCACCGAGTTCGTTGTTCTGCGCGATTGTCGCCAGCCGGTCATGCGCGGTCTCGGTCAGCGTGGTGTCGCGCGGGTAGAGGAAGTAGGCGTAGCCGCGTTCCCGGCTGCGGCCGACCCGGCCGCGAAGCTGATGGAGCTGGGACAGGCCGAGGGTGTCGGCGCGTTCCACGATCAGGGTGTTGGCGTTGGAGATGTCCAGGCCGGTCTCGACGATGGTGGTGCAGACCAGGACGTCGCACTCGCGGTTCCAGAACCCCTGAACGGTCGCTTCGAGAAGGTCCTCGGGCATCTGGCCGTGCGCGACGGCCACCCTGGCTTCGGGCACCAGCGCCCGGATACGGGCCGCCGCCTCGTCGATGCTGGAAACCCGGTTGTGGACGTAGAAGACCTGTCCGTCGCGCAGCAGTTCGCGGCGCAGCGCCGCGGCAACCTGCTTGTCGTCCTGAGGTCCGACATAGGTCAGCACCGGGTAGCGTTCCTCGGGCGGGGTCAGGATCGTCGACATCTCCCGGATACCGGCCAGACTCATCTCCAGGGTGCGCGGGATCGGCGTCGCGCTCATGGTGAGCACGTCGACATGGGAGCGCAGCGCCTTGATGTGTTCCTTGTGCTCGACGCCGAAGCGCTGCTCCTCATCGACCACCACCAGGCCGAGGTCCTTCCACGCGACACCGGTCTGCAGCAGCCGGTGGGTGCCGATGACGATGTCCACGCTGCCGTCGGCCATGCCCTCGAGGACCTCGCGGGACTGGGCCGGGTCGGTGAACCGCGACAGGCCCCGGACGGTCACCGGGAAACCCGACATCCGCTCGGTGAAGGTCTGCAGATGCTGATCGGCCAGCAGTGTGGTGGGCACCAGCACCGCGACCTGTTTGCCGTCCTGGACCGCCTTGAACGCCGCCCGCACGGCGATTTCGGTCTTGCCGTAGCCGACGTCACCACAGATGACCCGGTCCATCGGGACCGGTTTCTCCATATCGGCCTTCACCTCGCCGATCGCGGTCATCTGGTCGACGGTCTCGGTGAATCCGAAGGCGTCCTCCATCTCGGCCTGCCACGGGCTGTCCGGGGCGAAGGCGTGCCCCGGGGCGGCCTGACGTTTGGCGTAGAGCGCGACCAGTTCACCGGCGATCTCCCGAACAGCCTTGCGCGCCTTGGTTTTCGTGTTGGACCAGTCGCTGCCGCCCAGCCGGCTCAGGCTGGGCTGTTCGCCGCCGACATAGCGGGAGAGCTGATCCAGGGAGTCCATCGGGACGAAGAGCCGGTCGGCTCCCTGGCCCCGCTTGGAGGCGGCGTACTCCAGGACCAGGTACTCGCGGCGAGCGCCGCCGACCGTGCGCTCGACCATCTCGACGAACCGGCCGATGCCGTGCTGGTCGTGCACGACCAGGTCACCGGCGGTCAGCGCCAACGGGTCGACGGTGTTGCGGCGCCGGGCGGCCAGCCGCTTGCCCTCCGGGCCGGTGGCCCGGTTCCCGGTGAGATCGGTTTCGGTGATCACCACCAGCCCGGCCTTGGGCACGACGATCCCGGTGTGCAGCGGCCCCTTGAGGACTCCGACCACGCCGGCCGAGGGTGCCGCGCCGGGCTCGAGCAGTGCGGCCGCGATATCTCGCTCGGCCAGTTGCTCGACCACCCGCTGGGCGGTGCCCGCGCCGGGTGCCACGACGGCGGCCAGACCGCCGGTGGCGACGTGGGCGCGCACCATGGCGAAGATCTCCTCGAGACCGGACTGCTGGCCGCGCGCCGATGGTGCCGCACGAACTCCGAGGTCGATGGCATCGGGTGCGCCGAGCTGGCTCAGCGTCCACCAGGGGTGACCGGCGGCGCGAGCGGCCCCGCGCACCTCGTCGAGTTCGCGGAAGCCCGAACCGCCGAGCTGACCCACGTCGATCGGGGACTCCGCGCCGACCGCCGCCACCGACCAGGACGCCTCGAGGAACTCCCGGCCGGTGTTGATCAGGTCGGCCGCGCGGGTGCGGACCTTCTCCGGGTCGCACACCAGCAGCGGGGCGCCCGCCGGAAGGTGGTCGACGAGCAGGCCCGGTGTCCCCGGCGCCAGCACCGTGGACAGCGCCTCCATCCCGTCGACCGGGATGCCCTGGGAGATCTTGGCCAGCATGTCCCCGACACCCCCGGTGACGCTGTTCGGGGCTCCGGGTGCACGGTCGGCCAATTGCGCTGCGCGGGAACGAACCTCGTCGGTGAGCAGCAGCTCACGGCACGGCACCGCGACGACCACCCCGGCGTCGAGTTCGGGGATCGAGCGCTGGTCGGCGACGGAGAACATCCGCATCTCGGCGATCTCGTCGCCCCAGAACTCGACACGCACCGGGTGTTCGGCGGTCGGGGCGAAGATGTCGAGGATGCCGCCCCGCACCGCGAACTCGCCGCGCCTCGCCACCATGTCGACCCTGGTGTAGGCCAACTCGACCAGCCGCCCCAGCAGCCACTCGAAATCGAATTCCGCGCCGATGGTGAGCACCACCGGTTCGATGCCGGCCAGGTCCGCGGCCAAGGGCTGCAACAACGAACGCACCGTGGTCACGACCACCTGCAGCGGCGGTCCCAGCCGATCGTCGTCGGGGTGGGCCAGCCTGCGCAGCAGCAGCATCCGCGAGCCGACGGTGTCCACACCCGGGGACAGCCGTTCGTGCGGCAGGGTCTCCCAGGAGCCGAACAGCGCCGCCGCCTCACCGTAGACCGCGCGCAACTCGGCGGTGAGGTCGTCGGCTTCCCGCCCGGTGGCGGTCACCACCAGCAGTGGGCCGCTGCGGGCCAGGGCGCCGGCCACGAACAGCCGGGCGGAGGCCGGTCCGGTGATCGCGACCTCGGCGGGCCGTTCTCCGGCGAGCCGGGTGAGTTCGGCGAAGCCGGGTGCCGACACCACGGAGTCGACGAGGCCGGCCAACGGGGCCCGGGCGCGGCTATGCCCCGAAGCGGTCATGGTGGCACCATCCTAGGAGTCCCCGGCGGTGCCGGCGCCCTGGGATGCTTCGCCGCACCCAACGGTCCGGTCGCTGCACTACAGTCAGGGTGGGCCGGGACAGTCCCCCGGGGGCTGTGGCTGCCTCGTCCGGACCATCCGCCGTGGTGTAATTGGCAGCACCTCTGATTTTGGTTCAGATAGTTCAGGTTCGAGTCCTGGCGGCGGAGCGGTGCCTGACGGCCCCCATTGCGCGGCTTCGCCGCGGCGGGCCTGATGCCAACGGTGCGCGAAACCGCACACTGGGAGGTCCGAGTGACAACACACAGCGACGCCGCGGTTGTGGTGCTGGCGGCCGGCGCGGGGACCCGGATGCGGTCGGACACCCCCAAGGTGCTGCACCCGCTGGGCGGACGCAGCATGATCGCGCACGTGTTGCGCGCGGTCGCCGGGGTGAGCCCCACCCACCTGGTGGTGGTGCTCGGCAAGGACCGGGACCGGATCGGGCCGGTGGTCGCCCAACTCGGCGACGCGCTCGGTCGCCGGGCCGAGGTGGCGGTACAGGACCAGCAGTTGGGCACCGGTCACGCCGTCCTGTGCGGCCTATCGGCTCTCCCCGAGGACTTCGACGGGGTCGTCGTGGTCACCTCCGGCGACATCCCGCTGCTGGACGCGGGGACGCTGACCGGTCTGATCGCCGCGCACCGCGCCGCCCCGGCCGCGGTCACCGTGCTCACCACCACCGTGCCCGACGCCCACGGCTACGGCCGGATCCTGCGGACCCAGGACGGCGAGGTGATCGCCATCGTCGAGGAGGCTGACGCCACCCCGCAGCAGCGGGCCATCCGCGAGGTCAACTCCGGGGTCTATGCGTTCGACATCTCCGCGCTGCGCTCGGCCCTGGCGCGGCTGTCCTCCGACAACGCCCAGCACGAGCTGTACCTCACCGACGTCATCGCGATCGTGCGTGCCGACGGCCACGCCGTGCACGCCCGCCATATCGCCGACCACATGCTGGTGGCGGGGGTCAACGACCGCGTGCAGCTCTCCGAGCTGGCCCGGGAGCTGAACCGGCGCGTGGTGACCGGCCATCAGCGGGCCGGCGTCACCGTACTGGACCCGGCGACCACCTGGATCGACGTCGACGTGACCATCGGCCGCGACAGCGTCGTGCACCCGGGCACCCAGTTGCTGGGCCCGACCAGGATCGGCGCACGGTGCCGGATCGGGCCGGACACCACTCTCGAGGATGTCGAGGTCGGCGACGCCGCGTCGGTGGTCCGCAGCCACGGGCAGGGCGCGATCATCGGCCCGGAAGCCCAGGTCGGACCGTTCAGCTATCTGCGCCCGGGCACCCGGCTGGGCACGGCGGGCAAGCTCGGCGCCTTCGTCGAGACCAAGAACGCGGTGATCGGGCGGGGCAGCAAGGTCCCGCACCTGACCTATGTCGGAGACGCCGATATCGGCGAGTACAGCAATATCGGGGCCTCCAGCGTGTTCGTCAACTACGACGGGGAGACCAAACGCCGGACCACGGTGGGCTCGCATGTGCGCACCGGCAGCGACACGATGTTCGTGGCGCCGGTCAGCGTCGGCGACGGCGCCTACACCGGCGCCGGGACTGTGTTGCGCGACGATGTGCCACCGGGTGCGCTGGCGGTCTCGGCCGGCGGGCAACGCAACATCGAGGACTGGGTACCGCGCAACCGGCCCGGCAGCGATTCGGCGCGGGCGGCCGAACGCGCCGCCCAGCGGGCCGGGGCGCGGCCCAAAACCGAGTCGGGCGATCCGCAGCAGAGCTGAATACGTACGATGAGGCCGGCACCGATTCGCCGACCGGCAGGGGAAGCGCAGTGGGCACGGACTGGACCGACAACCGCAAGAACCTGATGCTCTTCTCGGGTCGCGCCCACCCCGAACTCGCCGATCAGGTCGCCAAGGAACTCGACGTCCACGTCACCGCCCAGACCGCGCGGGACTTCGCCAACGGCGAGATCTTCGTGCGGTTCGACGAGTCGGTCCGCGGCTGCGACGCGTTCGTCCTGCAGTCCCACCCGGCACCGTTGAACACCTGGCTGATGGAGCAGTTGCTCATGATCGACGCCCTCAAAAGGGGCAGCGCCAAACGGATCACCGCAATCCTTCCCTTCTACCCCTACGCCCGGCAGGACAAGAAGCACCGCGGCCGGGAGCCGATCTCGGCGCGCCTGGTGGCCGATCTGCTCAAGACCGCCGGCGCCGACCGGATCGTGTCGGTGGATCTGCACACCGATCAGATCCAGGGATTCTTCGACGGGCCGGTCGACCACATGCGGGCGCAGAACCTGCTGACCGGCTACATCAAGGACAACTACCCGTGCGGGAACATCGTGGTGGTCTCACCGGACTCCGGGCGGGTCCGGGTGGCCGAGAAGTGGGCCGACGCGCTGGGCGGGGCGCCGCTGGCGTTCATCCACAAGACCCGCGACCCCAGAGTGCCCAACCAGGTGGTCTCCAACCGGGTCGTCGGTGAGGTCGAGGGCAAGACCTGTGTGCTCACCGACGACATGATCGACACCGGCGGCACCATCGCCGGAGCGGTCCAGCTGCTGCGCGACGACGGGGCCGCCGACGTGATCATCGCCGCCACCCACGGTGTGCTCTCCGACCCGGCCGCCGAGAGGCTGGCCTCCTGCGGTGCCCGCGAGGTGATCGTGACCAACACCCTGCCGATCGAGGAGGCCAAGCGGTTCCCCCAGCTGACCGTGCTGTCGATCGCCCCACTGCTGGCCAGTACCATCCGTGCCGTGTTCGAGAACGGCTCGGTGACAGGTCTTTTCGACGGAGACGCGTAGGCGGCCATGATCAGCGTCAGGCGATTCATCGCCGCCGTTGGTGCGCTGGTGTGCGCCGGGTGTGGCTCTCCCACCCCCGACTACGCCGTCATCCGGCCCGACGGGACCCCGGTCGTGGAGTCTCCGGTGGCCGCCGAGGATTCGGCAAGCACCTCCACCAGTCCCACACCGATCGCGGAATACCTGGAAGGCGTCGGCGTCACCGGCGAGCAGGTGCCCCTCGACGAACTCACCGATCTCGTGGTCACGCTGCCAAAACCCAAGGGCTGGACCGCCTACAACAACCCCAACTTCTCACCCGGCACCGAGGCGATCGCCAAAGACGGCACCTACCCCACCGCCATGGTCATGGTGTTCAGGCTGGACGGGAGTTTCGACGTCGCCCAGGCACTCGAGCACGCCGATGACAGCGCCGAGATGTCGGAGAACTTCATCAAGCTCAACTATTCGAACGCCGACTTCAAAGGGTTCCCGTCCTCGATGATCGAAGGCAGCTACGACCTGGCCGACCTG
>Ga0180431_10007130_pt1 | contig 13101 bp, 13 predicted proteins | sample SS_ome_11_FD_132459 | JGI IMG/M metagenome (GOLD analysis project Ga0180431, IMG submission 132459) | Hypersaline lake sediment archaeal communities from the Salton Sea, California, USA - SS_1_MS_1 metaG | ecosystem: Environmental > Aquatic > Non-marine Saline and Alkaline > Hypersaline >... | reverse complement strand
TCGGCTGCGGATCGGCGGTTTGCTCAAGGCCCATTACGCGGCTCTTCGGGACGTTGAGACGGGCATCGAAAAGGCCGATTCGCGGGAAACCCTGGAAGAAGCCGTCCGCACCCTGGAAACGCTGCGGAAAGACATGGAACGTATCTCGCGAAAGATACCCGCCTATTACCAGCGCGACGTCTACAACTGGCGACTTCACGTGGCGATGGTGCTGGAGCAGGCGACGAAGCGATTGAGCAAGTCGGGCGGAGTTAAGCAGCCTGAAAAGGATAAGAAGACGGCGAGCCCGCATTTCTCGCGGTAATTCGCGGGCGGCAAGACGCGGAATAACACTGTGTATTCGTGGTCTCACACCAACCCGAAGCGCAAGCGAGCTGAGAGCGGCCGGCACTTCAATGCCGCTTGCTGTCGCCGGCGTCTTCACTCCTCGCTCGCGCTTCGGGTTGGTGTGAATAACCCCTTCCTCGCCAAGAAAAGAGAAAAGGGACGGCATTGCTGCCGTCCCTATCCGGTCCCTCTTCTCTGTTTCGATTATCTATCGCCGGGGACTTATCAGAGTTCCTCGGGAGCCTGCTCGAGCGGTCCCGCGGCGCCGCGGCGGCTGCCGGGGTAGAACAACTCGACGGCCGACTCGAACTGCTTCAGGTCCGGGCGATCCATCGATTGGGCCGCCTCGGTCAACAGCTTGTGACGCAACTCATAAACCAGATGACGACCGTTCGGCCAACGAACGACCATGATGTCGTTGATCTCGTTGAGCAACTGATACACGCGAGCGCGGGTCAGACCCATGGTTCGGGCAACCTGCCGCACGCTGGTGATGGGGTTGCTGATTCCCAAGCGGTTCTCGGCCAGATTGCAGATCTGCTTGGGAGCGTCGACATAGACCTGCTCGAGTAGCGGGCTGACGAAGTTCTTGAAAATCTCTTCCTTGCTGGGAACGCCGGCCGTCTGCAGGGCATTCTCCGTCCATCGCTGAACCTTGTGGATCAGACGCGGGGTAATGTCGACCTTCAAGTGGCTTTGTGCTCCCATTCCGGAAACCATCGTGTGAACGCAGTGGAAGACTTCCAAGATGGCGCGAACTCGTTTGTCGCCGTGGGTCCGCATCGTGCGGATGTCTTCCAGGCTGACGTTGGCGTACTCGCCCATCGGCGTGTTCCAGATGACCTTGGTCATGTTCTGCAGGCTGGGGGCGAAGCGGCCCAGAGTCTCGTCGGTCAGACCGTGTTTGACGATGGTGGCTCGCCAGTGGCCCCATTGAACTTCGGAAACGGTTGCGGGGTCGAAGCCTTCCTCGCTTTCAGTGGCGGTTCCGCCGACGCCGGAAACCAGCGACTGAGGTACTTCCACGACTTCGGCCGGCAAATCGGCCGGATCGGTATTTGCTGCCCTGGCAAGAAGCTTTACGAAAGATTGTATCTTCTTCTGGCCAATACCGGCCGTTTCGGAAAGCTCGACAAACGACATGTCCAAGAGGTCATCGAGCGTTCGTCCGAGAAAGGCCAAGGGCAGGCGGCGATCAGTGGGCAAGGCCCAATACGCCAAAGGTTTTTCCAGGTGCTCCGCGTAGGCCTCCGACTTGAGGATGCGGCGAAGCCCTTCGAATCGGCTGCTGATTCGAAGACTCTCAATCGACATCGTTCTACTAGCTTTCATCGTACACTCCTGTGCTTCTTCTCTGCTTCTGGTTCCCCGACACTCGCGGCTGTTCCGGCCCCGCTGTCGGCTTGCCTCCGGTAAGTCGCCGCACACTGCCGCCCGCTCGGCGCCGATCGACTTACCGGAGACAACGCTCTCTCTCTTGAATATCAGGGGGAAAACGTGGTGTTAAGTTGGATAAGTAAACTCGCTAACGGTGGTGGGAACTTGCAAAGGCTGGATTTGGCGGGAAACCATCCTTGCGCTACCAAAGCCCTGCAAGCCTCTTTTGGGGGTGGGGGTAATCCTCACGCGGCTGCCCAGTCCTTACAAGCAGCCTAATTTGGACCGCCCTCATAAATTCTATTGTCTCACTCATGGGTATTTGAGTCAACGGTCTCGAAAGAGTTTTTCACGAAAACGTGACATAAATGGCACAAAAACGCCAAATTCTCCATAAATGCCCCCCGATGTAGCGTAATTGCGATCAATCATTCAGCCCGAAGGAGGGGGTCTCCGCTAAGGGAATTACCTACCGTGTCAAAATGTCCTTAACAAGCATTGACACTGAATGCCCGCTTCGCTTACAGTCCTTCGCCGCTGCTTTTCCTTCCATTGGAAGCCGTATCGGGGCCTATCAAATGACTCGAATCTTATGCTGTTTTCTGATTCTAATAAACGCGTCAGCGGCCATGGCTCAATCGGGGCGCCTAGGATCGATCGTCCATGGCACGCGCACCTCGCCACCACCCTCGGCGCCGTCGCCGCCGGCCGCGGCCAGTTCGGATGACGATGAAGACAAGGAACATTGGGCCATAACCGTTCTCGGCGCCTTTGCGACCGATGACGACGATTGCCACCATTGCGATTGCGACGACGACAGCGAGAGCGTCGATGTCGAGCTGCTGGGAGCTGCGATCCTGGTTGGCGGCGCGATCTTCGTCACCGGCGTTACCTCGCCGGTCTGGGTCCCGCACACGATAACCGAGGATGATTTCGCTCGGCCCGGCTATTTTGCGCATTGCCCGTACCAAAACGGATACGGATACATGTCTTTTGCTCCAATCACTTGCGAAGACCAGATCAAGCCGGAATTGTGGGAAGAGTATGGCGGCGACATTGATTGCATACCCTCGCCAAACCAAGTACCCGTTGGGGCCAAGACGTGGGCCGCTCGTTTCCGCGTCGACTACACCGACGACTTCCATGACATGCAAAAGATCGGCGGACACCTCTTGCTGAGCACTTCCTCTCGATTCGGACTGGATACCGAAATGAGCTTCTTCGAGGAGCGAAGGTCCGACGGCGGGCGGGATCAGCTTTGGTTGGGAGATTGCAACCTGATATGGCGGTTCGCCCAAAGCGAGAGAACGCAGTGGCGCGCCGGTGTCGGCTTCAATTGGCTCGACGATCCCATCGACACCAACTTCGGCTTCAACTTCACCTACGGCGTCGACTTCTTTCCCGCCGATCCCTTCGTGGCTTCAGCCGAACTGGACTGGGGCACCCTGGGCCACGCCAGCCTGTTCCACTTCCGCACCACCGTCGGCGTCGTTGTCCACGGCATGGAAGCCTACACCGGATACGAATACTACGACATCGACCACACGCAGATAAACAGCCTCATCGGCGGCGTGCGGATTTGGTTTTAGAAGTCTGTCGCGTGGGAAATGATGGGTGTCAATGCTAGCTAGTTTCTGTTGATAATACTCAGGTGCCATGTCCCAACGCTTGCGTGGGCATGCCCGAAACAAAGCGAAAACTGCTTCTCATGCCCACGCAAGCGTGGAGCATGGCACCCGTTGTCGATTTAGGAAACAGAACCTAGCTACACCCTCGTTTCCCAACTCTCTTCACTCTCCGGAAACAGCGGCTCGTGCTTTACTCCGTTGCGGGGTTGTGCCATCCAGGGCGCGACGGCGTCTCGCCATTTGGCGTAATGGGCGGTTGCCTTGTGGGCGTCGATGGCGGCCGCGTCGCGGTAGACTTCATAGAACATGAAACAGTCGGGATCGTCGGCCTGTTGGTTGATGTCGAAGCGAAGATTCCCCGGCTCTCCGATCGTGGCCGCGGCGTTCTCTTTCGAGGCTTCGATGAAATCCTGGCGGTTTTCCGGCTTTACGTGAATCTCCACGGCATAGACGATCATCGGTCATGGTCCTCCTTGCAGGATGAGCTTGGGTCGCCGCAATAGTGTTTTCGGTTCCTCATATTGTGCCCATTCGGCGATTGGCGTGCAAGATGCCCGATAACAGCTTGTTGTCGCGAGCGGCTAGGAATACAATTAAGTGTTAACTGGTTCCTGGCACGCCCACGCAAGCGTGGAGCATGGCACCCGAGTATTATCAACAGGAACTAACTAGATTTGCCCCGCGCCGCGTTGATGGGCCTTGTTTCGGCGCATAGCAAGATGTTAGACGAAAAACAGCGGCAACGGGTCGCCTGGGAAGCGGCTCGATTGATCTACGGCCATCGGGAGACCGATCATTTTCGGGCGAAGATGAAAGCCGCCCGGCAAACGTGCCCCGGCCAGATCAACCCTCGCGATCTGCCCAGCGACCGCGAAGTCCGCCAGCAGTTGGCCGTTCTTACGAAGATGCACGGCCGTAGCGAAGGTCCGCACCCCGATCCGCAAACACCGAGCGAGTCGGACCGCTTCGACACATATCGAGCACTTCTGTTGCCGCTTGAGGACGTACGGGAGAACCCGCGCCAACATCCTGAGGGCGACGTCCTGTACCACAGCCTGCAAGTCTTTCAGCTTGCCCGGGAGGAGCTGCCCTACGACGAAGAGTTCCTCCTGGCAGCCTTGCTTCACGACGTGGGCAAGGCCGTCGACCCGAAGAACCACGTGGAAGCCGGCCTGGCGGAACTGGCCGGCCTGATCACCCCGCGCACTGCTTGGCTGATCGAACACCACGTGGAAGCGTGCCGCCTGCTCGATGGCACCCTGGGCGTCCGCTGCCAGCGACGTTTGAGCGGGGAGCCCAGTTTTGACGAACTAATGCTATTGGCCGAATGCGACCAATCGGGCCGCCAAACGGGCGTTCCCGTCCCCGACATCGACGAAGCCTTGGACTGTATCCGCGAGTTGGAGAAGAGTTATCTGTAGTCCAGAGCGAGTGAGGATCGGAAGTTGGCATTACCGATCGGGAACAAGAGTTTTCGGGCTTAGCCGTGGATTCATGGGTTCGTGCTGGCATTGGAATTCCCGATCGGGAACAATTGAGGAACTGATGAGCTACCTCGCCATGGATCGCACTCGCAGCCGACCCCCCGGAATAAGGGCTGATGTTTCGGATACCCGTTCCATGCAATAAACCCGCCGTTTGCCCGTTTATTTAGGTAGAGATGGCCAACGCAGACCAACAAGCATCCGACGAGAGGCTTTTTGACCAGTGGACCCGCGATCATGCCCCGGCGGTTCGCGGCTATCTGCTGGCCATGGTTCGGCGCGTTGACATCGCCGAGGACCTTGCACAGGAAGTGTTCCTCAGAGCATGGAAAGCCCGACAGCGGTATATCGAGCAAGGCACCGCCCGGGCGTACCTGTTTAAGATCGCCGACCGGCTGGTTTGCGATCATGGTCGAAAGGCCGGTCGAGAGAACACCGTCGGCGAGGAGGCATGGAAACAGATGGAACCGGTCGAGAACGGCGGTCAGCCGTCCGACGCATTGGCCAGAAAAGAGGCCGCCGAACAGTTAACCGCCGCGATGGGTGAACTTTCGGACATGCAGCGGCGGATTCTGCTGCTTAGGTTTTACGGCCAACTGAGCTTCGCCGAAATAGCCGAGACCGTCGAGTGTCCTTTGAATACAGCGCTTAGTCACTGCCGTCGCGGGTTGTTGGCGATGCGAAAGATATTAGTCGAGAAGACCACGTAAACAAGAGTCGAGTTGAATCAATGAGCGATGAACTGAAAAAACTCGAGCGCCAGCTTGAAGAGGCCACCACCGCCGACCGCGGTCCCGGTGCGCCGCTGGACGCCGAGACGGAGTTGCTTCGGGAAACCTGGCTGGCATTCGGCGAGTTGCTCGATACGGCCTATCCGCCCGGCGACGAACCGATAAAGATGCCGCCGACGCCTCGGCGAGAGTTTCGCGGGCGTTGGTTGGCCGCTGCTGCCTTGGCGGCCGCCTCGCTGTTGATCGGCGTGACGGCGGTTTGGAACTCAATCGAGTCCAACCGGAATCAGATCGTAAAACCCATCGAGAACAACCAGCAGGAAATAGAGCCAGAGCAAGTCGAGCGGGCCCCTGAAACCATGGTTGCCGATGCCGACTTGCAGTGGGACGACACCATCGACGACCAGATCGCCCTGGCTGGGCAGAGTGTCGTCCAGATTCAGCAGGACTGGTATCAACTGAGCGAGCCCTTCGATTCGCTTGAGGAGGGTGCCGTGAACATCGAAGAAGACATGGACGAAAGCACGCTCTAGCGCCGCATGAAAGATACTCAAACCACGAGTTTGGAGATACGAGAAATGAGAAACCTCAATCTAGCACGTACGATTGCCGTTGCCCTTGCCGTGTCGCTTTTTGCCGCGGGAAGTGTGTCGGCAGATACCGACGACACTGCTCGCACCGACGATGCAGCCAAGAAGAACGCCCCGCAAAAGGAAGACGTCGGCGATCGTGCCCCCGACGAAGTCAAGCGCGACGGCGACCCCGCCCCGCGGCCCCGCGGACCCAGGCCTAGTTTCGGCGGTCACGGTCGTTCGGGCGATTACCGCCGAGGGCCGGGTGGAATGCCGTCGAGCAGACCCTCGATGGATCGGGGAGGTCCGCCGCACGACCGCGACGGGCGACCGGGGTACGACGCAAAGCCTGGCTCCAGCCCACACAGCCGTTACGGCAAGGGGCGGCCCAGCGGCACGCCCAGGTGGCCGCACCACAATTGGGAATCGATGAAAAAGGCCGATCCCGAGGTGTATAAGCTCTTCGTCAAGGACCACGCCCTGGAACGCAAGACCAGGGAGTTGGGCCTGCAATACCGCCGGGCGCCCGAGGACCAGCGAGAGGACATCCGCAAACAACTTGTCGAAGCGGTTGACGAACACTTCGAGGTTCGACAACAACGACGTTCCTTGGAGCTGAAGCGCCTCGAGGCGGAGTTGCAGCGATTGCGAGCGGCCATTGAGCGCCGAAGCAAAGCGAAGAAAGACATCTCCGCCCGGCGAATCGCCGAACTGCTGGGCGAGGACGATCTTAACTTTTGAGATGACTGCCACCCGGCGCCATACCCGGTCGACTGGTTCTGCTTGCTTTGGAAATCACGTTTAGGAAGACCACCGGCTCGTGGTGCGCGCATGCGGTTTGGATGAAAACAGCGTATGACTTGAGATATACGAAGCGAATCATCCGGCGAGGCATTCGGGGCTCGCCGGGCCTTTTCCCCGAAGTTTGGTTCTTTCCCCTTGTTTATCGATTGGAGGAGTGACATGAGAAGTTGTATGAAAGCTATCGCCGCGGCGGCCCTGCTGGGGCTGCTGGCCACCGATGTCATGGCCCAGGGACCGTCCGAGCGCGGTTCGCGTCCGCCGAGGGAAGGCGGCCGAGAGGGTGGATACGGCCGAGGTGGCGGCCGCGAAGGTGGGTACGGCCGCGAGCGCGGCATGCGAATGCCGCCGAGCCCCTTGATGCGCGTGCTCGATGCCGACAAGAATGGCGAACTCTCGTCCGACGAGATCGCCAACGCGGCCAAAGCGTTGAAGGCTCTCGATAAGAACGAAGACGGCAAGCTGTCGCGCGAAGAGTTGCGTCCGCAATTCCCGCACGGCAGACAGCCCGGCCAGCGCGGCGGCCAAGGCGGAGGCCCCGGTGGAAGACCCGGCGGAGGTCCTCCCAGCGGCGAGCAATTCGTCAAGCACATTATGGGCTTCGACAAGGACGGCGACGGCAAGGTCACCAAGGAAGAACTGCCCGAGCGAGCGCGACGCATGCTGCAGTTTGCCGACAAGAACAAGGACGGCGCCTTGGACAAGGAAGAGATCAAAGCCATGGCCGAGCGTCGCGGACAAGGCCGTCCCGGTCGCGGTGGTCCCGAAGGCCGCGGCGGTCGAGGAGGGCCCGGCGGCAGAGGCGGACCCGGCGGTGGAGGCCCCGGAGGTCGAGGTGGACCTGGCGGCGGTGGACCGAACTAGCCGACCGGCATAACGGAAATCTTGCGGGAGCAGCCCGAGTTCTTACCACTCGGGCTGCTTTCGTTTGGCCGAAACATACCAACCCGAAGCGCGAGCGAGGAGTGAAGACGTTGACGACAGCAAGCGACCTTGTGGTGCTATCTGGTGGCCCTGATTCTTGAATCTGGGCCACCCCCGTGAGACACACGCTCGAAAACCAAGCTGCGATGGAAGACCAGAGAAACGCGCCGCCGAACGATGCTCAATCGCGTCGCGAGTCGAAAGTTCCGCTGTTTGTTTCGGTGGCGTACCAGTTCTTCCAGGCTTTCTCGTTGTATAGAAAGTTCTTGCCCGTGATCTTCACCAGGGACTCGAGCACCGACGGGTTGTTCATGTGATTCGCGATGATCTTGGTGCTGCTGCCCATGGACAGTCCGCCGCCGCCCCCGCCGCTTCCGCCGGTGGGGAATCCGGCGCTCATGCCGCCCGGTTTGCCGGTGGTGACCTTGAACTTATGCACGGTCACCAGCGCGTGGATAAGCGGAAGTATGGCTGTCGTTGCGTTGAGTTCTCCCAGGCAAGAGCCCGATCGGTTTACGATCCGGTTGTCCTTGCTGCGAAGCATGCCCACGTAGTAATCGATCACCCCGGGCGTGTTCTTCTTAATCAGGAAGTCGAGGCACGTCAGCCGCACTTCCTCGACGGGGTCCTCGATCGAACAGACGGCCAAGGCTTCCAACGCGCCCGGCGTTCCGATATTGGCCAAGGACTCGATGTAGAGAAGCCGAACCACCGGCACGCGGTCCGTCTTGAGGCCTTGCACCAAAGCTCGGGCCGCGTAGGGGTCGTCGATCTCAAGTATGCTCTTTCGGGCCAACTGGTCGCGATCGGTGCCCAGCCAGTTTCTCCATCGCTTGATCTTCTTGAACCAGGCACGCTCGGTCTCGGCGCTGTCCTGCTTCTTCTCCAGTATTTCAATCTGCTGGGGAAGCAGATACTCGCCGTTCTTGTACTTGACGAACCCCTGGCTGGTCATCAATTCGTCGCGGGTCATCCATTTGCCGTTGGTGCGGCTGTACTTCAGCAACCGGCGGGCTTCGGCGTGGTCGGGATCAATCTCAATAATGCGGCGAAGATGCTTCTGGCGCTGCGACAGAAGCTTCTTCTCCAGGCACCACTGCGACAGGGCCCATTGACCTTCAACCGTATCCGGATAAGCGCGGCGAATCTTTTCGTACTCGACAATTTCATCCCGGGCGCGAAGGATCTGCTTCACTTGCGATTTCGCCAAAGTGATCTGACCGCCCGAGGCCGTCCTGACGACGAACTTCTCGCGAGGATTCTCGTCGGGATTCACCAACTCGCCCACGACGCGACCCTCGTTGACCAGAACGAACACTTCGGCTTGGGCCGGAAAACGCGCGGTCAACAGAACCATCGCGGCGAGCAATACTGCGGAATGTTTCATTAGAAAACGGTCCGGGATTGTTAGTAATTGAGGCCGCGGTCAGAGGTCGCGAAGCGTGGCGGAAAAGGCGCGGCCATACTGCAAATTACGCCCCAGGCCGGCATGGCCTCGGGCAAGCACTTAGTCTAGTATACGGGCATTGCGTCGAGCAGGGCAACGCAAAACCTCGTCGGACGAGGGTTTTTGAGGGGATAGGGATTAGGAATTAGGGGCCAGGGATGGGGGATCGGGGTTTGGGGACGCGCAAGCGGAAGTTGGACCGGATCGGTCGTCCATTCGCGTCAGCGCTTCCCCCCAGCCCCCGACCCCCAGCGCCTAACCCCCTTCCCCACTGTGCCTTACGGCAACGCTAGCCGTCAAACTTCCAAACTTCAAACAACGTTTTTCACGGACAACGCCAATGCCCGAAGTTCCTGAACAACATCGTCACGAAGCCCCCTCGGTGGTCGGGTGTGCGGTGATTACGATTAGTGATACGAGAACCCCGGAAACCGACGTTGGAGGCGATACGGCCGCTGAACAGATCGAAAAGGCTGGACATCGCACGCCGCTGAGGAAAATCGTTCCCGACGAGCCGGATCGGATTCGACCGCTGTTGGAACAGGCCGCCGGGCGGGACGACGTCGACGTGGTGCTTATGACCGGGGGAACCGGCCTGGGAAGCCGCGATCAGACGTTTGAGACGGTCGTCGGCATGCTCGACAAGCAGTTGCCCGGCTATGGGGAGTTGTTTCGCATGCTCAGCTACGAGGAAATCGGCTCGGCGGCTATGCTCATCCGGGCGGTTGGAGGGCTTTTGGGCCGCACCGTGGTTCTCACCATGCCCGGCTCGCCGGCGGCGGTCCGCCTGGCGATGGAGAAACTGATTATCCCCGAATTGGGGCATTTGGTTCGCGAAGCGCGGCGATAGGGGACTTACGAAACTAAAATGTTCCAAATCGGGTGCCATGTCCCACGCTTGCGTGGGCATGTGCGTCACGATGATCGCCCTTATTCGGCATGCCCACGCAAGCGTGGGACATGGCACCCTGGGACTGGGCTTGTCGCAAACGACCAAAATGCTCTGGAGCCGGCAGCCGTCTTTCGCTAATCTTACGGCTTGGTGAATGTGCGCGAAAACGGAGTGATTGTCATGCCGCCCAAACTGATTCTAATCGTTTTGACCGTTGCCGCCGTTGGCGGCGGTGGGTATTACTACGTCAACTACGAAACGACCATCCACCATGCCGAGGACGGTTCATTCGACCGGGTCGAGATTACTCGCCGCGCGGCCGAACCCGGTGACCAGACGCACTCGCCGGCAACCGTCGATCGGTCCCAGCAAATCTCCGAAGCAGGCGGCGCTTCGATCCGAATCGCGACTTTCAATTTCGGCGGCCTCGACGACGTCAAGCTCAATAACCGACTGGTCGTCGCGGTGCTGGTGCGCGTTATTTCGCAATTCGATCTGGTGGCGGTACAAGACATAAGAGCCAACAATCGGGGCGTGTTGGCCAAGCTTCTGCGGGAAATGAACGCCGCCGGAGGAAGCTTCGATTACGCCGTATGCCCCAGCACGACTTCCGATCCCGTCGGAAATTACAGTGCCTTCATCTTCAAAAAGGCAAGCGTCGAGGTCGATCACAACACCGTTCAATCGGTTAATGACCCGAAGAACCTCTTCAGCCACCGACCGCTAGTCGGATCGTTTCGCGCCAAGGGCCCGAGCAAGGCCGAAGCCTTTACCTTCACGCTGGTAAACGTTCACAACGAACCGGAAACCAGCGAAGCCGAAGTGAACCTGTTGGATGACGTCTATCGAGCGCTGCTCGAAGACGGTCGCAAGGAGGACGACGTCATTCTGCTGGGCGACTTCGGCGGCGACGGTATCGATTTGGGTGAATTGACCGCCGTGCCTGGCCTCGCTGCTTCAATAACTCACACGCCGACCACCACTCGCGGCACGCGACTGGCCGACAATGTCATTTTCAGCCGTCGCGCGACGGTCGAGTTCACGGGTCTCTCGGGTGTCGTGGATATAATGCGACAGTGCGATTTGACGATCCAGGAGGCCATGGCTGTCTCCGATCACGTGCCGGTTTGGGCCGAGTTTAGCCGCTATGAAGGCGGGCAACCCGGCTACGTGGCGGAAAAACCGGGCCGGACAAGTCGGTAGCAATCGCTACCACGTCATCTCAATCCCCTAGATCGGGCCCCTCCCGCCGGGTTTTCTTGGCGAAAAGCTGTCCTTTCGGTATCCCCATCCGGTAGAATAATAGGCGGTCGAGTTTGTAGGGTTACCATAAAGGGGACTGGCTCCGCGGCTCGCACGCTGCTGGTCCCGCGGCAAAGTGTCGTCGGCTCGGTGCCCATCCCCTTTGTACATTCGCAACGCACTCTGCAAGTTTGACTTCGACCCGAGGCAGGCAGGAATGCCTGCCCCACTTGTTTGCGGAAAAGGGGCTCTTATCATGAACGGTTGGTGTGAAAGTCTGGAAGCGGCGGAGGACTGTGACATGTTCGATCCGTTATACATCGAGCGAAGCGCGCCGATTGACGACGACGAAGCGGCGCTGATCGAGACCCTCTGCCAATCGGCGACTCCCGGGCCGCTGGTGATTGACGACGACGTCGGCGGCGAGGGAGCCCTGGTGGCGTCGCTTCCCGACGGACAAATGATCGTCAGCCTGACCGCGCCGGTCGAACACACCGAAGACGAAGAGGCCGCCCGGGCGAACGCGGAACTGATCTGCAAGGCCCGCTATCTGCTGCTGCGTTTGCTGCGAGATCGCCGGCAGTGGAGCGAAGATCGCGAGAAACTTCTCGGCAGAATAGAAGAGCTCGAACACGAGCTGGAGATTCGCTCGCCATCCTCGCCCGGCGCCGGCCGCAACGCGCCGAAGCCGCGTTGACGCGAGATACTCCCAGTGGCTCCTAAGGTCCGGCTCTTTGTCGCGACCCGCCGGCATGGTAAACTGGCGGTATGAGCCGACCGATTCAGTGCTGGAAACTCCGAACTCGTACGATCCAATCGGGGGAAACCCCGCTTCTGATGGGCATCGTTAACGTCACGCCCGACAGTTTCTCCGACGGAGGCAAGTTCTTCGACTCGGCGGCGGCCATTGAGCAGGGGGTGAAGTTGGCGGCCGAGGGCGCCGATATCCTCGACGTCGGCGGTGAAAGCACCCGTCCCGGCGCCGAAGCGGTCGACGCCGACGAGGAACTCCGTCGCGTGGTTCCGGTCATTGCGGCGCTGTGTGAAAAGACTTCGGTTCCCGTTTCGGTCGACACTTCGAAAGCGGCCGTCGCCGCCGAGGCAATCAACGCCGGGGCCGAGATCATAAACGACGTGACCGCCCTTGAAGCCGACCCGCGGATGATCCCTTTGGCGGCGGAAAGAGGTTGCGGCGTGTGTGCCATGCACATGCAAGGCACGCCGCGAACCATGCAGCAATCGCCCTCGTACGACAATGTGGTGGAGGAGGTGGCCGGTTATCTGGCCGAGCGTCGCGACGAGTTGCTGGCCGCCGGAATCGGGCCGGAACGAATCGCCTTGGACCCCGGTATCGGTTTCGGAAAGACAACGCGCCACAACCTCGAACTGTTGGGAAACATGCGGCCGTTTCACGAGTTAGGGTGTACTTTGCTGGTGGGCCATTCGCGAAAACGTTTCATCGGCCAAGTGATCGACGACATGCAGTGCGACCGCACGCCGGGCACAATCGCCGCTGCCCTGGTCTTGGCCGAACAGGGCGTGCAAGTCATCCGCGTGCATGATGTCGCCGCGGTGAGACAGGCGCTGCTCGTGTGGCGAGCCATACATACGCACGACACGCGAGACGGCAAACAGAGTGGAGATAGTTAATGGCGCCGATCGGGTTCTCGACAGGT
>Ga0180431_10007129_pt1 | contig 13102 bp, 8 predicted proteins | sample SS_ome_11_FD_132459 | JGI IMG/M metagenome (GOLD analysis project Ga0180431, IMG submission 132459) | Hypersaline lake sediment archaeal communities from the Salton Sea, California, USA - SS_1_MS_1 metaG | ecosystem: Environmental > Aquatic > Non-marine Saline and Alkaline > Hypersaline >... | reverse complement strand
TGAAGACGATGCCGCAGACAGCCAGCGAGCCCCAGCCCAGCCAGCGGCCTAGCTGATCCAGGCGAACCTGGAGTGGGGTAGGCTCATCTTCATAGGACTGGATCATCTCCGCAATCAGACCTATCTGCGTCTGCATACCGCTGGCGACGACGACGCCGACACCGCGCCCGTAGGTGACGGTTGTTCCCATGAAGGCACTGTTGACCCGGTCGCCCAATGGCACATCCTCCGAAAGTATCACGTCGGTCACCTTATCCACCGGCACCGATTCGCCCGTGAGCGACGCCTCGTCAATCTTGAGGTTGAAGCCGCTGACGAGACGCAGGTCGGCCGGGATGTAGTTGCCAGCTTCGAGGAAGACGACGTCACCGGGCACTAGTTCACGGGCCGGGACGGTGACGCGGTGACCGTCGCGCAGGACGAGGGCCTCTGGGGCAGCCATCTTCTTGAGTGCCGCCAGGGCCTCCTCCGCCTTGCCCTCCTGGACGACCCCCAAGATAGCGTTGAGGATGACGATGGCCATGATCGCGCTGGCCTCCACGATCTCACCGAGCACAAGCGAGATGACAGCAGAGACGATAAGGATGATGACGATGAAATCATTGAACTGACCCAGCAATAATTGCCAGAAGCCAGGCCGAGGCCGCTCGGCTAATTCATTGGGGCCATATTCGGACAAGCGTGCCTGGGCGTCGGTTGTCCTAAGCCCGGTCTCGGGGTCTGTCCCCAGTTTGTCAGCTGCCTCTTGAACGGTACGGCTGTGCCAAGGAATTGCCTTTTTCTCCATCGGACTCCGATCCTCGCTACATTCAGCAATTCACGAAGCGCTCACAGCGAACCAGGCAGTTCATTGAGAGCATTTCGTGATGCACTGATCTCCTTAATTGATCTTACCAAAGGCCGATTATAGCACATTCACGTTGGGCGACAAGAGCGGGCGCAAAGAGCGGGCGCAAAGAGCGGGTGCAGAGCGCGCACATCTCTCACGCATCTTCAACGGATTCCCCACCAGTACATATCCGCCAACTTCTGGTGCTCCTCTCGCAGGCGCACGTAGCTCTCATACCGATGCCGGCTCACCCGCCCCTCCTCCATGGCCTGGACAACCGCACAGCCCGGTTCTACTGTGTGAGTACAGTCGGAAAACCGGCAACGAGCCACGAGCGGAGCGATGTCGGGAAAGTAGGCATCCAACTCCTCCGGGTCCACGTCGAAAAGAGCCAGGGCACGGATACCGGGGGTATCTGCCACCCAGCCCCCTACATCCAGTGGGACAAGTTGCGGTACAACGGTGGTATGTCGGCCTTTGCTGGTGCTCTGGCTCACCTCCCGAACCCGCAGTCCCAGGCCAGGTTGCATCGCGTTGAGCAGGCTGGTCTTGCCCACGCCCGACGGTCCCACAAACGCTGAAATCTTCCCGCGCAGCGCATCGCGCAACTCATCCACGCCCTCATCAACGACGGCGCTGGTGTAGAGCACTGGATAGCCAATCTGCTGGTAGACGTTGAAGAGTGCCCTCGCCTCGTGGAAACCTGTCAGGTCGGTCTTATTCGCACACACCACAGCAGGGATGTGCTGAAGCTCGGCTCCCACCAACAGCCGATCCAGCATGCGCAGGCGCGGGGCGGGCTCGGCACAGGCAAAGACGAAGACCGCTTGATCAGGATTGGCGACGATGACCTGCTGCCGCTCAGACAGGTAACCTTCTCGGTCCCAGCGACGCGATCCGCGCCCACGAGCCGAGGGAGCCAACCGTACCAACGCCCGCTGCCGCTCAGCGACTTCCTCGATCATCCCGGTGTTATCGCCAAACACGCTGATGCGAACACGGTCACCGACGGCCACCAGGTCAGTATCGAGCCACTCCTGTTTGAGCCGCCCTCGCACCTGGCAGACGAAATCGCCAACGTCGGTATCGACAGTAAAGAAACCACTCTGTGCTTTGATGACCAGGCCGTCGAGCAGGTCAGGCATTTAACGGATGACTCCGATGCACCATAAGCGCAATTCCCCCCCTCTTTAATTCTGCCACTTACAACCATTGTAAACATTTTCGGCGTTTCTGTCAAAGGGAGACGTCAAGCCAGCCGTGCTTTGTGCGATACCGCGTTTTATGCGATAATGCGCCTATACCGCATCCCAGGAGGTCAGACCAACGGATGGACAGAGCAACTGTCGAGGCTAAGGAAGAGGAGGAGCAGGCAAAGCCGAATCGCCGGCTGCCGCGTGGGCTCGTGACCGTCTTCCCCAACTGGTGCAAGGGCTGCGGGCTGTGTGTGGAGTTCTGCCCGGCTGGCGTGCTAGAGCAAGGATCCGATGGGCGGGTTACCGTGGCCCATCCGGAGAAGTGCACCGCCTGTCGCTGGTGCGAACAGCACTGCCCGGACTTCGCTATATTCGTGGCAGACATCAAGCAGGAGGAGGAGACGGAATGACCGCAAGCCAGACGGCGGGACCAACGGCACGACTGATGCAAGGCGACCAGGCCTGCGCCGAGGGCGCGATCGCTGCGGGCTGCCGTTTCTTCGCCGGCTATCCCATCACCCCGGCCACCGAAATCGCCGAAGTCCTGGCCCGGCGGTTGCCCCAGGTGGGGGGCAAATTCATCCAGATGGAGGACGAGATTGCTTCAATCGCCGCCGTCATCGGCGCTTCCGTGGGCGGGGCGAAGGCAATGACCGCCACATCAGGACCCGGGTTCAGCCTGATGCAGGAGAACATCGGTTACGCAGCGATGGCAGAGATCCCGTGTGTTATCGTGGACGTGCAGCGACTGGGGCCGTCCACCGGTCGCCCGACCAGCCCCTCCCAAGGAGACGTGATGCAGGCACGTTGGGGCACCCACGGCGACCACCCCATCATCGCCCTCTCCCCCTCCTCTGTTCGCGAGACTTTCGACCTGACGGTGCAGGCGTTTAACTTCGCCGAACGATACCGCACGCCGGTGATTCTGCTGATGGACGAGGTGATCGGTCATATGCGAGAACCGATCGTCTTCCCCGACCCGGAGACGGTCGAACAGGTGAAGCGACCAGGCACAACGGTGCCACCGGAGTGGTACAAGCCCTTCGAGAACTTCCCCTCCGACGTATCGCCGCTAGTGCCCTTCGGCGAGGGCTATCGCTACCACATCACCGGGCTGCATCACGACGAACGGGGATATCCCACCAACCGGCTGGATGAAATCCGGCCCTGGTTGGAGCGGATCTTCCGTAAGATTGACCGCAGCATTTCAGATATTCTACTCTACGACAAGGATGGCATCGAGGACGCGGAGACATTGGTCATCGCCTATGGAGCAACGGCCCGCTCGGCCCGCTATGCTGTCGATGTCGCGCGGGAGCATGGGCGCAAGGTCGGTTTCCTCAAGCTGAAGACTATCTGGCCATTTCCCGACGAGGTCGTGGAACACGCCGCCGCCCGGCTACATCGCGTCGTGGTGCCGGAGATGAACTTGGGGCAATTGGCTCTGGAGGTGGAGCGAATAGTCGACCGGCACAAGGTACGCCGAGTTAACCGGGCCGACGGTGAGATGATCCAGCCAGCCGAGATACTGACCGCCATCGAGGAATGGGCAAGATGAGCAAACAACAACGCGAGTCACGGGTTCACGAGCGGTACCTGCGTCACAGCAAGAAGTTCCCCAACGTCTGGTGCGCTGGCTGCGGCATCGGCATCGTCCTGGGAGCGATCATTCGGGCGGTGGATAGGCTGCAACTGGATAAGAACGACGTGGCACTACTCTCAGGTATCGGGTGCACGGGGCGGATGCCGGTCTACGTGGATTTCAACACGATGCATACGACGCATGGTCGGGCGCTGGCCTTCGCCACCGGGTTGAAGATGGTACGACCAGAGATGAAGGTGATCACGGTGATGGGAGATGGTGACGCACTGGCCATCGGGGGGAATCACTTCATTCACGCCGCCCGACGGAACATCGGGTTGACCGCCATCGTGGTCAACAATTTGACCTATGGGATGACGGGTGGACAGTATTCGCCTACCACGCCCATCGGCGCACAGGCGGCGACCGCCCCTTACGGCCACATCGAACAACCCTTCCCCATCGCCGAACTGGCGGTCATAGCCGGTGCGGCCTTCGTCGCCCGCAGCACCGTCTACCATGTACAGGAGTTAGAGAAATACATCGCGCAGGCAATTACCAAGCAGGGATTTGCTGTCGTCGAGGCGGTGAGCTACTGTCACACGACACTGGGCCGGATCAATCGCTGGGGCACGGCACCCGACATGATGCGACGCCTCAAGGAGCAGAGCGTATCGCTCAGGCAGGCCGAGAAAATGAGCGAGGAGGAAAAACGCGAGCAGGTCGTGCGGGGCGTGTTCGTGGATCGGGATATCCCAGAATATACGCAGTTGTACGACCAAATCATCGAGCGAGCACAGGGAGAGGCGTCCTGATGACGAAGCGATGCGAGGTGCGGCTGGCCGGCACCGGCGGCCAGGGCGCCATCCTGGCCGGCATCCTGCTGGCCGAAGCGGCTATCCGGGACGGCAAGAACATCACCCAGACCCAGTCGTATGGACCCGAAGCGCGAGGGGGGGCCAGCCGGTCAGAGGTGGTGATTTCTGACGAGGACATTCACTACCCAAAGGTGATCCAGGCTGACATCACACTGTGTATGAGCCAGGAAGCGTGTGACCGTTACGGCGGGCAGACGCGCAAGGACGGCTTGCTCATCCTGGATACGGATCACGTCACCCGCGCGCCGACGACGCGAGCCGTGCGTGTGCCGATGACCACCCTGGCGCAAGATGTGGCAGGTCGGGAGATTGTCGCTAACGTGGTCGGCCTGGGAGTGCTGGCGGGCCTGACCGGAATCGTTTCTCGGGAAGCATTGGAGGCGGCGGTACGGGATCGAGCCCCGCAAGGGACAGCAGAGATCAACATGAAGGCACTGGCCGCAGGCTTTGAAGCCGCTGAGCGTCTCAGGGGTGTCGAAACACACGACTGATTGATGGCTGGCAGAGGTAGACTTTGATGGCGGGAGACAGGGAGCAAGACACTCTAGTTCTTCATCTGCTGGGCGAGCCACGGATCCTGTATGAGAAGACCTCTCTGACCAAGCCTTTGGCCCGCAAAGAGCAGGCCCTCCTGATTTACCTGGCCTGCCAGGCCGATCAACGGTTCTCTCGCGAGCATCTGGCCACCCTCCTGTGGGGTGAGATGCCACAATCCTCGGCTCGGTACAACCTGCGTCGCGCGCTATGGCACATTCGCCGGACCATCAACCAAGTCGGCCTGCCTGCCGAAGCCTGCCTGGTCACGGAAGGCTCGTGGATCTGTGTGCCATCCACAGCACCTTGCTGGGTGGATGTCCGCGATTTCGAAGAGGTCCTACAGGCATGCTTCCAGGACCCGCAATCCCGTTTCTCCATCGCTTCTGAAGGGATCCGCCGGATCCGTAGAGCACTTGACCTGTACGGCGGAGACTTTCTAGCACGATTCTCCATCGCCTATGCCCCCAACTTCGAGGAGTGGCTCACCTTCGAGCGGGAACGACTCTTCCTGCTCCTCCTCCGGGCCTTGACCAGCCTCATCCAGGGATTCATCGCCCGAGGCGAGCAGGACGAAGCGATAGCCGCATGCCAACGTCTCCTCGTGCTCGATCCGCTTCAAGAGGACATTCACCGTCTCCTGATGCGCCTGTACTGGGAGACCGGCCAGCGCGCCCAGGCGCTACGCCAGTACCGTACCTACCAAGACCTCCTGCAGCGCGAACTGGGCATCGAGCCTTTGGAAGACACCCAGGCATTATACCAACGCATCCTCCAGCACGAGACGACACCTGCAGCCAGCGCTTCTTCTCTCGTCCTAACCTCCCGCCTCACCCCTCCCTCCCCACCCCACGAGTCTCTGGCCCGTCCCCGGCTCCTCTCCCTTCTCGATCGGGGCCTCGCCGTCCGGCTTACCCTCCTCTCAGCCCCTCCTGGCTACGGCAAGACAACCCTCATGGCCCAGTGGCTGGCCGAAAGATTCCCGGAACATACCAGCCCCCACCCTAACCCTCCCCCGCCAGAACGGGAGGGGGAGACCCTGGTCGCGTGGTACAAGGTGAGCGAGGCAGACAACACGCCGGGCAACTTCGTAGAAGGATTGGCCGCCGCCATCGCCCGACTACATCCCGCCGTGGGACTGGACCTACAAGAGGACATCCGCGGTCTCATCACGATGCAGAAGAACCCGCAGCAGGCGGTAGGGCCCCTGGTTGGCGCGCTGGCATCCCTGGAGCCCACACCATTCGTCCTCGTCCTCGACGACCTGGAGCGCCTGACCAACCCAAGTAGCCACGGTGTGCTCCAACACATGCTGGAGCACCTCCCGGCCAATGGACATCTCTACCTGCTGACACGGGTGGACCCTCTCCTCCCACTGCCTCGCCTGCGGGTCAGGGGGCAGTTACTGGAGATCCGCGCCGCCGAGCTCCGTTTCACCGACGACGAGATGACCACCTTCCTGAAGCAGGCTGCGGGCCTGAGCCTCAACCCGGCGGAGATCGCCGAGTTGGCTACCCGGGCCGAGGGGTGGGTCGCTCCCCTATGGCTCGCCGCCAACGCGCTCAGCCGCTTCACCGCCAGTCTGGATGACGTCTGGGAAGGGCTCTTCGCCTATCTGCGCGACGAAGTGCTGACCCCCCAACCACCCGAGGTGCACACGTTCCTCCTGCGTAGCGCTGTTCTGGATCGGCTGAGCCCCAGCCTGTGCCAGTCCGTCCTGGACATGCCCCAGGACAATCTTGAGCATACGCACAGCCCGGCTGATTGGCTGGTCACGCTGGAGCAGCGCAATCTCTTCCTCCAGCGCGCTGCACCTCGAACCCCACATGCGGAGCCGCAGTACACGTACCACCCCCTATTCCTGGCCTTCCTGCGATCAGAAATGGCGTATCGCCTCTCCAATACTGAGATCGAGGCCCTGCACCGAAGGGCGACGAAGGCATGGGAACAGCAGGGCGAGTTAGAGCAAGCGCTGTCTCACTGCCTGCAGACGGGTGATGAGATAGGCATCGCTCGCCTACTCGAACAAATCGCGCCCACCTATTCGCAGGAGGACCGCCTGGAATCGCTGGCCCGCTGGTTGGACCAATTGGAACCAGCCGCGCGGGACCAGCATCCACGTCTCACGTTGAGCGCTGGCCAACTCCGCCAGGCAGAGGGGCGGATAGAGGAGGCCCGTCGACTCTACTCACGTGCAGCCTCGGATTTCAAGGCCCGGCAGGACAACGTGGCTCACGGTGATAGCCTGCTCGCTTTAGCCGAATTGGAACTCCTGCGTGGCCGCTATGCCGAGGGAATCGAGCTGGGACAGCAGGCGATGACGCACTGGGACGAGACGGATTCGCGGCAACATGCGCGCGCGCTCCGCACCATCGGGCAACTGCAAGCCTGCCGGGGAGACCTGGCTGATGCCGAAACCTCATTGAAGCAGGCCGAGCACCTGATCACCGACCGTGAACATCCGATGCTTGCCTTCCGGATCTCGCGCACCCAGGCGTGGGTCGCCTATCTCCAGGGAACTTACCATCGGGCGGTGGGTCTGAACCGCCTGGCTGAGCAGGAAGCCGGGCACGACGTTCCACCCGAAGTTGTGGCGACCTTCCTCAATCCCGTGCCGGCAATCCTGAGGGAATGGGGGGAAATTGAGGTCGCCTGGGAAGCCACGCAGCGCCGGCTGGAGGCGGCCCGCCAGATCCAAGACCACCTGGCCCTCTCGCACGCATACACCGACCTGGGCAACCTGCATTTGGATCGAGCACAGTCTGTCGAGGCGGAAGAAGCCTTCTACCAGGCGATCGCAGAGGCCAAAGCTGCGGGCGAGGACGGACTTCACCGGTTATACGGAGAGGTTCACTTGGTATATGCCCATTTTCTCCAGGACCGCGCGATGGAAGCCTCCGAAGTGGCCGAGGCCGCGCTGCGCCGCTGCCAGGCCCGGGACGCCTCGCCCCTGGAATTGGCCCTGGCCCGGATAGCAACCGCGCTGACCCACATCCGCGGTCCCGGCTTCTCGGGGAACTACGAGCTCGCCGAACTCCTGGAGATACACCGAATCTTTGACCGCCTGGGCGCCCGCTTTGGGGCGTTCGTATCGGCTGCCCTGATCGGGGCAGCTCACCTAGCAAAAGGCGCACGGAGCGGCGCACGGAGCGGCACAGGAACCCTGACAGACCACCAGTCACAGGCACGTCACTACGCGGCTAAGGCTCTGGCCCTGGCTGCCGCCGAAGGGTACGTACAGACCATCGTCACTGCCCGCGAGGCGGTGTTGCCTCTGATGCTCTTCGCGCTGCGGGAGGGGTTAGAGTCCCGCTTCGTCAGCCAGGTACTGGCCCGGATGGGACCGGATGCCCTGGCAGGCATTACGGAGATGACCCAAGCTGCAGAACCCAGCGTCCGAAGGCAAACGATCGCCGCGCTGGAGATGATAGGCGCTCAACAGCATGCCAGCGACCGCCGGGAAACCGCGTTGGCGGCGTTGGAGGCCTTGACTCACGATCCAGACCCCGAGGTGCGCGCTGCCGCAGGCCAGGCATGCCGCGATCTGCGTTCGCTCGATGAGCAATCAGCCGGCAGCGGCTAACACCTAGCAGGCAGCAGTTCAAACCATCGGGATTTCCTCACCCAGTGGGCTTGCTCTACACTCGGCGTAGACCATAGTCTACGCAGCCCCCTGCCTGACCACCCAGCACGTCACGAAACTCGCCTTTTTGACACGCTCCTTGACACGCTCAGCGAAACGGTGTGTGCAATAGCCCCCTGCTAGTATAGCCACAGGCATTGAGAGTGAGCATTGAATGAGGGGGAAGGCGGGTTTGAAAAGCAGAAGCTCGAGTCTGGTCACTACTTTAGGTCTTATCACATTATCCATCGTTTGTTGCCTGGCTCACTCTCATCCGGTCCTGGCCTCACAGGCCGCCGCACTATCATCGAGCCAGGCACTGGCCATCTTAGGACCTGGCGCTGACGTGGACTCAGTCACCGAGGCCATCAAGTTGAGCGGCGGTAAGGTGACCCACGTCTTTCCACCCGCCGCGCTCATCGCCGAGATGCCACTGGACGCACCACCCCCGGCCGAGGTTCTCGCCGTCTACCGACAAGCCGTGGATGGGGCGACCTTGGCCACGCTGACGGATGAGGCCCGCCGCGCCGCCCAGGTGTGGAACGCGCTCCTGGCCCCCGCAGCCCCCACCGCCTCAATGCAAAGCCTGGACACGCTCGAGGCCGAGTTGGTGGGAGACGCGCTGGTCCCGCCGCCTCCCCAGCGCATGCAAGCTTCTGCCAGCGACGCAAGTCCCGGCTACGCCGAAACGAGCGAGTATTTCATCGGGCGCGTGGCCGTGGGCATCATCCTCCCCGAAAGCGACGGCAGTGAGGACGCATCCACGGAAGATTGGACCGCAGACGAGCGGGCGCTGGTGCTGAGCGAAATCATCGCTGCGCTTGACTGGTGGGCCAGTCTTGAGCCCCGCGCCAACCTCACCTTCGTCTACGAAGACGGGACTGCAGCCCCCATCACCACCGGCTACGAACCCATCAGCCGCCGCTACAACGACCAGTACCTCTGGATCTCCGAAGTGATGGGGAAGAAAGGTTACACCAGCTACTCCTATTTCGACCGGGTGCGCCACTACAACAACGACCTGCGCGACAGGTACGACACGGATTGGGCCTTCACCATCTTCGTGGTAGACAGCTCCAACGACAGCGACAATCGCTTTACCGATGGCTTCTTTGCCTACGCATATCTGGGCGGACCTTTCACGGTCATGACCTACGGCAACAATGGCTACGGTCCACACAATATGGACGCCGTTGCCGCCCACGAGATCGGCCACATCTTCCTGGCCCTGGACCAGTACTACACCGCCCAACAACCGTGCACGCGCACAGCAGGTTACCTGGACGTAGAGAATCAGAACAGCCAGTACGGTGAAGGGGGAGAAAGTGGTGGATGCGCGTCGGACGTGTCCAGCATCATGCGCGGTCAGACCTGGCCCTACCGAGACAGTGCGATCGATACGTACGCGCGCGGGCAGATCGGCTGGCGCGACTCCGACAGTGACGGCATCCTGGACCCAGTTGACACCACGCTGAGCGTGAGCAGTGTAGACTGCGTGGCCGACGCCGGACGTTCCGACATCCTGACCTTCACGGGCCTGGTACAGGACGAGCCGTTCCCCTCACCTAAACGCCGCAGTATCACCATCAACACCATAGAGCAGGTACAGTATCGGGTGGCGGGCGGCACGTGGGCAGATGCCCAACCCGCCGACGGGATCTTCGACACCTACGCCGAAGCGTTTACCTTCACCACGCCTCCCTTGCCCAGCGACGACCCACCCATCGACCTGCGCGTGGTCGATTCGGCTGGCAACGAACGCATACAGACGATTGCAAACGAGATTCTTGACACGACGCTGACGCGGTTGGGGCAGCAAATCGCGGGCGAAGGCCTGACCCAAATCGTGTACACAGGACACGCGTCCTCGACCAATAGCTACGTCGCGGGTGTCTATTACTGCATCGACGATGGTCCCTGGCACCCCCTCACAGCCGACGATGGCGCGTTCGACACACCCGACGAGGACTTCACTATCATCTTGGATCTGACTACGCTTAGCCCTGGCACGCACCGGATACATGCCTACTCGGTGGACGGCGAGGGAAACGTCGAAACCTCCCCCGCCAGCGACTCATTACTGGTGCATCCGATACCATACTACGTTTTCTTACCCACGGTGCTGACCGGCCGATAACTATCACAAGTAGAATCCTATGGCCTGGGCGGCAGGGCACCCCCACCAGGCAGTTTCCCTTCCCCCAGTTCCTCGCCAACACCGCCGGTGACGTACACGGGACCGCCGATGTTGTTGTACGGGGCGCCCAGAATCTCGTGGGTCTCCAGCACTGCACCATAGGTAGTGTTGACGTTGGCCGAGTCCACCTGGACGTAGATCGGCGTCCCTACCGGGAGCGCGCCGGAGAAGTCGCTGTACTCCGGCCAGTAGTAGGCACCGCCAACGGTCAGGACAAGCGTCTCCCCAGGCTCTAACGGAAGGGCTGGCTCTGTCACGCCCCAGACGATGCCCTCGCTGCACAGAGAACCCCAGGTCTCATTGACGCCCTGAGGAACAGGGTTGGGGTTGATATACAGGTCCACCCAGAACGCCTCGGCAGGCGTCACAGGGGCATCGCCCTGGTTCTTGATGACGACCTGCACGTTGTCAATCGTGGCGATGATGTGCTCCACCACCAGGTCGGCGGCATGGGCATAGGCATCCCCATTAATCGGGATGAGGGGCAAGAAAGTCAAGCTGGCCAGCGGCGTGTACGGGGGTCTAAAGTGGACGGTGGCTGTGTCTGTGTCGGATACGACGGGGCCAACCGGCGGCGTGCCAGTGGCCGTGACGCTGTTGGTGAAGTCAGATGTCGCGCCGATGACCATACAATTATAGCTGATGCTTGCCCCTGCCTCCAAACCTCCAAGATTCGCATCGCAAGCAGGGGCCAGGGCATCAGTCACCGTCACGTCCGCCAGCGCCACATCACCGGTGTTCGTGACCGCAATCGTGAAGAACACAGGCCATCCGCTCTCCAGGGTCTGGGCATCGGGCGTCTTGGCAACCGTGATCTCAGGGTAGAGCACACGCACGGACGCCACAGCCGCGTTGTTCGAGGTGTCGGGATCGAACTCGCCGCCCGTCACGCTGGCCACGTTGGTCAGCGTCCCTGGTGTCGTCGGCGTGACGACGAGTGTCACAGTGGCGACACCACCGTGGGCCAGGTTGCCCAGGCTACAGATCACTGTACCCATCCCGCTGCAACTCCCCTGGCTGGGCAAAACAGATCCGAAATCCACGTCAGCGAGCAATACATCGGTGAGCGTCACGTCCGTGGCATCCGCAGGGCCGCCGTTGGTCACACGAATCGTGTAGTTGAGCGGTTGTCCAACCCGCACCAAGTCAGGGGAGTAAGTCTTCGTGATCGACAGATCGGCTACCGATCCAACGTGGGCAGTGGCTACATCCTGATCATCTTCAGTGATCTCGTCGTTGCCGGGGGTCGAATCTGGGTCGAACTGATCCACGGCGTCGATGCGGGCGACGTTGACGAAAGTGCCCAAACCTTGAACGACGGCAGTGATGTTCAACGTCGCGACGCCACCGCTGACCAGGTCACCCACGTCCCAGATGCCGGTGGCAGAATTATAGGCACCGTCGCTGTCATCGGATCGGTAGCCAAGCCCAGCGGGGAGTCTATCCCACACCTGGACATTGGTGGCGGCGTCAGGCCCTCCATTAGATAGTCCGATGGTGAAGACAACTTCATCGCCCACGCCAGGCATATAGTTGTCCACGCTCTTGGTCAGCGATAGATCGGCCTCCTGTGTATCGATGGAGACCATGTCCTTGTCATCCTCGCCGACTTTGTCGTTCCCAGGGGTCGAATCCGGGTCACACTGATCGGAGGCACTGACCTGGGCACTGTTGGCAAAGTGACCGTGACTCTCGACGGCGACGATGACGTTCAGCGTCGCGGTTTCGCCGCTGGGCAGTGTGCCCACATCCCAAATACCGGTCAGCGGGTCATAGGTGCCGCCACCATCATCAGAGACGTAACAGAGCCCAGCGGGCCAGATTTCAGAGACCTCGACGTTGGTAGCAGGGTCCGGCCCCTGGTTGGTGAGCGCGATGGTAAAAGTAACCTCGTCACCCACGTTGGGATGAGGTTCATCGACGCTCTTGTCCAGTTCCAGATCCGCAGTAGGCCCTTCACCACAGCCGCCGACGAGTGCTTCGGATATCGAGGGGGCGGGGAAAGCGGCCAGAGCAGGTGCTGGCACGAGGCTCAGCACCAGGGCCGCTGTGAGAACACAGTCGAACAAAATCTGTTCCGCTGCCATCAGATGTCCAAAGTGACAAACGGGCATGCCTCCGGCACATAGAAGCGCCAGAACACGCCCGCCCAGTTGATCAAGCGACACACCCGGTGAGTCAGGAACATTGAGTGAGCTACCATATCCAAGCCCGCGAATCGGACCCCCGTTGGCAATCACGATACACCGGCATGCGTGCTAAAC